>Ga0307515_10001639_pt1 | contig 49762 bp, 47 predicted proteins | sample 17_EM_MG_FD_194513 | JGI IMG/M metagenome (GOLD analysis project Ga0307515, IMG submission 194513) | Populus trichocarpa ectomycorrhiza microbial communities from riparian zone in the Pacific Northwest, United States - 17_EM | ecosystem: Host-associated > Plants > Roots > Unclassified | place... | reverse complement strand
GACCCGTCGCCTGGGCGACGGGTAGCGTGTAATTCTCCGTCAGAGGGTTCGAGGTTCCGTCAGAGCCGTCAGAGCCGTCCGGAACACCCGGGTGTTTCAGACGGAAACTAGGGTTGTTGCTGATGTGTGTCGCAAATATGTAACTATTGTACGGGGTTTGACATTTAGGCAGGAGGAACGCGTAATCTCGGCGAGTGTTGCATGGGGATTATTATCGGAGAGTCTTCTTATGAATCGCTGATCGCGCGGAGAGAGCTTCAGTGCAGGCCCAGAGCGTGAGGTGGGCTTAAATTGATTGTGGTCGGTCCAGAGCTTGACAGCACGTTGCGCGACATCCTTGTTGACCCCGGTCGCTTTTTCGATTTCGCGATAACTTTTCCCGGCTGCATGGAGTTCTATACACTTGACTCTCTTCTCAATTGTTGCCTCGTGTCGCTTGCTTGTGGTGGTTGGTTTGGGCATGAGGTGTTTTTAGATGTGGTGTCGCGTCGCGAAGTCACGGATTTTAGCACTAGTGTCTCTTCACCCAACGTCCTCGACTGCTATAAGAAGGGATTACCCCTGACTGCGCATTCACTTTAGTACACCAACCATCATTCACATCAACAGTCAAACTTGCATCAGCCTCGGTACTCTAAAACAATGTCACCCCTCATCAAGTGCGAAGAATCTACAGGCGCGAGTCAAGTTGTTGTCAAAAAGGAGTTTGAAGCTCGCGTAAAACCGAGAACACAAGCACAACCGCCGTTACCACTACCACTGCCACCGTCAGTACTGCATCCAAGTCACACGAGTCTGAGCAAAGGCAAAACAACACCGAGAACAACAAAATTTGAACAAGGAGAAAAGCAGGATTCAAGCACGATTTCCCCGTGTGCCATTTTCAGAAGCCAGGATCCGAGCACAATTTCCTGACGTGCCATACCCAGAAGCTACAAAACGGTATTACCATGAGAGCGTTGTCAGACAACAGGCTAAGGCTATCTCTCAAATTGAATACAAAATACAACGATTGCAGTGAAATCCCAACACTCCTTTGCCAAGACTAAATACCTGGTCTAGGATCAGCACCGAAGTCAGGAGTAAAAGTGACCTCCAGGAGGTAAGATACCTCTTTCTCTCCTGAGATCATATGGCAATGCTAAGTTTCTATTAGGTATGTTTTATCACAACAACGATCTTATCCGACTATGTCTTTATTCGCAAAGGGTAATCCTTATATTACACGAACCGCAAGAATGTATACTAGGAAGTCAGGAAAAAAGTATACATAATATAAAATGAGAAAGCCACTCTGCTTGGAATCCAAGTTCCAAAAGCACTGGATCATGAGCGATTGACTCGAGAAGACCGAGAATCTCTTGTTTCACAAAAGGACACGGGAGAAGCGGGAAGCGCTGGAGTGTCTGGAAAGCATACTTAGAAAGATACCCCAGAACGAACGTGAGATGATTGTCATCCGTGAATTTGAGAAAGTTAGATCCACTAGCACTTACGTTATTTCTTGATTGACACTAACACGCTATACAGTCATCTGGTCGTGTTGGTCATACTTAGAAATTATGCCTCCCTGAACGGCTTCGCCTTGCCACAATTACACATATCCAATACAATCACAGACTATCACAGAGAATTGCAATTTGCTACGGAATGTGCGAAACCAATTTGGTGGCCCGGGTATATTTAAGAACAGACCTGGAAGAAGAAAACCTCAACGGCACTATCAACAGCCTGAGCGTTATGAGGAGAGACGTAAAGTAAAGCGATTAGTATCATTAAAAATTGAGGAAATACGGAAAAGCTGGGGTCTCTCCGTTCGTATATGGGATTAATAGCGAAAACCAACAAAAGTGTTACATCAAGGTCAAAGCCAAAGAGAGCGTAAGACGGATTCTGTGGGGAGACCGTGACGAGAGAGTGAAGAGAAGCCTAAGGTTGTAGCCGACGATGAGGTCGAGACAGACGATGAGGATGAGGATGAGGGCCGTGGTGAAGACCTGCTAAAGGAACTCTTGGGCAATAACGAAGCAAACTTCAAAACAGACGGTAGTAATTCTGACACCCCAGCGATCTCATCCCTCAAGGTGATAGTAGAGCAGCGCCGTCACAGATCAAGAAGCAGAAGGTTAAGTCAGACTCGTATAATCCGGATGCCAAAAATAATACTCGGCATGGCAGGAGGGCGTCTGTAAGACCAATTCATCTGGCATCAAGAAGCAGAACGCTAAGCTCCCCCGACTCCGACAGCTGTAGACCAATCGAAACCACTGTTGCGGCAGTCAAGTACGGCACCTTATCGGATGCCGAAAATACAAAAGATGACGTTCAGGTGATCACAGCCCAAGACGAGTTGAGACCGGCTAGGGTCAGTCGTGCACACATTCGGCGACCTGTTCGCGGTGGCGGATTGCGGGGCGGAAGTACTCGAGTAAGGTCCAGGAACCGGAGGTTATATATATTTCTGATTAGACGCGGTGTTACAATGCGGCAGCCCAACACTGCGGTTCTATACCTCGTTAACGTTGTGCATTTGGCTTTCAAATTGAGGCATTTTTCGACGTTCGCGCGGTACCTAGCACCTGACATTGGTCATCTTAATGGGGATTGGTGATGGTGCTTGTGTTATAGGTACTTGTTCTAATTTGCTGCTTCAGCTCTGTACAATGCTGGCGATCCCACACATCCGGTGCCGCGGAAAGGCTGAAACGAACATCCCCTGCAATATCGTCAACCTGCATGTTTCGCTGCCAGTGATCGCCAGCGCAGCCATACACGGGTGGTACCAGCGTTCGAGGCTAGCAGTGCGATCCACTTCGACACACCCACTCTTATCTGAAATGCAGCCAACGAGATCGTAGAAATGCTCCGCCCACAAATCTGATGCCACACGTTTTGCCTTTATTAATGGGCTTCTCTCCCCCACACATCTGACAGCCTTCCAAGCTAGGTACATATCCGTATCAGCCGTTTCGGAGCATTCAAGAATCTGGGAGATGCTTTAGTGCCCGCTATACCCAACTAGCAGCCCTGTCATCACCGCCATGACCGCCGACAGATCAGGTACCCTCTATGGCCTTGTCTTTACAGCCATCAGGGCCCTCCAGCTGCTGGTCGTTCTGGCATTAGTCCCGCTCTTCTCCCTCTTCGCAGTTCGTCTCGGCCGCCGCCGCGTCCCTCACCCCCCATACCAACTCGTCTTCGCCTTCGTCATCGTACCTCCCTCCCCTCCTTCCCCTCCTGGCAATGCTGACACAAAAAGACTCTCCTAACCTTTATCTATACGACCACTACGCTCCTCCTCCACCTCTGCGCCTCTCTCCACTACCCAACCGTCTTCATCCTCGACACAACGCTCATCCTCCTCTTCATCGCCTCTGCCTTCCTCCTCGGCCTCCCACTGGCCCGCCTATCCTGCGCCGAAGTCCCAAACGTCAATACCCTCCCCGCCTCCGCAGGACCACGGGACTACCCACACCTCCACCTCCCGGCACTCACCTCACGCACAGGGGAGTACTCGCAGTGGATTGGCCGAGTGCAGCCAGTGTGTGTGCAGACGAAGGGGGCATGGGCCTTGACGATATCTCTGGGGGCGCTATTCGTGTTGACGGCGGTGTGTGGATGGAAGTTGTGGTGGCGGCGGATGCCGCAGCGCGGGGAAGAAAGAGAGGATGAGGAGGAGTTTATGCCGGTTGTGCAGACGCCGGCATTGGATGGGGTTATTAGCGAGGGGAGTTTGAGGGATGAGATTGAGCGCGGGCTGGAGAGTAGGTATACTCCCAGTCCGTGGGGGAGGAGGAGGAGTGTTAGTGTTAGTCTTCGGCAAGGCCTGTAATGAGAGGATAATTAATGAGCCGCGGTGTAATGATGATGAATGTTGCTTGGAGGGGGGACAGAATCGATGGATTTGTTGTGTTTGTGTGAGATTCCTTTTGAGAACTTTGTATATAGCCTCGACGGTTCCGCTCATAACATCGATACTCTGATGCGTATGCGATACTTCCCAGTAAGTTCGGCCGAGAGGTTCGGTAATTGAGCCAACAGGAAATGTTCGGATCCAGTGGTAGATTTGGGCCATCCATGGACGGCCCGTGCAATTGAGTGGTTCGGGTCTGTTGCCAGATGGATTTTTCCAACTTTCCCAATGCCAATTTCCGGTGCCCTGGCCTGCAGAACATGCAGTGTTGCAGATGCAGGCTGCAGATGATTGAGGCTCGCACTAGTTCTCTTAAACTCTTCCGTGTCTTGTGCTGTCAATCCCTAACCCTCCTGTATCCCGTGAGCTTTTGGCATAGTGATCTGCACAGAGCTTTAGATTATCTGCAGGCTTCGCAAGCCGGAAAAACTCGCTCGGTAACGAGGCTGAACCACTCCAATCCGCAGATGTACTGACATCCACTACGGACCTACCCAATCTATGACAGCAGTACTCAGACCAGCATCAAAGTACTAATAGATAGTTGGAGTTTCTGGCAGAACTTCGCCCTCCCCAACCGTGGGGAAATTTGGTACCAAAAATTGGGCAGCACTCCGTTGTACAGGGTAGACCTGACGCTGCAAGCTGCAAATCTGGCAGCGTTTCGTTGTAGTTGTGGTTAAAATAGAAGAGTACATGCGCGCCCACCCTGAGTTCCCAGCTACAAGCCGGCTGCTTCAGCAGGTCTTCGGTTGTAGCCTCTGCTAAACAGTGCCCGCATACTCCATAATCTAGAGCTTCAAAAAGAGGCGATTTAGGCAGCCAAAGGGCGCAATCATAAGACTCAACACGCGGTAAAGAGAGAAGAACTCTGCGCGATGTCGCGAAGCTTTTTAGAAAAGGGGTACTGCGGTGACCCCGGTCGTCTTGGCGGTCACGGTAACTCACTCGCTTTGTCTATTAGTGACACCTGAGCGCCCAAATCTGGGCCAGTCGTGGATCCACAGTTGGACAGGCCCATGGTGGATGCCGGTCCATATATGGATTGCCCGTGCCATTCATGAATGATCCGAATCCACCACTGGATCCGAACATTATAATATTTACCACATTTGATATTGGTGCCTGTCTTCGTCAAAATATATCGACGTAAATTACCGCACGTCGACGTGCAAAATTACTGGACTTCAGTCCGTGATATGCATATGGTTCTGAAATCCAGTACTTAGTGCTCCTAGCTGCGCTGCACTCCCGGGTTCTCTCTCAGAATTGTCCGCCGCTCGAGAGCGGCTGGGTAGATTTACAATTTGAGAAGACGAGCGTTTAGACCTTATCGAGTAGATCATATGATGCCTAACAAGAGTCTTAATTTCATAAATACCCATAGAGTTGGCATGGGTGGATTGTGGGTTAGAAACTGCCCCCCTGGAATAACTACATACCACCCCATGTCAACTCATGAATTATGGTCCGATTAAGACAATTATTAGACAGGAAATGATCCATTCAACGACCTCTAAATGATCGCGTTCGCAGATCGTGAATTTGCCCAGCCTTTCTTGAGCAGCAACCAATTTTGTGTTATTAGCGCGGTCCTGGAGTCGAGTGCACCCGGGAGCATGGAGTCGAGCGCAGCTAGGAACACTAAGTACTACGTGAATGACGGCGTCACGTCAACGTGGCGACTAAAATGTATGGCAGGCCAAAAGTGGACAAAAGTACTAAACTTGTTATGTTTGTCAAATTTGCCGGCATGACAAATGTTCAAAGTTGAGTGCTTATCGACGTACGCCAATTTGTAAGTTCGAGTTTCAACATTTGTACAACTTATCACTCGCACTGGTATTTGATCATAGAGAAATGTTGAAATCGAAGTTTGTAAATCAGGTGTACTCCACGGTACACATCAGTACCAAGGGGTACCTAGACGTACATCATTTAGTGCTAAAGTTTTAATATTTATCGCGCAGTCAAATGAGAAATGTTGAATTGAACTTGCAAAATTGGCGTACGCCGTGGTACGTTGGAGTACTCGCTAGAAATAAAGTCTCCGGACACTCGCTATTGCGCAATGAGACATTGCACGGACCATCAACTGTATTTACCTTGTTAGTAGATTCCTGTATAGAGTCATTTGGTATTCCAATCAAGGATAGTATCTCAATCATGTCAAGGATGGTGTGCACAGACAATATCCCTTCTAGGTAATAGTCTGAGTAAGTCTAAAATGTCCGGGACTTTATTTCTAGCGAGTACCTGGAAGTACCCTAACGTACGTCGATACGCACTCAACTTTGAACATTTGTCATGCATGCCAGCAAATTTGACAAACATAACAAGTTTAACACTTTTGTCCACTTTGGCCTACTATAAAAATGGGCTATCATAGATATTCAGGTGCTTATCACAGTATATCAAGGCTAGAGCCTAGAGTCACAGTGGCTATATAAAGGGAGATAGTGCAGCTACCGCCGATTCCATGACAGGTCCCAGAATGCTAAAACGAGGAACGCTGATATTGGAACGATACAGTTAAAGTTGTGAGCTGTGGTTAGGGTTTACGACCGGACAACATCACTTGCAGTTTGTGTATTAAAACCTATTGTAAAAGCGTAATATATATTTAAGGCAAATACCTCACTTGAATTAGAAGCAGTAGGACTTTTTAAAGGCATATTGACACCAGGTGCTCACGGGAAAGCCTTGAACAACAACAGCTATGAAAAAAAAAAGGGTGTCGGTCCATCTCACCCACTGTCTAATTTTGATGATAATCCTCTACACCTTGTTCTCTAATCCCTATGGGCTAATATACTCGTTACTGACCAGCAGCATCAGTTGCTACACTCAACAGAAGTGGGGGAGTGCGGTCATTCAGTTGAGTTGAGGGCATTTTGCTGATACATCTTAGTTTAGGGTATGATCTTGGGAAAAGGTGGAATGAGGGTTTGATACATGTTTCTCTGGTATCTCTGTTGCAATAACTTCAGAAGAAGGTGGGCTTGGTGATGGCCCTTTCCTCAGAGCTGAGGCCGTCGTGTCTTCTGACCGAGACAAAGGCGGTTGATTTTCGACACCGTCTACGAGGCTAAGTATCTGTGTCTCTTCGATCTTACTCTCGCTGAGAGATGTTTGCTCATTTTTTGGAACCAAAGTTTCTCTGTGGAGATCCTGGGAAGATACACGAAGAGAGTGATTTCCGGGGTCTCGGCCGCGCCTGTGATAGGAATCATGACTGAAAATGTCTGATAGTCGACGCCCCAAACCATCGAACTTAAAGCGTGGACCCCCTCTTTCCATAGATAAGCTTACGGGCGGTGGTGGGCGTGGTGGAAGTGGATGGCGAAGTTGCGGGGGCGGCGTCAGTTTGTTGACTTGTCCGATCTCTTTTGCTTCTAGAGATGATCTCGGCGGAGCACAAAGATCCATATATGAGACTATTGTTCTTCCCGCAAGCAGTTGTTGTGCCCTCCTTACGGAAGGGGGTAATTCTGGGGTATTTTTGTCGCGGTTGATGTCTGCTGGTGGATTGCTGGGTCTATCTTCTCGTACATCGGAAAACCTCCTTCTAAACTCCGATGTGTATCTCTCAGGGCGATTCGTATTTGCATTGCGAGGACTGCACGATCTATGCCTGGATCTAGAGCGAATATCTCTGCGACGTGATGCATAACTGTTGTTATCACGGCCTGGTCGGTACCTGTCGGTGTGAGGTTTGCCAGTGCGGTACCGGGGCTTATAGTGGTCCCCAGGCATCTCTAGCCAGGGATACTAGCTATTGATTTGGAAAGCGATGTAGATAAAGCTGGAGATGGAGAGAAGTTAGCGTTCTATGGGTGGTCGGAAATTGGAGGTCGACGTTCGGAATGGTAGGATAATTGATGATGGGCTTGTCGTCTGGACTCGAGTTTAGCAAAGTTGATAGCAAAGAAGGCGTTTGCGGGTCCAGCGCAGGTGCCGAGAAAGAAACCTTGGGTTGAATACGATGGTGTGCGCATAACCACTTGAGGTTCGTAGTGTCAATCTCGGCCCAAGTGCATACCAACTATGCGTTAGTGTTTCGTTATTGCGGGTGAACTGATTGTCTCAGTCAGAAAACTGGATAAGGAGAATCGATTCATGCTGGAGAAATGGACCGACAGGCTGCCGAGGAATTATGGTGAGAATCGATGCTCAGCCGGGCTTTGTTTTGAGCTGAGTCCTAAACACATCGAGGCCGCTATGCCGTCATGTTTTTTTTAACTCCCACAAGTGACCGTTGATACAACCGTCACTCGAACCATTCACTCGCCCACTTCACACTTGCTCACCTTCAAGAAATCAACCAATCACAAACAATCTAGCCAGTTTATAGCTTTACTTCGCTACTTCACCCCCACCGGAATGTCTAGCCGCTACGACGCCCACGACAGTTACACCCCCCGAAGAAACAACAGCAGATCCCATAACCGACCAGAAACTGCATCCTCCTCTGCAGCACGAGCCTTAAATTACAACGGAGGAAGAATCGACAGATACGTGAGTCTGGATTCCTTCAGGCCTCCAAGCAACAACGATAGCCGCCATTATCCATCAAGCTATGACCGCTATGCTCCAGAGGTGAGGAGGGGCAGAAGCAACTCTCCGGGAAGGCAGAGAAGTAGGATCAGATCTCCTAAAAGGGAGAGGAGTCGCAACTCTCCAAGAAGGCAGAGAAGTAGGATTAGGTCTCCGAGAAGGGAAAGGAGTCACAATTCTCCGAGAAGGCAGAGAAGTAGGATTAGGTCTTCTAGGAGAAATTGGAGTAGGTCTTCAAGGAGGAATAGGAGTAGGTCTCCTAGGAGATATAGAAGTCATAACCGGTCGAGACCCCCAAGGAGAGAGCGCAGTCGTAGTCAGTCATCCTCTCGTCGACGACCTAGCGGAAGGGGTATTAAGAGAAGGGATAGTACCTCGGCAAACGAAGCAGCAGTACAAGTTCCTGCTACCCATCTATTGCCACCGCGTCCCCAGCAACAGGAGAGATCAACTATATCGCAGGGGAGAGGAATTGCAATAGCGGAGCCTACTCGTGGTCGAATTTCTTGTACTAAATCACTCGGGGGTCATAATCACCGGGAAGGTGCCCAAGCCAGGGGTGATCTATCTTTATCCAGGGACCGCACTCATTCATTTGAACTGGGTAGTCTACCTTCATTCAGGAACTCCATTCAGCTATTTGACCTGAGCGTTGCTCCCGGAATAACTAGGAGTTTGCCTCCAGTAGTAGCACCGACCGCTCCTCTAATAGGAGTACCAACCGCTCCGCGCAGTAACTTTACCAGAACTCGAAGCCCACCCTGGGTCCCCATCTCCAACCCTCGAAGTGGAGCGCTGACTGCTCCCCACCACCCCCTACAACGCAACCTCAAGATCACCCTCGGTCCTGGCTACCACTACCGCCATTACAAAACAATCGCGGATCGATACGGTGGGGCTACTATGATTCGGGTGGGTCACGACAGATCGCATGGATTTGTCCACTTCCGAACGAATGCAGATGCCACGAACTGTATCAAGAATCGAGAGGATTCTCTCTGGTCTTCAATTCCAGTAATTGAGGGGCAGGACGACAGAGCCCCGGGAATACTGTTTGGGATGTGAGGAGGTTTGTTTGATATAGAACACGGGGAGGTTTCTGCTTTCAAAACTTCTTCGTAATACTTTGTTCGCGTACTAGAAATGTTAGGCGGTATTTCGCCGCCTTCTTAGCTGATAGTAGAGTTTCGAGGAGACAATTGTTATTGACATGTCAGCTACTGACTGCAAAAGTAAGGATAATCAAATAAGTTGTTTTTAGAAGTTCTGTCCCTTTCCACGGAGGTGACTCTTTTTCCGCAACTAAACACAAGCCACTCTATCCAGCCGGCTGCCTGGAGGGGGAGGGGAACAGGGCACTGCCATACTCTAGTTAGAGTGAATGCAGAATGATTAAAACAAAAAAAAACATAAGCCACTCCAACAATCAAACTCACACTCAAGTTCAAACGATACTGATACTTACCCAGCTGTACAGTGTATGTATATATATAACGTGTGTCTACTTTCTGCATCACCGCATTTTTCCCCGACGTAAAACACCAGTTGAGAAAATGACACCCATCGAGCTGCGGGAATAGTAATATTTTACAGCCATCGTTTATGCATACATAATAGCTATATTTACTTCATAAGATTTCTGTAATCAAGCTGGGGGATTTGTTTATGCGTTCTTATACAGCGGTGAGGGATTTGCGCTGTCCGTGGTATACCTAATGCGCCAGCTAAGCGAGTAGTTAGAATAGAATAAGCAAGTAAGCACGCCGGTAATTAAAAAGGTTTAAAGTGATGTCGGTTTATTGAGTGCGTAGTACTTAAGTTGCGGAACTGAGCTTTCTCCTTGAAGGCATGGTGATGTCAAAAGAAACGTCTCTATTCGCATTTCTATATCGCCTCGATTAACCTACAGTGACCCACCACATAGTCTTCAACATCCTATAGTGTCAGATACTAAGTACTTAAGTATATGTTGATATCCTTGCTTCATTCAGATTTTCGCTTACTCCAGGCCCATTTTGTTGGGGTTGAAGTTTGGTAGTAGGGCCTAGGTTTCAGGGCTCGTTTGGTGCCACAACCCTCGACGTATAAATAGCCGACAATTCACACAATACCACCCTCTCTCTTTCCCACATCATGATCCAACTTTGGACAAGAACCCTGTCCGTTTACTATAGTCTCAATTTTTCCGGAAGTAAACTCAGCTGTACTACAGATGATTTCGACGGCAGATTCGCGTTGGATTGCTGTTAGCTATTCTCTATCCATAGGACGTGGTAATTATGAATGGGTATTTCTAAGCCACCTGAACGGTGCTGCACGATGAGTCGGAGTACCTCGGTGTTTATAAACCCTCCAAACCTATCTAAAACTATTCTATATCTACCTACCTTAGCAAGCAAGCAATATCTGAAACTCCTTTTCTTATTTAACTACCTAGCAACCTAACAACGTCTCAAACTCCCGTAATGTCTACCCTCAAGTGAGTACACTGTTCTTTTGTGAAACTTTGAGATTCTAATGGTTTTGATGTGTAGCTTAGTAAATCACGGAATGATCTAGAGTACATCACTGGGTGGTGGAGCAGCGGAAGTGGAGACCGCAGAATGTATGCCTCTATCAACCCTGCACTCGCTCCTCTACTGACAATGGTAGATACCACCATTGCACGCACTCAGCATTCTAGGAGGAATGAGGGCAAAGAAGAAGACATTTTTCAACTCAATGCTCGTATGTCCGGTGACCCAATCATAGGTTCTAAGCTTTTGAAGTGTGGTAAGGTTACTGCTTTTGGATTGGCTTGAAAAGGAGAAGGCTAATGCTCTGGCACATATTCACCAACTTAAGAACGACGGAAAGATGAGTGGGAAACCTGGCTTTGACGGCCTATGCGAAGTGCGTCAAAACCAGTGTTCCTAATCGACTAGGCCAGCATAATAGTAGCCGGGTCAGCCTGATCTGTGGGCCACGCCTCCCACGAAGGCCGCCATACTATTTGCAGCGTAGACTTCTTAAAGAAATACCTCGGACCTGCGGTCACCTGCCGCCACTCCAGCAGTACAAGTCAGGTTATTAGGGGAAGGAGGAAGGAGGGAGAAGAATGGGGGGGAAATCGGGTACCGCCATACTCTAGTTAGAGTGAATGCAGAATGATTAAAACAAAACAAAAAGTCAGGTTATTTCTAAGGAAGATGGGGAAAGTCAGGTACAGATTATCATGTACAATGCTGGCCTTGGCATCAGTTAGTCCAGGCCGATTTAGGAGAAGGCGGACTACAAACATTCACCTTCAACAACCAAAAATATGGGGCTCGCGACATTGCTTTCATTTTTGTTATTGGAAGAAGCGGGGAGGATATGTGGATATATGCCATAGCCGCAAGCGGCTGAATGCAATATGATTACAAAACAAACAAACAACCAAAAACATGTCGACGTCCTGCCACTACCAAACACTAGGTAGGGACCAAAAGACTGTCTGATGAGCAGGTAGTGCGTGCATATATCCTATATCGGGCAGCATTCTCGGATGGTGAAATACAAACAAATAACGGTTTTTATGTCCAGTAACCCTCTGAGGGCCGGTATTATGTAGGATAACCCTCTAACACCGAGGCTCTATTTTTCCATCTTGTTTTCCTATGTCCGTTTAAATACTTCCAGACGATTACCCAGATTCACAACAGCGGTATCAAATCCTACTACTACATTATATTCTCCAACTCATCTACTCACTCACTCTCGCCCCGGCCTTTCATTTTTCCATCCCCCCCCCAAATATAAGTGTGCAGCTGACTGCAGGTCCTAGCATAGTGACCGAGACATCTGTAGGCGGTATATGCACCTTGTATTCTCTTAGGTAAAGTAATGTCCTCAATAGTAATAGTGGTAGTATCAATGCGGACCATCCCCTGCACGCTCGGTTTTTGTAGAACTCCATTCTGGCAATTGGACTTGTCGATCGGCTGAAGTATCAAATGAAAGAGCCCCGGCTTGCCACAAATCGGTGTCTGAACCGATTAGCGATACTCTTATGTGCCACCTGAGTTCTGTAACCAATCTGCAGGGCCGGGCGTGTAGGGGATAGTGGTATGTCGGGGGAGATATAGAGCGGCAATAGGCGGAGGGCGGTGCCGTGACAGTAGCATAATCAAAGGAAGTGGTGTGAGGTATAGTTGTAGACAGTAGTAAGATGTTATCCTACGTAATACCGGCCTTCGAGGAGGCTACTGAGCATTAAAACCGAACAAATAAATAAACAAACAGATCTTTTACACTTCACCCTTGGTTTCTATGATTAGATCTTAGTATTCCCCGGGGATCCGGCGATTAAGAAAAGCGGGCTTGCAAAAGGGTACTTCTGTGGGTACTTTTACTGCTTTGCTCTTTTCTCCGATCCTACTTCGTGCAGCTGCATCTTAAAACTTTGTTCCCTGAGTACTCTCCTCCCCCAACACTCTAGTACCCTCAAGACAATAGGGAATAAAGGGTAATAAATGGGGCCACGACTTTGTTTATTTCCTTTGTTGGGTATTAAAAAGTGGCAAGGAATGGAGGAAAATGTATGTCATGACCGCCAGCGGTCGAATACAATATGATTACAAACAAACCAACAAATCCCCAGACAAGAAAGGCAACGGCCACCCCAAGGGTTGACAGAAAATTCGCTGTATTGGACGGAAATGATGAGAAAGACGGGTCCAATCGACTAGTATGAACCATGAGAAATGAGAGGATGGGGTAAGCATGTTATGATGGAAAACGGGGGGGAAGATGCTAAGAAGTTGGGACATCACATAGGAACTGGATGAAGAGACAATCGACACAAGAAAATCCATTTGGTATATAAACAGCCCTCCCCCCATCTAAAACTTAGAGAAAGATAGTTAGTTACTGCAAAGTGCTTCTCATATCTTCCAACTCCACCGACCAGGGGCTGGCCCCGTGGCGCAGTGGTATCGCTCCTGAAAGTATAGGCGGGGTGACGGTCGTAATGCTATGGGTTCGAATCCCAGTGCAGTGCGAGCCCCCCGGTGTGAAGGGGACAAAGGGTAGCAGGTGGGGAACTCCGCCATTTAACCGGCTTGCCCGGAGGCGGAGGGGATATGGGGCTCTGTCATACTCTAATTAGAGTGCATACAGTATGAATAAAACAAAAACAAACTCCACATATATACAGCACATGATTATACAGACACCAAAAGAGCCCATGCCTCCTGAACCCGGGAACGGTGAAGGAGAGATCCAGATCGCTCAGTACTCAGATTGGCTCAAGCTCAATCCCGACTATACGAGACTGATTGAAGAACAATAAGACGGGATGGTGGCTTACCATGGGAGCTGATGGGAGAGAAGGCCCCACTCATGTTCTAGCGGGCGGTCAATCGCGACCCCGGGCTGATTTTAGAAGCTTGGGAATTGATCGTGGTGGCTATGCATAAGATGCGGGAGGTGGTAATCACGACCGAGGAGCGGCTTAGTGAAATCTCTTCAAAAAGGGGCAGAGGCCGAAAAAAAATGGCAAGAGAAGATAGAGAAAGGAGGAGGAAGCGGGTGCACGGGACTAAAATGTGACTGCCCTTCTTTTTTCTTTGGACATATACCTACCTAGGTATATATGGGACACGGTTTTGGCTTTTAGAATACGGTTTTCTTATTCAGTTCTTTTCCTTCTGAAGCATTCTTACCTGGGTAACTAAGTGCACCTCCGGCGACCGACTCATTCGCATCCGACAGGTGAGTAGAGGTGTGCTTCGCACAATGGGCCAGGGAGGAGTTGTGGTGGGAAAATCTATTTCTCATTACTAGCGAGAGGTATGCTTGGAGGTTAGAAGCGCGCTTGAGTATATAGGAGCCAAGCGGGCTTAGCTTGACAGGAGCGTTTGTTTGTAATCATATTGTATTCGCTCACTTGCGGGTATGACATACATCTTCCCTCCATCCCTACTACTCCAAATCCAAAAAAAAAAAAGGAAAAGTTCATGTTGTAACCTCCCTACCATCCCCTCATCCCCGCTTGACAGGAGCGTAGGGATATGGGAGACAGGCCGAGGGTAGGAAGTATATACCCTAAGTAGGTATATAGGCAGACATCATCAGACCCTTTTTGTACTCGAAAACGGACGTCTCTGCTCTCTCCTTCAGTCGACAAATCATACAAATTCTTAGGCTCAACACCGTCGTGAATTCGTAGTCTCTCAGCCGAGTACCTTTTAGTCTCTCTTACCCTCTGTAACTGAGCAGGAGGAGCAGGACGAGGGTGAGTTCCGAGTGAATTCGAAGGGATTGCGATGAGCAGAGAGCGCAGAGACGAAAGTGCGTGGGGCGGAACTCTCAGAAATGCCGAATAATAATACCATCAACTTGCCTTTAGCTTTGCGCGTCACATTCTCCTTTACCACCTCCACTTTGTTAATATCCACCATACCGGCCAAAGGCCAGCTTATCTCATAAATATCTATCATAATCATCTCAAACAAAAATATCAGAATACCCCCGCTGCCAAAACACAACTCCGTGACGATCATCCTACGATACCGCAACCTCTTCAAACAAATCAGCCACCACGGCACCCTCGACACCCTCTAAATCCGGCTTCCCCATAGCATAAGTCCCCTCATACGTTGCAATACTCAAATTCCTTAAAAACGGCGCTACCAGATCTCTCCTCACATCAACAGCTTCTCCCTTAACCTCGCCGCCTCTAAACCACGGCCTCCTTCCCCACTTCCCGCCACCGGCATGTTCTGCAACATCATACACCGGGATTCCCTTCCTATTGCTGATTGCTCCCGGGATATTCGTTTCCATCACTACTTGGTCCACAAGCGCCGTCGGATTCCAGTCGTGCGTGTGGTATACGGCCTCGATGGTGTCTGTAACAAATAGCCACTCGTGCAGCTGGAATTCGTCTGGTGCGATCACTAGGAGTGTGTCGAGGAGTTTGCACGCCTGCAAGATACTGGCGTTGTTGAAGGTGCGCTCTGGATCACCGTCGGGAGAGAGCGCGACCAGGGCGTTGGTAAGTTCTGAGTTTATGAGTGGCCATAGGGAGGACATGTGTATAGGACTCGTCCGGAGTGCGAGAGCGCGAAGAACTAAGTACACTTCGCCGCGAGTAGCGGAGGAAGGAGAAGAGACGGCAGTTGCATATAAGAGCTCGACAAGCTTTTCTTCCAGCTCCGTAAGCTTTGGAACAAACGCGTCTTGTTCGGCGGCAAAAATCAAAAACGCAATGCGTTTAAGGTTGAGCGCTGTTCTGCGATCTGCTTCTTGCCTGGCGCTGGCGGCCCCGACACCAAAGAGGACGCCAGCTGTGGTCGGGGGCGTAATGCGTGAGAGGAGCTCCATCATTCGCTCGCGGTCCGCAAGCAGATACTGGCGTGCTAAGGGAACCCATTTCTCTTTCACTAGAGCTGGAGGAGAGTGAAAGAACTTTGGGTCCAGGAATGCGTCCGATAGTTCCTTCTTCCAGGCTTTCTGGTTGTTTTGGAGACGGGTGAGCTGGTAGACGAGTTCTAATAATGCGGGTGAAACGTTTTGGGGGAAGGATTTAGAACGGAAAATTGGGCCTATGAGGGACGTAGAGATGCTGACAGAGGCTGTTATTACTCTGTCTGGTTCGACAACAACTTTGCGGAGTTCAGGGACGATAGAGACTAGAATTAGAACGATGTCGTCAGGAATAGCTTTGCCTTTGGTTGGCCGGTCATGCCGAGTTTCTCCCTCGTGTTCGCCTCTATCTGATGATGCTGATGGGAGGGGTTCGAGTACCCTATAACCGACAGGAGTCACGGTGAACACCGCCGTCAACATTCTCAGAAACAGATCCTATCAGAAATCAGCCTTAGAACGTAAACCTAACGAATTTCCGGAAAGATTACTCCTAGCTCTTTCCTCATCCGCCTCTGCTCCCCAAAGTTGGTATTATCAACCTTCTCCCCAAGGGTTGCGGTGAAGCTCAATAAGCTTGGAAGAATCTGTCGATGAGGGAACGGGTTTGCAAGAACATCTCGTAGAAAAACCATACAGTCCGCCCAAATCTCATCCATAGCATCATCCTCCAGGCTTCTCGCGTACTCCACTAAGAAAAAAACTACATCGACATCAGATAGTTCCGCCGTTAGCGATGACCTTCTACTCGGATCCAACGCTGTAGGATTCGTTCTAGAATATACGGCATTGAAAATCGCCGGAATCGTATGTTTCGGTCTTGAACCATCCAAGACATTGACTAGCCGGAAGATACTCGCCACCTTCCGCTCTCCCAGCGGTGCTGTACGTCCTGGCCAGAGTTCAATAAGAGTCTCCAAACATTCCAGCGTTTCTGCAGCAAACATATGTTCCAGTATTCGCCTGGCACGTCCCTTCATCCGAAGACTAGTATATCCCCAGCTCTCCTTACTACCAACGTCGAGATTCCCGTTGTTATTGTTGATATCAGCCCAACTCCAAATGGAGTAACAAATCTTTACTGTATCTTGGAAGCATAGTAACACGGTGAGCCGGTTATTCGCTGCAGCACTGCGACTCTGCGGGCTTTCGACAGCGAAGACTCCTGAGACCATGTTACCAAAGAATCCCCCACTATGGGTATCGGGGCTCTTTGGACCAGCACTCTTCAACTCTTCTATGAGAAGCCGTTCATGGGCAGCAGCAAGGATCTGCTCAAGGCCATTCAACAGTGCAACGAGGGTGCTTTCTGGGCTCTTTCCTCCAGACTCCGGGACATGAAGCTTCTCGGTCTCGCGAAACACGGATTTCAGCGACTCAAAAGTGATTTTAATTTGGTTGCAAAGACACTCGACTAGAGGTATCAACATCTGGAAGATGACGTCCGAAATCAATGGCAAACATTCCCCGAGGAAGAAAACCCAGCTGTCTAGTACTGGTCTACTGCTCACGCTTGAGAACCCGCCAATAAGGCATTTGAGCAGTTGCTGTGGTGGCGCGAACTGTGGAGGCGGCGCCACTTTCTCTTGATCCGTAGAAACAGAGGATGGCCGTGGACCAATTTTGCTAGGATCGGGTCCCCGACTGAGCTGACGGAGATGGCCTAAATGACTTGTAGGTCTGTTGAGAGAGAGCTTAAGGGATGCGTGAAGGACGTCTAGCAAAGAGACTTGTACATAAGTTTCTTTCGTATTAATAACTGATATCAGTCGCTCTGTAAGAATATCTTCTAGCTCCATGTCTGCCAATATTTTTGAGTAGGGGCTGAGAAGTAGCTGATGAAGTACACCAAGTGCCATTTTGTGAAGCGTTGAGACTCGTTTTACCGTTTGCTGCTGGCCTGCATCTCCATCTATCGCTCTCACCGCTGCTTTGGCAAAAAACGTCTGTAGCGTCATTTCCTCCTCCCCATATCCACCTATTTTCGTCAGCCCTGGTTTCATGTGCAGTAACGGAGTAAATACAAACATTCCCGTAAAATCACCGCTTTGCTTTCATCTCCATTTACAACTAGCTCAGTCGCTAGCTGAGCCATCATATTATTCGTTGCATACCGCAGGATATTCAGCAGCGTCTGGAAATAGTAATTGGCGATCTCCAGGCAGTCATCCTCAGCAAACAGAAGTCTTTGGCGGGGGGCGCCGTTGCCGTCTCTTTCACCAGGATCTCTCAAGAACTGGCATTCAAGCAATTTTTCTACAAAGATCCAAAACAACCTGCATATGTAAACTTAGCATGATGACGACCCGGTGATTTGCAGAAAGGGGCCACACTTATTAATGCTCGGTAAAGTCTGCAACCATCCTCGAGCAAATATCGACATCTCAGTACCATCATCCACCAGCGAATCCAGAAACAAAAACAGCGGCCTTGTCAGTATCATATGATAGGCATTGCCACCAATGCCACCCACACTATGCATCCATAACACCGCAAAATTCCTTCCTGGCTCTGCCCCAACAAACTTAGTGCTTGTCATGACTGTAGCAACAGCTGCCTCAACTCTTCGATCGCCCAGCGCATTCTGGAGATTCCACAGAGCCTTGACGGACTCGACATGAAATTTAGGTGCATCCGGGGACAGATAGAACCACAGTCCATTCGTGACTGAAGCTACCAATGCATTTGTATCCTTGATGCTAAGGTACCCTTTTGAATACAGGGCTGCTACCATGCTTGCCATTCCGCGTAGAGCTCCAAAGGGTACTGGATAGATCTCTAGCTTCGATAGAAAGCTCCAGATCAGAGACTCGGAGCCCGACCAATCTAAAAGCTTTGGTATCTTGCGAGAAACATTTACAAATAATCGGCATCGTATTCCAATATCATTAGTATTGTCATCCAATGCTTTCTGTACCGTAAAAGCGATATCTTTAAAAATCCACTCCGTCACTTGCGACAATTGAAATGGGGCCGCAATTGCTGAACCATCTGTCGAGCGGACCTGGTCCCGTTTGTAAAACCGTTGTATAGTCTCAAGAACCGATTGCTTTAGATCCTCATTCAGTGGTGACATGGAGGAAAGAGGTTTCAGGGCTACCACAGGAACAAGCTCCCAGATCTCTTCCGCCAGCAAGAATCCATTCGCCCACAATTCCTGAGTAGATGCATCTCCATTCTTCCGGTCAGTGCCAAGGTACTTCAAAATGGCTAGTACCATCATCGGCGCATGCACCAGCACCATATCCTCTTCACAGACATTGAACGTCCTAATTATAAATCTCACCGTTTGCAAGTGTTCGATCGCGCCCTCTCCATCTCCAGTAAATGCTGCATTTATTTTGTCTAGCATCTGCCCCCAGATTAATCCCGCTTCTACTCCATCAAAGAACATGCTCGCGCTCCGGAAGACCTCAGCATACACCTCCTTACTCAACGCGTTCTGTTCATACACCCGAAGACTTTCAATGGCTGGAAGGAAAAGCTTTGGGGCCACTAAAGAACCAACTTCCCAGCGATCCATGAGCGACAAACAGATCCTGTAGGGGCGGGCTCTTTCAACGGGTGTTGCATCAGGCACGTCAAGCATCTTCAACAACCCATGAACCAAGGCTTCAAGCCCATACTTCTCGAAATACTCCTGAGAGTTTACTTCTTTAGGCCCAAGAAACCATGCCCAGAGTCGTCTGTTTAATGACATATCTTTTCTCATTACCACTCCCGCCGCAGATGTAATAAGCAGTTCCAGATCTGCCTTTGAGACCTTTTCCTGGAGGACGAGTGATGACAACGGTATACCGGTGACTAAGAGATCTAGGAAACCTCGTTGTACCAATAGTTGTTCATCGCCAAGCCCAGCACAGAACGCTCGTATCAATAGCCCGGGCTCCGGGTTTATTAACGCATCCGCTTCTGCCCTTCGCTCCTCTTCCGTCTTGCTGTCACCTTCATCACCGTTCCTAACCGTTCCATCCAGCTTCGGTAGCCTTCGCCCTAAGAACGCTAAAGCTCCCTGTCTCCGCGCCGGCGCGGTGATCGTCGCCAATAAAGCGCACTGCCAGAAATATGCGTCGTCCTGCACTTCATTACGGATAGCATCAATCAAAGTCAAAGTTTTATCGAAATATTCCCCGCCTTCTTCGTCAATTCCAGGTAGCAGTGCAAGAATCAAAGCCTTCAGCGCTGGTCGAAGCGCCGTGCCAATCGGTAGATAGAAGCGCTCCAAAAGATCCAGATAATGCGGCTTCAGTGTCAAAGAAGCGTACGAAAGCACCGGTGTGAGTCCCGGTGTCCACAGCGCCAGATCCGAGCTTAAGCCATCCCGACCGATCAATGAGAAGATGTACGAGTATACTTCAATCGTTTTCTGGTGAACTCCAGAAGGTAAGCGTGGATTGAGGCACTGAGCTAGCCGCTGGGCAACAAGAAACTTCGACGGGATGAGTGGAAGCGATGGGTGGGATTGCAGTGCCTAAGTTCGACCGTCGTCAGCACCTCCGTCAGTCCCCCAGGTTCCAACCAGCTACCTTCAGCAACCGCCCCAAGAACGAGATGTAGTCGGCCCATTCTTGCAGATTGTTGCTCTCAAACAGTGCTAAAGCCCGGTCTATGCTGGAGGAGAATCGTTTGTATTTCGGGTCCTTCTTGGTGGGATCTGGCGAGAGTGTCAGTTCCGGTGAAGCTAAACAGTAGCTCACTCAGTCCCTCCTCTCATACCTTCATCGAGCCGGCGGCGAGGTTGAGGAGAAGAACGACCAGAGGACATTGGAGAGTGAGCTTGTGAGTTTGCACTGAGGGACATATCGTTGGATGAGAGGGTATCTTTGTTATTGTGGAGGTGGTGGTCGCTCGGGAAGCTCAGTTAGAGGCCACGCAAGTACTCTACGTATTCAACTTAAAACGTGCACTGACCACGTTGAGGCTCTTCTAGACCCTAGCCAAACTATCTTTTTCGGCAGTGAATGTCTCTCGGCTACGTCCACCCACCGAGGGCCGTCAACCCCCAAACCTCGCAACGAAACTGGTTCTCCTATGTTCTGCTTAATCGACACCCTCATCGCTCATCCCATCATCGAGCGCTTCTAATGGAGTATATATAGGAGTGTTTCACCAATAGCCAAGGCTTCCTCTCCAACCCCTGTGCTGCACTCCATTCGGTGACGTCGGGCGGCAAGCCCTCCAACGATCCTGTCCTAACATGTTTTTCTGCTATTTCGCCTTCGACTATATCCATCCGTCGGCGCTTCATCATGAACGGACTCGAAACAGCCTTTACCCGATCTCCGTTTCTATTCCAAGGTTTTCCCCCGTGTTTTACCTTATCTGGGCTTCTAGGGATTATTCGGTATATAACCTCACCTCGCCAGCCACCACCCTTCCAGTCTCCAAGCAGGTCTTCATTCTTTCAATTCGTCTACTTCCATCTTTCTGAAAGTTAACAATGCCACTCCTCCCGCCCCCGTATACTCCCCGCAAATCCTCCCCAACCCCAGGCCGCTCTACAACTACCAAAACCTCTGCTCGCAGCCGATCACTTAGTGTCCGCTCCCGCACGCGTGACACTTCCACCGCAATGCCTGCGCCGGCAAAGAAGCACCGTTTCACCCTTGCCTCTCTTCGCGGAAATTACCAACCCGAGCTCTCGCGCCGGCTATTCCGGCTCATCAAGTCCGAGAACTACGTCATCAATTCCTATGAAGCGGCGGGTCACGAGCGGCAATCCATAGCCACGCAACTCAGCGAATGGGGCGAGCAGACGGGTGACGACGCGGTCAATGAACTCTCCGACAAGCTAGGCGTCCTCCTTTCAGAACTAGGAACACAGGAAGAGGCATTTGCGCAGAACCTTGAGGAGTACCGCGGCGTGCTAAAGCAGATTCGGAACTGTGAGGGCTCCGTGCAGCCGAGTCGAGACCACAAAGCAAAGATTCACGACGAAATCAATAAGCTTCGTTACAAGGACCCGACATCGACACGCATCTCTACCCTTGAACAAGAACTTGTACGAGCTGAAGCCGAAAACCTTGTCGCAGAAGCCCAGCTCACCAACGTGACTCGGAGTAAGCTCAAAGAGGCATTTGCGGCGCAATTCATCGCGGTGATAGAGCGGGCCGATAAGCAGACAGTCTTGGCCCGGCATGGTCTCCGAATGCTGAATCTCCTCGACGACACCCCCGTTGTCCCAGGCGAAACTCTACCGCCTTTCGAACATGAGCGAGAGGCGAGACAGATACTGCATGATGCTGAGGAGGAGCTGAAGGACTGGAGTCTCAATATCCAGGAAGAAGTAACTACGAACGCACATGTTGTTACTGGTGGTGTGGTAGATGGCTTAGCGGCTGCGAGCGCAACAAGTGCTGGGACAGTGGTGTCGTTGCCGATGCAGGGGACTGCTACCCCACCCATACCTTCAAGAACTGTTACCCCACCACCGATGCTTAAGAGCGCCAGTCCTCCGGAGCACCTGATCCATCCAGCGCAACGGCAAGTTAGTGGTAGTTCAATCGCCAGTAGCGGCAGTAGCGGCAGTAGCGGCAGCGGTTATAGGGTTGCAGGTGATGCACCGTATCCAATGACTAGTTCCGAACGGGCTGCGGCGGCTGGGAAGGCTGTGATGAGAAGGCAGAATTCGATGCTTGCTATAGCTTGATGCAGATACCTGCCTACAAATAGGCTTTTTTTCCATTGTCATTGGGTGGTTTCCTATCTTGGTGTTTATTGGTCTTGATTTGTAGCTTTGAATGTCTAGTACCAGATTCAATTTCGTTGGTGAGATTATAGTAAAGGAAACCTTTTTTCAGAATGTGGAATTGTCCACAGAATCGCAAATACTTGCATTGATTCCATCATGGTATTGTTACTAGGGACACTATAGGCCAATATTAAAACTTACTAGCCAACCAAAAGCAGTATCCAATAAAACAGACGGTCGATTTGAGCGCAGCTGGAGCACTCAATATGGCAGCCTTTTTTTCAGGTCGTCGGGGAAATCATAAGTCTCACCGGGCAAAACGGACACCAGGACACGATGCTATGTACTCTTTGCTCAAGACTTGCGCTTGCCACCTTTCCATATTACGAGACGACATTCTTCACCAAAGCAGCATCGCTCGCAGAACTGGACCATCGAGCTCCAGACAAAAAGTCTATACTGTCAATACGAGTGAAATTGTATGACGTGTAAATGATAGCACTAGCGCGTTCTCGTAGACATGTGACGAAACTATTTCACACGTCTTCCTACACGTACACCTCCGCCACTTACAACACCTCTACCTCTTACAACACCTCCGCCTCTTACTGCACCACCGGCATGCCTCTTGGAATTGAAAGTACGCGTCCAATCCCCCCCCTTCCCTCCCCCTCTTCCCATAATTGCCATGAGTTAACACAGTAAACACCAGGGATCAACGTTCGCCGCCGTTCCCCGAATGCCTTAATCAATTTCATCACGCCTCTGGAAGGCGCAGACAAAACCATCGCTCAAGACTACCTCGAACGCATCGCCGCTATCGTTTATCCAATAATGAAAGATCACGGCCTAGCCGTTATGACGTATGTATCGCCTCCTCCTCGTCGTCGTCATCGTTTACTTTTTTAATCCGTGGTACTGAAATCATCCTACCTAGACTCGACGAATTCCCTCCAAATCTTGAGTTCTGGGGTCGCAACTGTACGTACATACTTGCTATTTTCTTAAGGAGAAGTGGGGTTAAGAAACAATAGTCAACGCCGGCGAATGTATCCAGCTCGTGTTGAAGCACCCCAACACCGGACAATGGTTACCGTTCAAGTTCGTCCAAGGCGTCATGATCCACGAGTTGGCACACATCAAGCAAATGGTCTGTCTCTACCTACTTCACCGATCTACTGCGACTGACTCCCATCCCTCCCCTACAGAACCATTCCTCAGCCTTCTGGTCCGTCCGCAACACCTACTCCCGCACACTCGAGGCTCTGCATGCACGCTCTTACACAGGTGAAGGATTCTGGTCCACCGGCCGCACCCTGCTGAGTGAACAGTACACCCAAGATCGACCTCTAGCCGAATCCGACATGCCAATGCATATATGCGGAGGTACCTACCGGTCGCGCAACCGGCGCCGTACCGCACCTAATGGTGCAGAAAAACTAAGTTATGCCGAACAAAAGAAGCGGCGCATAGAGCGTAAGTTTGGCATCGCGGGTGAGGGGAAGAAGATAAGCGCCGACGTGGCAAATATTAGCGGTAAGGTAAAGCCGAGGGTTGCACAAAGTAAACGGGGGCGAGAACTTCGCGCTGCTGCGGCTCTTAAGAGGCTCGAGAAGAAGGAGGAGGAAGAGAGCGTCAAGGCGGAGGATGACCAAACAGCAAGCGAAAGCGAGGATGAGAAGAAGGCTATCAATGTCGGTGGAGGAAAGTTTATGATCGCTGTCAGTGGGGAAGAAGACGGAAAACGTGAGAGCGAGAACTTGAACAGGGAATTGATGGAATTGTTGGGCGGAGCTTGTGGTGGAACTACCAAACTTGCACTTGAAGGAAAGAGCGCTCCAGCAAAACTCGCGTGGTCAGCAGCAAAGTCAAAATTACAACTAAAAGAGGTAGCAACACAACCATCGGATACGAATCCAGATACCGACTGCGTAAAGATGAAACGACCTTTGTCGCCAGCACTTCATACGTCGTTCACCTGTACCCAACCAACCGCGGAACTAGACGCATCCCAAACCAATCATTCCGAACCAACCACCACCTCAAGGACATGCCCCGTCTGTTCTTTCACCAACATACCGCATGCCCCTACCTGCACCGCCTGCATGAATGTGCTCACCCTTGCAACCTACGCAGGATCTTCGTGGACGTGCAGTAATGTCTCAAACTGCCCTCGCGAGTATCGAAATTCAGGCGATGTGGCATTTTGTGGAATTTGTGGCTCGAGGAGACCACCACAATCACCCAGCTCTTGATTTATTTCTTTTCCACCTATCCACATATCATTGTAAGGCAAGAGTACAAACTCGCCTCTTAAATACATAGACAAAGAACTTTTATGTTTGCTTATTCCAGGACGACAGCCTCGTGAAGGGTTTCAGTGGCGTATCTCCCCCTTACACCCTTACACCCATCCACCTCACTGACCCACCATCCATCCATACCATGCACATCATAACCCCCACCATCACTGCCATCTTTGGTTGCTGTTCAGACCGGATCTCAACTCGGGATAAGCAAAAAAACTATACTATATGTGCTCATGATATATTGAGGGATTTGAAATTAGCCCAGCGCGTCTGCACGAGAACGGTACGGTACACGCTACCGCGCCGATAGGACCCTTTGCTTCGCTATCTGCGTAAGTTTATTGGAAAGTCACTATTTTTAGTGGAAGCGAGGGACATGCGTCGCGTCACAAAGCGGGATAGCGTTTGTCCAACCGGCGAGTGCATCGGACGATAGTGTTGGTAACACTTTGCGTGATAATTGCACTTAATAGCGGCACAGTGTCGCGAATAGAGCATCTGCGACACGAGGAAAACCCCAATTATCCTACAGAAGAAAAAAAAAGCCCGTCATCTACAAGGCTCCCACAAGGCAAAGAAGAAGAATGAAACAATAACCTCATAAAGAAAATATGTTACAGCAACGAAGGAAATCATAGGCTACCATGCACAAAACAGCACACGAAAAGTGCAGAACGAGAAATGATATCCACCAACCACCACCATCACACCACCCCACCCATATCATAATTGCACATCCCACCCAATGTGTCATTTCCTGTAGCAGTTACATAGCCGCCACCTCCAAAGTCCATATTGTTGAACCACCTATCATTTTCCGAGATATCCTCACCAAAGAGTCTTGGCATGATCTCCTTGTCCTCATCCGCTGTGTTCAGAAAGTCGTACCAACCTTGTCGGTCCTCAGACGATGTGTCAGGCGGTAAGAAATGCCGTAGAAATTCATCAACTAGCGGTGAGCCATACAGTGTAGGGTTATGTTGTAGTTGCTGTTGTTGTAGATGTTGATTGGTTAAAGGTAGTTCTTCGGGAAGCTCAAATTCATCGTGAGGCGGGCTGTCGGATGCGTACGGTGCCCCCCAAGTGAGAGGCGGAGGTGTCATCAGAGTTGCCCATTCTTCGTCTGAGAATTGAAATTCTTGTGATGGGTCGATGTATTGTACTTGTTGGGTTTGTTGTTGTGGCATGGACGGTGTATGTCGTTCTGACTCGACTCGAATTGGCTGAGCCGCTTGAACTGATCGGACTGGCGGAGAATTTCTAGCAGCCGATTGAATCGGCTGAATCGGTTGGGTCGATTGGGTAGGCGGAGAGCGCTGAATAGATTGAATCAACTGGGATGACTGCACGGGTTGGGATGGTTTGGATCGCGGTAGTCGCTGAATAGGTTGTGGCGACGGTGGTGTTCGTGGTGCGTTTTTTGCTGAAGGATATATTGCCCATGGTGCCATCTCGAAAGCCGATTGTGGAGGAGGTGCGTTCATTGCTCTAGCGAACTTGGGAGCTGCCTGTGGAGGAGGGAGGTAAATGACACCAGGCATGTGCATACAATCCTGAAGCCCCAGATTACTCTGACAATCCTCTTCTGTACACACTAGGCAACATAATCCGGTGATAGGTTCTGTAGATGTTTGCATGGCGTTCATTTTGCTCTCTGAAAGCATGCAGAGTATTTCTGCGGTTTGCTGAAGTTCAAACGGATGACTTGAGAAAGAGGGTATGCTGCTTCAGAGTTCTCGTTGTGGTCGAACTGACGGTTATATAGCACTGGCAATCCTGGCGCTATCATGGTGTCTGTGTGTCTGTATTCACAGATTGCCCACCAACTGCCTTTGATGCTAGGGGTTGGACGGGCTCATTTCACACGAGTTCAGCCGTAGTCACACCCCTCACAGGTAGGTGGACCTGTGACCTGGAACCGCTTTTCACAGCGGCAAGTGCAATGTAGGATCCGGAAATAGAGTCGAAGATCGCGGCGATGGTCGTTTATCAATCATCTCGTGCCACTAGCTACCGCCGAGATGATAGCAGGAACTACACACCCATCGCAGTGTGGGTTAAGCCATCGGTTATCCCGGGAGGCCTCGACGACAACCTCGAAGACAACCCCAAAGACAAAGCTCGGCGTACGATTGGTCAAGATACCAGCCATCCTATCCCTCTACCATAAATTTGTGGTGCATTGCAGAAGAGGGCGTTAAGCTTTGATGGTTTCTTTGTGGTGTTGAACTTCGAGTATGTAATGCGATCCTGAAACTCTTTGTTATATGGTACGGAGTAGTTGATCCGATGCAACGGATCCCGGTTTGTCTAGTCATCAGCAGCAACAAACACAGTGCATTTTCGAAGTGAAGTATATCTCTACCGCATTAACACCAAAGATGATCGGTGGCGCCTGCATTGCTACCTAGAACATGAAACAGCCGGCAGGCTACTTTAGTAGTATCGTTCTCGCACTCGGGCGAATAGACCCGAACGGATAGTAAAATTTCCTCTGTTCCGGCCCGATTACGGTGACACATTGTTGGCAAACCCGAGTCTGCCTACGATGATACGGCCCATCAATACATTAGGTATCTTTGTTTGGATGCAGATCCATCCGAGAGAGCAGTTTCAAAGGTATATACTCTAGTGTTTTTCAACATGTTGGGATGCAATACGCAACTATGAACTTTGCCTATGTGAGATGTCAACTACAGACGTGAGCCACTGGGACTTGGAAGATAAATGGTATTACTTTGGCCAACTTTGCGTGTCTTCGAATTAGCACAAGAAAATATTCGTTTGTTCTAGTTATAGTGTGGCGTAATCCAGTTTATCTGTCCATCGTAAGGATATGTCCAGCACACAGGCCCGGAACCGCGCGCCAGCTTCGAATAATCCTATAGGACTATCTATTACTCGGGACAAATTGCGCAAAAGAAAAAGACGTTATAAACTTGTTTCGAGTTTTCTGTCTGTTCCGGTGACATGAAGGACTAAGGAAAGCTTAATGCCCCACAGTCTGACTGATTCAGCTGTGCCACAGCGGAGGCGTGAGTGTGGTTGAGGCTGGAGTTGAGGTCTTGGCCGCGATAGTATTGGCTGCAAGCAAACATACATGTACTTATTCCTGTTAGCAACAATTCGGCTCAAACATCAAGATTCGCTGAACTCATACATGCGAAAACTGGCAGCTCATATTCCCACAGTATTATTCGAGAAAAACCAAAAGTCTTGCAGACTGCTAGTGTCTACGATCGTAGCGTTGGTTGTGTCAGAACAGTGAACACAGACGACTGACCACCCAGAAGCAATAAGTTTCTTCAGACTCTGCTAGTCCATACCGAAGTATTAAAACAAGTCAGCAAAGCGTAGAAAGTTAGGGTTGAGAGTTTAAAGTTGAATGTAGATTGTACATTCTAACCCCAGAGCAGACGGGACCTCACGTGCTGAAACTACCACAATAACAACCAGATCCTAATTCCCCTCACGAAACTCCCCCCGCCCATTGTTCGGCGGTCGTCGGGAATCGTATAGAGAGATCTACGATTGACGAAACGACAAAAAACCGATACATGCTGTCTGCTGAATGCTGATCTACCCATAGCTACCTGCTGATGTATTGCTACTACTCTCCAGCGACTGCTGTATGCCTACTTACTGCAACATTATACAGATTAGTCGAGGCAATGTCGGACAACTCCCAGGGCACGAATTCTGAGGGCTCTTTATCTTCAATGGCAGCAACTATTGGACTGCGCGATTTTACAACTCCAATTCTTCAATTAGGACAGCAGTGTCATTCCGTGGAATATCAATACCCTGAACCCACCGCTGGCGTGTCCCCTGGCCTTCGCGGTTCACATAAGATAACCCCAGGTGCTGATGGAGGACAACCAAATCTACGGGAGTCGGAGATTAGCAATATTAATGGAAGGACGAAAATTACAACTTCTAGGAGCCTAAGTAAATGTCGCATGAAGGGGCCTGATAAGGTTGGCAAAGAATACTGGAGTCCATGGGTTCCTTCGAAGAACAGAACTGCACAACCACAATCTAGGATTCCCTTACGAAGGGATGTCTCGCCTGAGTCTCCTATTCCGGTGAGGGGATCTTCAACGCCGGCAGAACTGCCAAACACTCAGAGGCTGCCAGATCATCCTATGAGTGTCATCTCTGACAGACATTTCCTATCTAGTGATTATCCTTCTTCTAACGCTAGATCGAATCATGGACAGTATTTCTTGACAATGAGTGCAGAACATCTCGCAACGGCCGTCCAACACAATGGACCCTGGAACTCGCAGACAAAGCACCGTCGCTATGGATCCGGCCGGTCATCCAAAACCGTACGATCTGCTCCTGCTTCTCCTGCTCCTTTCGCTGATCAAATAACAATTCCACATCTGGAGCAACCTGGCAATGGATTGCGTCAACCGCCTCAGGATGACTATTTTTTAGGAGCAGGTACAGAATTTTCGCTAGTTCCTCGACACAAGCTGCAAGTGGTTGGAGATGGGCTGTTACCAACTACTTCCAGTCTCCTACAGTCACAAAGCCCGCTTGCAATACCTATAACTCTCTCGGCTCACCCAAGCAATAGTTCGAAGAGTGAGACAAAATCTCATCCCAACTACTCGTATACTAAAAAGCATCCTTCAATGCACCGCGGCAACCCAGAACCGAGAAACGATCTTGAAGCGTCGTCTTCGACCTCAAATGAGATGGGTGTGGACGGCCAGATCGACAGGTCCAGGTACCGAATGGGAAGGAGCAAAAGCAACTCAATTGATTATTCGCCCGAAGCATTCCGAAGACTACATAGTGGAGAAATCACTGGCACTGACGTGATCGAAGGAGGGATAATTGGACGGACACGTCCACCTCTCACAAGCCGGACATCGTCGCAGTATTCAAAGCTAGCAGATCCCGCTATTATTCCACCCATGAATGTCACCCGAAGGTCCAGCTATAGTAGCGTTACTGGAATCAGCCCGGTCGCGGAAGGATATGTTACTAACTTTACAACCACATCGGCGGGATCACATTCCAGGAAAAACTCAGCACGTGGTCCATTGAGTGTTGATACCCGTGTTGCTCAGGTAGATGGTGCTTTAAATTCACCTGTCAGAGGTTCAGGGAGTGTCCCAGAGTCACCCATTGGTGGGCAATTTACGCCATCACCAGTTGAACGGAAACGAGTAGACGATTTTGATTTTGTCAATACTATTGAGTCTTTTTCTCGTCCGTACACGCCGGACCGGTTCGTTTTCGAGGCGGGAATGCTCAACCTCAACAAGGATGCATCAACTACCCGCAATTCTAGTCAGAGAAGCAAAAGAAGTTTGGCTAGTTTCGGGGGCTTGTCTAAAAGATCGGCTGGAATTTCAAACACTGCCATTCAAAGTGTGCAACCCCCTCCCACTCCCCCGGTCCGTAACGTTCTCAGGAAGAAGAATCCGAGTTTGAAAAACTCACAGATTGACGGCAACGATTTCAATACTGGCTCTCAATCGTCATCAGAGAACAAAGGTTTTCTTCGAGGCAGTTTACGAAGCTTAAGCCGACCAAAGAAACTGGATGACACATATTCCCTGGATATGCCGCATACTGCCACAACTTGTGCGGGTCCGTCCAGAGGACTGATAAAAGAGAGCAGTCATAAATCACTGGCCGAAAATACGGGGCCACTTCCCCAAACCAGTAGAAATTCGTTTTTCCATCTTAACCCATTCGTCAAAGGAAAATCTAAGCGTGAAACACCTCTGCGAGGTGCTAAGAATAGCACAGACCCCCGCAGGGCGGCCTCCAGCCTGCACAAACGAAGCAACACATTTTTATATCTTGCTGGCTCTAGAAAGCTTTCCCGTTCAGTGAGCTCTCCTAATTTTGCAGTATCCGGTAAACACGAGAATTTTCATAGTCAGATACGTACAGAGTCAACCACATCTTCTGGAAAGTCATCGTCCGCACAAACATTTGCCACTAGCGATCAGTCTCCTTCCTACTATCTATCAACTCTTTATTCTGAAGGGAGGCAGGTTTTAAGACAAGCATGGAATGATGGCTGGACCACTGCATTCGAAGATCTGAGGGAAAGGCGTGATCTTGAGAAGACTTATAGATATGGAGCTGCAGGGAAGAAGGTCAGCGCATTCATGTCAGGAGCACGACAAAATGGAACCACAACGCAATCAATCAAAGGCAACCATTCAAAAAGATCTAATATACAATGGTTGAAAAGGCGCCAGCAGCAAAACAGTTCGACTGGGGGTCCGGGAGATACTAACAGAGACGGACAGTATATCCGCTCGTTTCTAGGCGGATATGATGAATTACATGTTGGACCATTTAATACTGGAGGGAATGACGCGAAGAAAGCGGAGGAAGCTAATGAAACCGAAAGAAGCGCAATTTCTGGGAATGTGGACAAAAAGTCGGTGTTTACTGAGGTGTTTGAGCGTTCACGATTACCAAGGGAACCAACTCACGACAGCTCGGGAGATCCTGGAAATGAGGAAGCGAGGAAGCAGAAAAATTCTGGAAAGACTTTACTTTATAAAGCAAAAAATTACTTGAGTCCTTTGAAGCATTGATGGTATTTGATGGCGGTTATGATGACTTTCTTCTTGTGTTATTGATGGAGCGTTTGATATTGGTCAGTCGATTATTAGTATGTTTCTTCTCAATTATTTTGGTGGTTTGGATGTCTTAGGCAATCAGTTAGGTTGCTTTTGCTGTTTGTCTGCGGAGAGGAATTCACATGCATGGAATGTATCGTTGCTGTTCTGATCGCAATACGAACTTCTCAGATTAGATGCTTCTAAAGTCACACCGAAGTGAGTGGATTAAGCTTTTCGTCTGTGTGCAAACCAAGTGTGAAAGCATGATCGAGATCTAATGATTTCTGCTTGATCGCGCCACCGAACGATTCGCTTTCAGCTCTCCACGACAACATGAAGAACTCCTCCACCAAATCCGATATAATGCATATCCACAACAAATGCATCCAATGTTTTGTTAAAGACTGGGTGTCTCTAGAGAACAAGCGCAGTATAATGAGCTTTCCAGGGCATCATTTCTTCCCCGTTCTGGAGCTGAGAATTAAAACACTCTAATGTACTAGTACACAGCTGTACACAACCGGGCCGAGCCTTTCTTCCCCGGTAACCTGTCAAATCTATTTCTCCAGAGACCCATCTCAGACAGACAGGCCCCCCTGGATAGTGTTAGCAGGTTCATCATGCAAGTTGACGCCTGTCAGAAAATTGGCGCGCTTCGCCGCGGCAAAAGGTCTTGGAGCAGCTATGCCCGATTTGTAAGCCTCATACAACAGCCACAACAGCCAACACTCTCAAAAGATGGATACGCATCTTCTTGAAATTACAGTTGTACTGAAGCGCGAACGCAATACCCTGGCTGATAAGGCCGATAAAAGTCACTGTGAGTTAAGTCCGTTCATAATACTCGGACCGACAACTCCGCCTGGGTACCGCCTATCCACAGTGACCACGACACTTAAAATATCTGGAGACAACCAGCCCATCCATGTGATTCTCTTTCGAACCCTTGCCCTCCGCGGATTGTACCAGCTATTGGTGGTACCGAACCACTCGCAACCCTTTGCAGCCCCGGATCCCACAAACCCTCCCTCGAGATGGTGTTGGTGAATACCGATGGTGTACTGCCTCCCCACTAAGTTTCCAAAACACCTCTCCCCGAATGAATTCGAAGTATGTAACGCCTTGTTAATTAACACACTAATTTTAAACATCTCGAAGAAATCAGCTCACTCGATGACATCGATTCTGCAGGCACTACGGATTGATACCAGGACTGAACCTTGATACGTCAACTAGGCGATGCACCTTCCATTGGCTCAAAGCCTCACCGCAGTCCTCACCCAACCAGATCGGTAAATCTAGGTTTTTTCCCACAACCCTCAGGCAGCTGCAGAGTTACAAGAAATATAAGCAACGCATCTCTTCCTTCTTCCCCGCCTTTATCCTTCCCAAGCGCAAACCCTTCCCGAAAGCCAAATTAAGCTCTATCGACCTACATATCTTCACCGAGTTAGCTTTGCCAGATACTCTATTTCATCCTACATTCAGAAAGAAACTCATCATGCCGTCCGGACTCTACTCATACCCGCCCTCACTTCACGGCGATGACAATCCCGATAAGGAACCACTGATTATCAACCCTAACCCACCGTCATATCGCCGCTCCACAAAACCGTCTGCACTAGCACAGCAACAGCATCATACTGCTCTCGGAGTGCCCCCTGACTATCACCAAACAGAACCACAATCACAATCGCAACTCCCACCACCGACGAGAAAGAGTAAAATCGCGCTGATTCGAAGTATCGCAAAGACGGTGGTCCACCCACAGAAAACGCGAACGATGCGGAAGGCGAAGAAGTTGCAGTTTCAGGAGAGTGAGGAGACGGAGAGGGTTAGGAATATTGAGGAGTTTCTGGAGAGTGGAAGGCGTGGACCGAAGAGATTCGGTCTTGACTAAGTTTAGTGAGCTGTGGCTGTGGTGGGTTGTGTGGCGTTAGATTGCTTGGGTTATGATTGTGTTTACTTTATTCTTCTTTGCTTCTTCAATTCTTGTAGCTTCTTTATCGTTAATCAAGTGACTTTTTGTTTCGTTTTATAGGTACTCGTATGTCTATAAATACGGCTGCTGAAAACAAGCCCCGTAAGCTAAAAACAGCTCTGAAACAGCGTGGAAGCTCGCAAAAGCAACAGAAAGAAACAACTCGCATATACCATCCCAAAGCCCTTTCACTCATTCAACTGCCATTGGTAGTCCCCTCACACCCTCTCATGCAACACCTCCATCTCATGAAAACATGCTTCGTGTTGATGAAAGATGGCGTATGCTATCGTTGATGTCTTCCAGGTATGGCTTGAAGTGATTCGCCGCCTTGAAATCGAACCCTAGCTGCTGCCAATGGCGTGGACAACTACGAAACTGCATCTGAGTTCCTCAAGTTTCTTGTATGATGTATCTATCACTGAAATCGTTTCGAAGACACGAATACCTTGTTGAGCGCAAGACCGAGGCCTATTACTGCTATAGATTTTAATCTTAGACGGTGCAGTGACTTTTGCGGACTCTCTATATAGTCTTGCAGTCTGACGTGGTCAATTTGATCTCTTGATTCGATTGTCTGCTCCCTTCAAGCGGCTCCACCCTTCTATCCAGTTCTACCACCTCCTTCAAAACACTGTGATCCTCAACGCCGGACAAGACACCAACATCATCAACATCAACCTCATCCTCATCGTCTTACTCGATGTCCTCCGCCAATTAGCCTGTAGATGGTGGTTCGGACGAAATTTTTTCAATATCGAATGCTCAAGAGTAGATGGAATGCCTAATAAAATCCCCCCGGATAGAGGGTTTGTGAGGCGTGATGCCTAAGCCATCGTGCTCGGTATAGTAGATGTAAACAGATCGGAGATCGATAGTGAGCTGGAGGTGTGGTGGTATGGTGGTGTGATCTGATGATCGAGACGGTGATATATTTTCCAATATTCAGGAAGCTTGGAGTGGACGTAAACAGAGGTTGTAAGGAGAGGAGATTTTAGTTTGAACATGTCGTCGTGATTTAACCTTTCCGTTTTGTTTTAAGTTGTTGGAAGTCGACGGAACCAGCAAGGTCGTTGAACCCGCAAGGCTGTCGAACCTGCAAACTCTCCATACTCGACATCTATGATATCTCGAAACTTTCACCGGCAGCAACGACGCACAACAGTTTCAGTAACTCTCATCCGTACAGAGATCCCAACTGTCGGCGGCCAGAGAAATTCCAACAAATGGTGTGCTCTAGCAAGTAATTCGAGCGATGACCCCTCTCAGTTGATGAACTAACCTACCCTTCTTTTGACACCGAGAAAGAAGCATCTCCTCCCTGGTAATAGCTCCCACCTATAATTTCAGGGATTTCCAGATCTAGGAGAAAGTTGAGTAAGTAAAAGGACCTAAGAAACATTCATATCAGGTGGTGGGTTATTAATAGCTCTTAAACGTAGTATCCTGTGATTTCCAGACACTCGTTGCCATAGAGCAGCACCATTACTCGTCCAACGTTGCCAGCAGCTTCTGCATGTCTTCCTCAGGGTCCTCTATTAACTAACTGCCACTCCGGTTCCTAGGTCTACAATTATCCACGCCAGAGAACCTTGAAATGCACGGATTCCCTGGGGAAATCATGCTTCTTCAGCAAGCACTACGGGATGAAATGATATCACTCTCTGTCCCATAAACCGTGGGGAATCTTCGGCCAGTTTCAACCAATAAGCCAACAGTACCGAGGACTCTGAACTTTGGGTTGGCGACTCCATAGATTGGTACACAGAAAATCGGAGCCGAAATTTAGAGCAATGACTCATCACTACTGCCACTGCACCTAGTGTATTTGTTTAAGGAAGCATCGTTTTCGACGTCGGATGTTCCGAAGCGGCCAGGTCAACCGGCCTACGGATTGACATGCAGGTTACCAAACAAGAGAGTCGGTCCCGGTCGATTCAGGAGAAGGCGAACTGTAGATACCTATCCGACCTACAGATGTATATTCTGACATGCCGGCTGCGGCTAGGGTCAGATCTGGCGGGACTACTGCTCAGGGTCGACGATGAGGTACATTTTCCAATATTTGAAATGCATTGTAGCAAGGAGACACCGACAGAACGAGAAATACTGATTTTTCTGGTCCGGCTAGGGCCTGTAAGACCACGAGTTTTGCGGGGGATTGGGCTGTTTCCGTTTAAAGTACTCTATGTGTTGCCTAAGTGTGGGTGCCCAGGTGATCGGATTTTTGCATTTACGGGCGTACGGAAAGGCGTCCGGTGCGGACATACCTAATTGCGCCGTCATGCAGTTGGCTAACGTTGCAGGCCCTGAGTTGTTGGAGGGTTAGTATTGGACGCTGGTACCAGTAAAACCTAGAGGGTTTGTTCTTGCGTTGCCAGATTAATCTAGCCCCGCTCGCAAGGCCGCGCACAGATTTACCATCAGGACACGAAAAGGGTTCGGGAATCTTTCGTGGTGTGGGTTGATATAGGCTGCTATGTTTTGAAGGATTGCCTATTAGTTATTGCAGGGCCGTTCGCGTGGCAAATGGGCTTGAAGTTAGAAGCTGTCTTCCTTTTGCATTTGCAGAACCTAAATTAACCGCTTGCGCTTATTGTGGGCGAAGCGAGGCCTATAGCCTCTCCATTCAGACCCATTCATGGCCAAGTGCACATTTTATTCCTGTACTTCATCGGCACAGCCAAGGTACCACGGTACAAATAATCATAACATCCCCCCAACCAGTTGTAAAACCTCCTCCACAACTCCCCACCCTTCACTTCCCTTTTTCTCGGCTGCCACCCTCCAATTACCCACGGCGCACCTAACTGCCGGCATCCCCTCCCACATAGTGGCTGACACATACATCTTCCCGGTATCGTTGATGCGCTCTCTCAACAGCTGGTTCTGCCACTCATCTCTGGCCCGGAACAATACCACCATAAAAACATTGTTCACAGCACTTTCTTCCGTCCCTCCTTCTTCAACCGGAAGCAGCTCGTATGCCGGGTGTCGATACACAACTCTCGCAATCTCTCTTGCGTGCATGATCAGGCGGCGGATGAGACTTTTGTAGCCTGAGGCTCCGTAGGCGGCGAGAGTTGCATACACAGGGAGTGCCCTGAAGCGCCGTGAGTTTTCGAGATGCGTATTGAGTGGGCTGGGGATATCGGAGGTTGACGCTGGAGTGGCGAGGTAGGGCGCCGAGTTGAGCATGTTTTGATGCAAGATCTCGGAGGTCCGCACGAAGAAAAAACCCGAATCATATGGCTACCTCTCCTCTGTCAGGTTCTATCACTCGGTTTTTGCACGGAGAAGCGCGACATACAACGTTGAGGAGTTTATGGCCATCCCCTGCTACTGAATCTGCATAATCAATTTGCTCGGCCCAACTGGCTACCGTAGCCATATCTTTATTCTCTTTTGAAAAGACGCGTGCAAAGATCCCGAATGCGGCATCGACATGGATCCACGCTGATCCATACCGACTGACCAGCGCCCGGATATCGCGGAGGTTGGACACAAAGCGTCCCGTGTTTATTTCTCCATACCCGGCAACAATGATGGACACAATCCCACGCTTTGCTCCGTCGTCGAGAGCATCCTCGAGGCGGTACATATCAAATTCCCACGGCGACTCAGGAAGCCCGATATCCTTAACCTGGGCCCGACCAATTCCAATTATTGCCGCCGCTTTAGCCACCGAAGAATGCGGAAGCGCTGCAAGGACTTGCATTCCCATCACCCTTGATTGCAGACAAGCCTCCAGCACACCCATTTCAGCAATAGACGCCTCGCCGAAGCTGTAGCCGGCTAACACTAGTTTCTCTCGCAGCAAGGATTCCCGCCCACAGGCTAAACCCAGTATATTCGACGCCGTTGCACCCGTAGTGAAGCACCGTCCTTTCCATTTATCACGCGCCATCCGAAAGAGGTCTAACAACATTTCCAGCGCCCTAGCCTCAAGTGCGGTAGCCAGGGTCTCTTCCGGCAGATGGACCTGAACATTTTGATCCAAGATGGACACCAGCATATCTCCCAGGAGAGCGGCGGGGGTGACGCCGCCGGTAACGAAGCCATAGTAATGCGGCGAAAGTGAGGAGTCGTTGAAGGCAGGAATAAGGTGCTTGATGAGATGGTGAGTCACGGCTGTCAAACCTACGCCATCATGTGGCAGCGACGTGAGGAGCCTTGATGCTGCTGTTTCCAATTCCTTGGGGCCCGGCAGAATGGGTTCGCGGCAGGAATGTGTTGAAGGGAGATACGTTTCCAGTAAGATACGTTCCAGCTGGGCGGTTACAGAGCGAAACTCGTAAGAGCTCGGCGCGAACGAGATGGCCATCGTGTGCACGAATGGAAAGAAGAACAACAAAGAAGAAGAAGAAGAGAAGTGGACAGGTGGATGGAATTAAGGCAAGAACTCCTCGGGAAGAAATCCTACTAAGCAGGAAGCGTTGATGGTTGAAATATTGACAATATAAGCACGAAATGCGCAGTAAGCCTACGAGTAACGAGATAACTTTTACCGCCGTTCCCGAATGATCCTACTTATAGTATTCATATCTTTGCCAGATCCGGCCGGGGATACGCATCTTTGGGCAATTTTGTATCGAAAATTGCTATCTAGTGCTGCGTGGTGGCGGCAAAGCTTAGTATTGTTCTCCTCTTGGCGGTGGGAGTCACTTTCCCCTAACCCTGCGAAAGGCAACAGATGAAAGCATGCTAAGCTCCGAGGTGAGCATTATATTCAGAGGTATTTAATCGGAGCAGCCGGCCCGAATTACAGCTTGTTCACACAAAGTAAACCTCAGGTGACGGGTTCGGGGCATGAATCGTCACTCGGTATTGTACCGGTTCAGGAAAGCGGCATCGCGGGACGCTGACAGGCAATTTCTGATCATTCGACACTGAGGTCAAGTTCATGACACCGACTAATACCAAGATCTTGCGGATCAAACCGCCACGGTACCTAATTCTGCAGTGTTGCCTACATTCAATTGGCGCACAGAAGCATCCAGTCAGGGTCACTCTGCCCCAGCAGGAAGCGAGTGTCAGGAAACCACCTGTATTCGGGGACCCTGTCCGAGACCGGTTGCTACTTCTCGTGAGTTGTGACGGTTGTGTCTTTGGGTCACTAGTTAGTCTCAATCATGTCTCTGCAGTGTTCCAGCACGCCAAATCACAAAGTTTCGGTTACCGGTAACCATTACTGTCACTGCCTATACATGCTGCTCCTGGATGGATTGAGTTATCTCCACCGCAACCTCAACCCGGCAAGCCAATAGCTTAGACACCAATCGCAACACTCATGCTGCTGCAGATTGTACAATACACATGCAACATTCAACTGCTGCAGAAGAGAGAGAGGACGGATAACATTGGACCAGAGAACGGAGGCGGCGCTGTGCACCATGTATGCTCTAAGGCGATATACACCTCCATGCAGAGCGGGGTGAGCGAGCTTGGTCTGCAACAGAAAACCGTATTCGTGTACCCATCCGTTACACTGAAATAAGCGATGAAATGTGTAATGGTCAGTTGAAAATACATCCCTCCAGGGAGTACCATTACAATATACTCTTCGTTGTGAGACGTCGCCATCCCACCGGTCCCAAAACCCGAGGTGCTGTGATAATGATCTCTTCCCCGGATTCAAAACCCGAACCACTCGGAATGCAACCCTTCGTCGTGGGTACGGTTGAGTGCAGTACCCACCCCTCGCAGATTGTACTTGTGTGTGATGACGGGAAAACACATCTTCAGCGCTGTCTCGTTGTTAAGATATGTTTCTCTCATTAGCGATACTTTAGTAAACAGACTGAGCGTGCGAGACGGCGCACATCAGCTAGCTTTTGTTGGAAGTTCTAACCAGCCATGTGTACTTTGGTCTGATCCATGAAACGAACCAAGTGTACGTACATGTACGACGGGCTCCCGCCTAATGATATATGCCGGAGAATTTTGCTTTATTGAGAACTGATCATGGAAGTCTGTCTATATCAATATAAAAACCCGCAACCACCTTCACCTTCTCCGGGTTCAACATCTTCGTCGAAGACACTAAACTTCCTCATTTCCCACAGCACAATCCACTGTTTCGATAATGCAGCTTATCCAGCTCCTTTCCGCTGCCGTTTTCTTGGGTACTTTTGCCTCGGCAGCCAGTATTGAGAAGCGCACAGAAACGGAGTACTGTGGCAAGCAGGTGTACATCATTGGAGATGTAGGCATAGTCGTCCAGAGCATACGATCTTGACTGACTGGTCTAGTACACGTGTTATGACCACAAAAAACTTTGCCCAATCCAGAAGAATCCATACAAAATTAGCTACCCCTGTGGAGAGCACTGTTACTATGACGACGAGGTAAGTCCAACTCGCAGAGACACTACGATTATCTGCTGACAAGGGATAGTATAACTGCTACGTCGATAAACTGTGCCCGAAGCCCGTTGCGCCCTATATTTGCACTAAGGATGATGTGTGGAACTGCTTTGACCCGCTGAAGTATACGTGCAAGAGTGGTCTGCTGTCGCCGGTTTAGGTGACCAGTACCGAGAGATAGTTGAGATGATGAGGTGGAAAGTACGCTCTTTTTCTGATGCGCTCTATTAGTTTTTGGTAGTCACTCGTTTTTTAAACAGAATATTCACCTATTTATGCCAAGTTAATGAAAACAAATGGTCCCCGTACCCAGCCGGAGTGCCTTCGGACAGTGAGTTCTTGTAATCAACTCAGGATAGTCAAATTGACCGCCGCACCTAAAACAGAGCACAGAGCACAATCAACACTAAATACACCTCATCGTCATCCCAACCCCCTCCCCCGGAGTACCCTGGCACCAACTCCAGACCGAGGCCCACAATTATCTTCTCAAACTCTTCGACAGCCCGTTACACCAGCTCTAACCTCGGCTTACTTCGTGTGACGTGTGCTTATACTGTACACTTCCAAGTAACCTTCGTGCTTTTATTAATTGCTTACCTCATGTGTATCCAAGGCTGCCGTTCATCTCCTGCCATCCCGGCACTAGCAAGCTTACTGGCCTGGGAATAGGCTCCAGAAGGCACCTTAGTAGAGTGGTGGTGGAAGCAGTGAAAAAGTCTTTCTTAAGTCTGCATTGATTTTCTCTTGTTCTTTCCTCGTCACTCATATGTCATGACTCGTTTCCTCTCCTTCTCTAGTCGTGACTGCGAATTTGGTACTGTAGAATTTAATACCAAAATGCTCGCTTGCTTGTAGACGAACCTCGGGAGACTCCAGTAGCTGTTCGTTCTATTGTTCAAAGATGTCTACAAAGTACTCGGAATCATCGCGTGGAAGTTGCTCTTGGCCACTAGCTGCGGCCATGCATACCTCACCCATCCGACAACGCCTTTACGCGTAACAGGAAGTTCGAGTCAGGTCCAAGTGGTAAATATTAACCATGAAAATCGACGCGGACATTATGATCTGTTGAACAAGAGACTGCAATAAACCGAGAATGGAAAAAACTCGAGCGAATGTGAGTGGAGGGCTGACAGGAGAATGAGGGTGAGCAGGCGTGAGAAAGGGGATTGGGCACTCGGGGGATTCGGAGAATCGAGAAATTGACTTAGCGGGCAGATACTAAGGCCAACGGGTATGGATAAGCACGAGGGGGAGAGGATAGCATGATTGGAGGTGGTAGACTGCCGGTGCTAGCATTCATTATAAGGAGGTATCTCTAGCTCTGCCCCGCGGAGCATCACCTCTGAATTTACACCAACACCGAACTGATTTTGCACAAACTGGACCTTACCTCGCTTATATTTGTTTTCCCGCTACGCGAAAAGGCGTTATATTGCCGAGTTCCACTGCCTGCTGTTTGTGGCTGACTGTTGCCGGCTGCAGGAACGCAACAGGTTGTCCGTACTCTGCGCAACGGGTGATTTCTCATGATCAACCCAACACAGCCTAATCTCGCGATATCTAAAATTTGAGCTTGGGAGGAGTCCCTTTTAGTTTCCACCGCACAAAATCGCTATCTATTCCGTCGGTGTGCACCACATAACTACCCCCATACCAATCTAGCCACAGGAGATCCTTTAATTTATTGCATGCAGGTACTGTGCTACCATAACCACGATCATTTACCGGTTAGCAAGCGTTTTCGATAAATCGGAGCAAAGATCCAGCCCCACATATCGACCGCGAAATCAGACGTCATCGGGGAGATGGTACGTGCGCTCTCACAGGTCAGGTTGCTGGTGAGTCGTTATGTTTTGTCGCCAATCTCTGTAGGCGTTGCACGTTGCGCGGGGAAAGGTGTCAGCGAACCAACCAGACAGATGACGCCAGAAATTCTCCAAGATTCAGGGGTACCCACGAGATTAGCGGAGTAACCAAAGTGATAGTGGATATTTCACTTAGACGCGAAATTCAGCTGTTTGATTGGTCGAGTTTACTACAATTGGGAAAGCGGATTCCTCCACTGTGCACCTAAACGCCGGTCTTCCCTGCGGACCCATGCCGGCATATCGACCTTCTTAGGTGAACGGTGTTTCGAATATGCAACCAACGGTGGCACTTCGTCAATCTGGATATTAACATTAGAGTGAGGCAATTGACCATGGGGCGTAGGAATAGAAAACCACCGTGATCACCTCCTGGGTCTTCTTTTCCTCCCTTCCTTCTGTTTCCTCACCACGGTCGGTCTCGTCATTCGCCTTCTCTCCCTCTAGCCCTTGTTCACCAGCGCGTTAGCAGACGCCTTCTGCAATACACTCATTTATTAATATTTTTCTGTTTACGACCGAGTTACACTTCTTTTGCTTCAACCGCCATTCGCTTTTTCGAAATCCATTGTCCTCTAAATATTACTACAACTGTATCAAAATGCGTGTCTCTCACATCACTCTGGCTGTTGCCATGATTGCCATGGGTTCAGCAACTGCTCAGATGCATGACAATTCCGGAAATGCCATTGTGCGCAGAGGCTATCCATATAACGATAGCTACGGAGAGACTTCTCTAGATGACTCAACTGGGAGTTACGAGATGCCAGAGGCCAAAAGCAGCTCTAGCACGTACCCGTATCCTACGGGCAGTCCCCATGAGAAGTCTCCCGAAGAACATGAGGATTATCCTGCAGAACACGATGATACTTCCGATGAGCATGACCTTAAAGGAGAGCCTATGACTTCCTCATACTCTACTCCTTATACTTATGAAGACGCCGAAGCAAAACCATCGACATCATGTTCCTCCAGCTCCGCAGATTATCCCGAGGCGACACCTGTATATGGGGCTACCGAAGATACTCCTGATTATAAGGATACTCCCGATGAGCATGACCATAAAGGAGAGCCTATGGCTTCCCCGTACCCTGCTTCTTCTTATCGTGACGAATACACCGAAGGAAAGCCATCGACATCGTGCTCCTCTAGTTCCACAGAATATCCCGAGGCGACACCTGTATATGGGAATACTGAAAACTCTCCCGAGCATAAGGATAATCCTGACTACACGGATACTCTAGAAGATTCTCCCGAATATGAGAGCACCACCAGCACCACCTCCTGCAAGCCTAAGCCCACTAATGCTCCTGAGGAGACTCCTGACTATTCCACTACCGAGGATTCTCCTGCCCCTGAATATACTCCTGAAGGGTACACCACAACCGTCATAACTACCGATTATGTGACGGTTTGCCCGACTGGTTGGTCCCCACCCATCAATAAATATATAAGCCCATACTGATTTTTCCCAGGTTTGAAGACTGTTCATACCTCGTACACCACCATGGTTCCTGTGCCATCTTACCCCGAGGTTATGACCACAACCACTGTCAAAATCACCAAGACCAAAATTATCACAGTCGAAGAATCCAGCTCCACCGTTTACCCGGATACGACGATTACGAAGTGTATGGAGGGTGCTTACTGTCCCTCTGGCCCTTCTACCCCTTATGCTCCTCCTGCCGCTACTCCGTATACCACTTCCTGCGCTCCTCGCAAGACTGTTACATCCACCTCCACTAGCTGGGTCTCAACTGAGTCCAAGTCGACCCCCGAGGCGGTTTACAGTCCCCCGCCTGCCAGCACTTTCTACACCATGCCCGCAAAGAATGAAACGGTTCCCTATTACACTCCTCCAAGTCCTCCCACTTACGAAGCACCTACGAGCAAAAAGTTGGATGCCGACTCCCACTACAGTCCCAGTCCTGCCCCTGTTCCGTCTGCCTCTGCTAGTATGCCGTATGATGTTACTAACAGCACTAAACCTACGACCCCCGTTTACAACCTCCCTCCGGTGGAGTCTTACACTGGCGGTGCTATGAGGCAGGGAATGAGTGTCGGCGTCTTGACTGTGGCGGTTGCTGGTGTTGTTGGTCTCATCGCTTTCATGTAATGTACAAGACGAGAATATAGGGGACGTAAGGTTTTGTTTTATGAGGTGATGCTTTGAATTCGTTTCTCTTCTCTTCTTATTTGTTGTTGATCAATAAGCCATTTTAAGTAGCAAGTATAGCCAAGATGAACTTTCTCTTGGATGCGCATGTATGATGTATGTGGAATAGTCGTCTTCTTCCGGAAAATAGTTACTTAATCCCTGTCGGCGGTTCGGTGTGTTCTAGCAGCGGACCGTTGGCTTTGTAAATACTTCTGGCAGAGGAATCGTTGAAGCCGGAAACATTTCGAAAACATTCCCGTGCCTTCTGTTCTCGTTCCCCATGCTTGCAAGCTCGCTCTGAAAGAGCGGAGTCAGCGGATGACTGGTTTACGGGCGCAGCGCCCCTGTTCGGGTCTTGAGAGACAGAAAGAAGTAAAGCTTGCCCGAATCTGGAAGCGGAGTTCACACTCACAGTTTTATTGCCTGTTGAGTGATTAATATGAGCGACAGGTTGATTAAAGAGCTGATGGCTGTCCACAAGCCCAGCCAACGATTGGAATTCGTAAATCCAGGCCTTCTTTGGTTCGAGTGAGATACCGTGGGGCGCAAGAATGTCGACGTTGTTCCTCCAACCATGACAGTCGAAGCTCTATGCTTTGTTTTTGCTGCAATGACTGTACCTTGTTCAGAGTCAAGTTGACTGAAACATGTCTTGGCGCTCTACCGTCTGTGCACACCCTTGCCCCGCTGCAGGCAGATTGGTCCCGTGCTTGTTCTTATCACAACATCATCGACCTACTCCCATCCCCCACACCACCAACACACATCACCGAGCTTCCCCACACCGCACATCACACCTTACATCGCACTTCAGCGACATCGCAAGCTACATATTCGCCCTCACTGCTTGCGCGCTTCCTTCAGTCCCCCATTTTCGCTCGATTATATCGCAAAGCTATCTACGTGTCCACGTCACAACGCTAGCGCCACAGCAACGGAATGGATTCTGAAGCATATCTTGAGCCCGATTTCGACCCCAACACTCTGAAGGTCGCCGAACTTCGAGGGATCCTCCTGAAACATGATATCGATTACCCATCTGCAGCCAAAAAGGCTGTACTGCTTGACATCTTCAACCAAAACATCGCTAAACAGGCGCACAAGCTCCGCACCGCCAGTTCGCTTGTTCAACCTTCATCGCATGGCATGATTAACGCTGGTGAGACACCGGCTAGGAATGAAATTGGAGCTACACCCCGTCGCATCCGGCGATCGACACGAGGTGCTACGGAGGACACCACTGAAGACGACGACGAGGGTCTGTTAAGGAATACAAGGAGGTCTGTTGGGAGGACGCCATCTAGGAAGAGGGCTTCAGATGTTGAACCTCAGCAATATGGGAACCAGCTGCCGCCTTCGACGGTGAGGAAGACTCGAAAGAGTAGCGCGAGGTTGCCGGAAGAAGAACCAATCACACCCCACAGACGGCAAGACGACACGGAGGATGCACCACCGGATACGCCCTTTTCTTCCTATAACCCTTTTCAGATGGGATCGCCGCCGTTGGGAGTGGGGACCCCTGGTGCAGACAGGCGCAAAGTAAGTGTTGTCGCTCTACGTACGTGTAGCTTCTATACTAACTGACTGGTATAGACTGTTGGATTACCATCTACCACTAAGAAACGCTCAACTTCTTCTAGGCGAAGGACTGAAGGTGTACCGCAACCTGATGCGGAGGATTATACTAGCGCAAGTGGTGGTGTCTCGCTGAAGAAAAGACGCCAGTCATCGCGTCCGGCTGCCAACGGCAATGAGATTGTAAAAGCAGACCCGGTAGATGATATGGAGCCTGGAGAGGAATTTGAACCTGAAGAGGCTGCAGAACTTGCCCAGCAACCCCCTCAGGAACTGGCCAGGAGGCGACCACAAGCGCATGGTACAGGCGGAAATGCGTTTCTCGCTTTGGTATCAATTGTGCTGTTTGCTTACGCTATCTGGTGGAGGCAAGAAAAGATTGAAGTCGGGTATTGCGGTGTCGGTGGTCTTGGTATGTAGCCTAGTACGTTTTCGAGGGGCCGTCTACTGATTTATTATACGATAGACATGCGGAAGTACGAGCAAAATGCTTTTATCGAGGTACTTCGCCCAGAGTGCGAGCCATGTCCGGCGCACGCCAAATGCTACCCAGGGATGGAATTGGACTGTGTAGATGACTACATCAAGGTCAATAGCTATGCTTCATTGGGTGGCCTTTGGCCTATCCCACCAGCCTGCGTACCGGATACCGAGAAGGAGCGTCGAGTGATGATCATGTCTGATGCAGCTCTTGATATTCTTCGGAAGAACGGAGCGGAACAGCGCTGCAAAGAGAAATTCCTGAGCGGTGACTTAGAATTGGAAGGTGTCTCGGAGGCGGATCTGAGGCAAGTTCTATATGATCGCAAAGCCGTCAGTCCCTTGTCGTTTTACATTTACCTGCCCTAGTTCCTCCCATCCGCTTCACGCGTTATCATGCAAACCCGTCTACGATGTATGCTAATTGATTTGTTTCGTGTAGTCGTCTTTGTCAGATCGAGAATTCTCGGAGCTCTTCAAACACGCTCTAGAAGATGTTTCGAACCGAGAGGAGGTTATTGTTGAAACCGACAAGTAGGTTTGCCCTACCCTTCCCCATCAAGAGGGACGCTCTTATCTGACTATAGGTCAACGACTACGGGGACAACAGAGACGGCTACCGCAAGCTCAAGTCCACGTCTCTTGCAGCGCTCCCGTTCGGCTGTTCGGCCCGGCTCTTCATCACAGGATCCGTGGCCCGACATCGAGTCGAAATTATTGGTACATTCTATGCTAGTGATCGCCTTTGCCTAGAACCTGCTAACAATAGTGGTAACAGGAATGATCCTTCTTCTCATCGCGGGCGCTAAGCTGCGTGCAACCTTAGCTTACAACAAATCGTACAATAACAAAGTTACTAAGCTTGTGCATATTACATTGGCGCAACTCGCAGACTACGCAATTAAGCACCCAGACCATCCGTATGTTGCAGTTGCCCATCTGAGGGATCAGGTGTTGCAGCATGAGTTCAATCCAAAGATAAGAAACCATCTGTGGAATGGAGTGGAAAAGGTTGTGGAACAGAATAGCAATGTCCGTACAGTGGAAAGGGAAATTCAGGGAGATATTATGAGGGCTTGGACCTGGATTGGCGGCAGGTTTGTGGAGGGGAAGTCGATGTTTGAGGAGACTGAACAGCAGCAGCTGGAGTGGAGCAGACCTCCTCGCAGACCGATTGTGTAAAGGTTTGTAAAGATTGACTATTTTTGTGATTTGGTTATGTCATGCATTTTGTAAGATTGTTATTGACGCATCGCGATGTCCTCCTAGGAGTGGGGATTTTATGCCTTGTTATAGTTTGCTGCCGTCGGTTATTCTGTAATTGTACCTTATACTTTACAATGCCATGCTTAATGCAAGTATCCCGTTTCATCGGGGCCCACGGAGGAATTATTCAATGCCTATTATATCATTGGTGAACTCGAGTTGTACTTTACATTGACGTCCGAGACTACGAAAGCCTAAACGCTTTACTGCACCGTTTCATATCTAGTTCCCGTCTGCAGTAGCGAGCCTAAATATTGGAGAAGTTGGGTGTGCGTTTTACGGAATCGCTTCAGAATACTGGAATGCTTGCGTGTTAGCGCTTCAATAGGCGCGGAGAAACCGATCTCGAGAAGCACAGAATACAAAGATATGTACATATTGCCCATGTTCTGTATGACCCTGGAATTTATTGCCCCGTTTTATCTGTTCCGCTGGCTGTTGTTTGGGTGGAGATGAGTGATATTCCTTTTAAGCCTTCACATCACATTTTCTTTGGGCCTTCCGGGCCTTCTCCTCGTGGAGGATTGCTGATTGTAAGCCTTGATGTTGCGGGTTTCCAATATACAGAGCTCTGGCCCGCTTCGTCCGCATTCTTCCGATCCTAACCTTATTTTGCCACTGCTTAGTGCTTAGAACTCCACACCGCTGCTTGAGAAGCTCATCGTCGTCATCGTCATCCTTCATCATGCATTCAGACTCTGTCTAGCGAGGCTGAATCCTTATCACCGTATTACAATATCACCCCCTCCTCCGCCTCCTGTTCCTCCATGTGGGTTATACTCCGAAATAAAATTAAATAGGGGTTTTTTTGAAAAAATATTTTTAAAAAATATTGAACGCCATCCTTTTTGTCTCCACAGGGCTGAGTTATATTCAGGGGTTATGTACGCAGCCAGGCGATGACTCGCCTGCTTCGTATCTTGTTGCCTACAGTAGCTCCCATCTGTCATCGTGGGTCGCAGAAGCGAGAGGCACCAGAGAGGAACAGGGTTGCTCCATGTGCGGCCACGAGTGACACATAATGATCATCGTTGTCGCCGAACTCGAACGAGCGGCGGTGGGTGGGAGTGGGGTGTTCATGCATCAGTCCGGCCGAGGCTCGTTAGGCTGAGAGGGGGCTCAGCAGGGTAGGGCGGGCGCCTCGGCGGACGGGGACCGGGGAAATGCATAATGACGGCGGGTGCCTCAACTGATTGAGGATCGTGCACGCTGTCAGACTTGGTGCGACTGGCCTCTTCTAACTCTACGAGGTTGGTGACAATGCTGCCTGGCATGCGGAGTATAGAAACACGAATCATTGCAAACGATGCAAACGAAGCGGATATGGAATCCGACGGATATTACTTAGTCGTGGGGTCAGCAGGTGAGTAAGTGGAAACGAGTGGAAATGACGAAGCGAAAAAGTTTGTGTTTTGTTTGTCCCAGCGGCCAGTCGAATGGCAATGAATAACGACGGTGTGGAGGTGGGTGTGGTGATAGCGGTGAACGCAGGTCATACGTTGCTCTCGGGAAGGGTGGGGTTGTTGCATGAAACGCAAGCACCTGGGTTTCGTGAGAATTGCAAATCAGGGATTGGTTGGATGGGGATTTTGCGGAGGAAGAAGGGAGGTGGGCGAGCGCAGACGAGTTCACACCCGGACTGACGGATCTTCGATAGGGCTGATCCCGGGGAAAGGTTTTGTGTTTTTTGGTCACCACACAGCAGCCGCAATCGGCGAGGGCTGAAGGCCGTGGCGGTCTTTTGTCCTCAATTGCGTTACTCATTGGAGTGAGTCGAGGATTTCTTTTCGCCTGAGTCTAGGTGAAAAATACTTCTGACTCTGAGTCTCGATCCTGGTACCTCTAGAGTACAAGAAGCGATCGGCCGCGAGGGTTGGGGTAAAATTATACACCGTCCGTCCCCCCACTGCTGGACCAAAAAAACCCACATAAATGCAAAATCCGTCCGTGCGTGTTCGTTCAACCTGTTCAGGCCAGCCGCCAACGTGCAGGTTTGGATCGTGACGGTGTCTGAGAAAAGAAAAACAGGATAAAAAGTCGCAGGTGTGGAAAGTGTGGATGGCGGTGTATGGCACGGGGACGGCAAAGTTGCTGCTTGCCGACCCGAAGCGCAAGATCTCTGGCTGGTGGTCCTTGCGCTGGTGCTAGTTACAGGCTTGGCCAAGCGAGCGAAGCACTTTAACTGCACCGGCGGTTTGATACTCTCCTCTGAGGACTGAGTCGATATCGTGATAGATGGCGGTGCCCAAAAGGGGGAAGCCCCATGCGAACTGTTCTTCAAACTTGCCTTGTAATGGATAACGTTGCTATTGATGCGGCCGCTCATTCGCACCGTTTCACAGTCGTCGTGGTTTGAAAATAGAATGTAGGCAGACTTGAGGTCGGCCAGTACTCGTCTCTGATGTAGCAGTACGGTAGCACTGTAGCAGGGTCTGCAAGTCATAGTATATAGTAGGCTTACCAGCGTTCGAGAATCGAGAACTGTCAGGCCAGCGGCCTTCCTCTCCATAAATAAGGAACTGATTTCTGCTCCGACTAAGTGGCTCTCGTCAAGGCCCAGTCACACCCAGCAACTCAACCTGCAAGCGGAGTACATAGTCAT
>Ga0307515_10001638_pt1 | contig 49767 bp, 39 predicted proteins | sample 17_EM_MG_FD_194513 | JGI IMG/M metagenome (GOLD analysis project Ga0307515, IMG submission 194513) | Populus trichocarpa ectomycorrhiza microbial communities from riparian zone in the Pacific Northwest, United States - 17_EM | ecosystem: Host-associated > Plants > Roots > Unclassified | place... | reverse complement strand
TCATGACTGAAAAAGACCATCTGCCAACCAATGAGCATTCTGTAACTTGCCACAGTAAGATGGTACGTACCACCATCAACCAATGAGAATGCTTCGAGCCGACAAACCATGTGTATATATTATAGATGCTGATGTCCTAGTCATAATCCTCGGCTCTTTCCGGCGAAAAAAAATTGAATAAGTACGATGATGGTAACGGGTTCATTTGTTCGATATTGAGGAAATCAAGCACGATGCGGAGCCGGTAGTAGTTAACAATTTATTCACGTACCGTATTTCTACTCGCTTTCAGTTCAGCTCGGGTATGCACACTGGTAGCAGATAATGAAGCATTTTGTGTAAGTTATCAGGGCCCCTAAAAAACTGCGATGGATTAGGGTTAAACGGCTTCTTGAATCTTCACGCAGTGACGCGATATGATGCAGAATCGATTCATCACTTTCCATGATTCGTCCATAGTTCACTATCCAACGCCTCTCACGCCTCTCATCTTCCATTACCGCCAGCCAGCAACCAAAAGCATCCACACCAACGACGGCGTGGTCTCTCATTCGTCGCTCCACGGAGGTCTCACCGCGCTCCTGACGTCACAAACCCATCAAGTTAACAACGATCGCGACATCACCAATTGATACCCCACAAAATAAAAGCCTTATCCCATCCCTCACACGGAGCCTACCACTTCACAAATTTAAAGCAAACCAACTATAAATTCAACCATAATGTCAACTGGCATCCCCAATTTCAGCAACACTAAGCCCCCATCCGATTCAAACGCCGTCAACAGTGGACGGCGACCATCCCAAGTTCACGGTCATGCCAAATACGCAAAAGGCGTTGTCAATGTGTGTAACTCTTCCCTGATTCACCGCCTTCTCTAACGGCCCTAGGAAACAATTGGACAAATGACGAACTCGCCATCGTGGCAAGCGGCCGGCGTCGACGACAAAGCGGCGGGAATCGCGGAGATGCGGGCCGCAAAGGAGGCGGTGGATAAGGATCTGCGAGAGAATTATCAGGCGCGTGATCCGCAGAGGTTGAAGACCGAAGGGAAGAGCCAGAATGTGCTCGGGAAGACGGTGGGGTGTCAGGGAATGGTGGAAAGGGGTGGGGAGAAGATTGAGACCGGGGAGAGGCTTAGGAGGGATGGTTAATTGCTGTTATTCTACGGGGCTTGATGGGGAGAAGACGGTATTAAATAATAAGATGAATTCCAACTCCCTTCAAAGTCCTTTTGCCTGTTTAAGATTGCGTCCCACCACAGCCAGTCTTGATTAATGAGCTACTTTGTGGTACCGGCGCAGCACTGCAGTGTAAATAATAATCTTTGAGGTTTAAGCCCACTAGAGTACTGTGCCCTTTCCTGTTGAGTTAAGCGTGCTCGTTAAGCATGAGCCCATCGTATTTATGTCATGTAAAACGATGGATCTCGATATGATTCACTTGAAATTAATTCTAGGATTTATTCGTCTACAGAGTAGCCGGTAAAAATATATTTACGTTGTAGTTATAGATGCTTAACTACAAAGTTGCCTTATTGGAAAATAAGCTAGCTTGTTTGTCAACAGTTGGCTTATTGAATTTCAGTCGACTTCTTTACAAAGTAGATTTCTTGACATATAATGCGGAACAGATACAATTGTAAACTCTTATTCATCAACTTCCTCCTCCTCCTATTACTACTATCCGTTCTCTTCACCTTCTTACCTTAACTTCTACATCAATCACGTCATTGCTATCTATGTGCAGGAGATACAACTTGTCGTAACCCGGGTTCGTAACTTCTAACCCACTCTTAGATGTTAACATTATGCGTAGGAGCTTCACCTAGGCCTTGAGGCTCTCAACTCTTGCCACCTGGTGCTTGTATATCCATCTCTTGTACTTTTTGTGGGTGTTAGGCCGTAAGCAAGAGTAACACAATATACGCTTTTTTACTTGGCTGTAGGCAGACCAGTCGGTGTTGTATTATTCATATCCTAACACACATCTGGGCAACATTAGTTTCATGTCTTCTCATAGTTTAAGGAAGCGTTAACACTAGGGCGTGATGATTCACGGTGGAACAGCAGAGATAGGTAAAAAGTCTGCTCAGAAATGACTTCATTTAGCCAAATTTTGTCTTTCTCCCCTCGTCATTTTCATCGCAAACAGAATGAAGAATACTGAGACCCTTGATTTTCCTTAAGCCTTCCACTTCACTGATAGGGTCAACGGCAGACGCAATGACAACCACTGGTTCCGACATCTTTTCTAACCGATCCATTTCTAAACCAGCATTCTCCTAGTTTCCTACCATATGAAACCTCCGTATTTTTCTTTTTCGTGATCTTTGGCTTCACCTCGGGTTACCTCTTTCCGTTTTCTCATTTCCTCACTCTGTTGATAGTCAAATCGAAGTCAGAATTAGTCCATGGCATCTGAATGCTGGACGGTGTAGGATTTGGGCTCAGATGGTAGGATATTTATCCCACTGCTGGAGGATCTTTTGTTTCCTGGACGGAGAGAATACGTTTCGACAGTTCATGGACGTCCAGACATCTTTCGGCGATCGCCAACGGGCGGGGTTTCGGCGGTATCGTGTAGCGAGAGGCGCTGTGAAGGTGAAAGAGGTATTAGGTGACATTTCATATGCGTAGGTGCGGGTTAGGGTATCACGAACTTGAATACTATATTCTTTCAATTGGCGAACACCAATCTAATCATACCACCTTCATTTACCCAGCGTAGATATTGACCAATGCAGTCCTGGTCCTTTCCTTATGCCAGTGGTAGTAAACCGGATCGGTTATCATCGCTGAATGAAGTACTGCTGCCGGGCAAAATATTGTATCCTTTGTTGCCTTGGGGATTCCATCGCAATTCCATTCGCATCTTCTCCTTTCTTAGATTGCCCCAAGAAAATCAGCACTGTGGCAGCGGCACCGATTACTGCTGCAACTGCACCGATTATTCCCACAATCATGCCAATCTTCTGAACATTGTTTGGTTTGTTATTCGAATCTTCGGCTAAGCCAGATACTTCGCCCGTAGTAGTCAATGTTGCAGACACCGTGCTGGTTCTAGTCGGCGGTGAATCCGAGGCTGTCGCCGTGATATTTACACCATAGCTCTTACACAGCTCTCTGCTTTTATCCAAAATAACTGCGTCAGTCAGCTGCTATTTGCTTCGAATCGAAAAAAATACATTACTTGCCTTGTCTATCGGCCTCGCTGCACACATCAAGCAGACACTGCCAATCTGCCCCGGCCACCCCAAAATCTGTGCAGCAGGACTTAATGTCGGCTATGAAGCATGCAGATGATGATGTATCACAGGAATGCTGTCGGAGGATGAGCGATTTGGTTCTTGATCGCCAGTTGGGACCTTACCCCGCAGATTGGCACATTCTGTCCTACGGCCAACAAAAGAAGCAAGAGGGACCCTTGCATTGGAGCAGCTGTCGTTGGGAGAGGAGTGGTTGATGAAAGTGGACAGGCTTCTTTATGTCTTGCAGACGATCATATGTGTGCGCGTCCCCCCGCCGCGTTTGCATTGTATTTCCAATTGCAAATTGCTTGATCTGCGCCACAGCTCAGTGTTCTCAACCGGTCAGTCCGGTGAGGTTTAATTCTACATCTTACCGACCCAGGCTTTCAGTAGGCATGGTACGTTGATGCGAGACATGAGGAGGAGGATGAAATATAACACAACTGCTGCTACACGAGGCTAAGAAAAATTTCGCTCTGCCTGTACTTTACAGTCTGCAACATTGTATTCTCGGAGCTGATTAGAGTGAGAAGCCATGGTGAGACAAAGTTGCATGACTGTTGTGTAACTTTACTGTTTTATATGTGCACCAAGTATAGTAAGCACCCGGTAGCAGCAGATATCTCTAGACCCTCGGCTATCTTCAGTTATCTCGGGCATCTGTTAATATCTTCCTTCCCTATGAATATCTATGGAAGCTCCCGGCTTTATGGATGGCGTGTTTGCTGACATCACAGCGCTTGCCATGGCTTAGAGGCAGGGGGCAAGGCAAAAAAGAATGAACTTACTTCATCAAACCACCCGGCACCCGTTTTCCCTCTTCGTTTCTTTGCTGAGTACATAGAAGCATATTCGAGAACCGGGACTTTCAGCTCTTCCAACTCACCATCCGCATTCAGGAAAGATACTGTCACCGTTACCGGTTCCACTATATTCCTGACAACCCCGCCTCGAAAATAGACCTCATTTGGTTCACTAGGCTCCTCTGCCTTCGCATCATCTTTTAAAGCCCCCGATTGCGAAGTATGCTCTGTTACTTAGCGAGCGTACCAGTTCGCCTTATTACTTATTATTACGTTTCTTTGTACATCGATGTACACGTTCTGGTTGGCAAATGCGTCGATGAGGATTCTCAGACCTGTAAGGTCATCGGTGGCTTCCTTGGCAGTATGAGAATGTCTCTCCCAGTCGTCGTGTTCAGTATTCCCAAGCGACCATTCCGGACGGTAGATTCCCAGACCCAGTCGACCACAGCGAGTGCCCCCCCCTTGGAAGACGATCCACTGAATGCCTAGATCAGCCTGCAGATATCTGGCAGAAGTTTGTGAATATTTTGGTCGGCATGACGGGTTTGGCGGCGCTTAAGGCAAGGCAGAATCGGACGATGAACGGGGCTACGACGGAGGTACCAGGGAATGGGGTCATTCTGTGCTTGCCCGCAATCAGTTAATGAACTGTACTATCGAAGAAAAATAAGGAACTGAGGCGAAGGGGGGGAGGGGGGGGTTTGGTTACCTACCGAGAGAAGTTGGAAACACGGGACTTGTCTGACGCTTCGAAATGTGAAGATGGCCGTAGTCTAAGCGGGAGTTATGAAATCTATCACGCAAACTATCGTTTTACAGATGTGCTCGGTCCGCAGCACCAGATCTTCTCTCCATATTCGACAACTTCAAAACAATGTCCCTGAGACCTCGGCCCTTGAGATTCAACACTCGTCGGACCCTTCTCCCGCTTCGTTTGTCGGTATCGAGTCAATAACTTCGACCAACCAACGTTTGGGCACCTCCTTGTCTCCGAACTCCCCCTTCAGCCTCCACCATGTTAGATTTGATGGCAACACTTGCAGATGATAGAACTGAAAGAAAATCTTAGAGTGTCTACTGCATCAATGTAACCTCGCCTCCTTCTTTTACGCCCCAACTTCTGACTATCGCTTGACAAGGAAAATAGCAGAATGATCTATGATCAGGTCCCCTCAAGCTTCATACATCATCACTCACGTGTGGGGTAAAGCCCGGGATATTGAGTCTCGTACATGGCTGTACTAGGCAACGTCATCGAGTATTGGAAGTGCTGCCGGAGAAGCAGTAATGCTAGTGCCGAGAGAGGCAGGACGCCTGTCCTGCCCAGTAGCTCGGCTGGGTCATCGCAGTCTTGTAGGCCGTTAAATTCACATTCGCCAAACAGGGTGGTTTATGGTAGATTATATCGAACTCTTGATTGGTGTATTCATCGCTCCAAAATCCAACGTCAGTCCGAAAGAGTCCTGTAATAATTTGATATCATCAATATCAAAGCCTAGGCATTTATGCCAACATCAGTCCCTTGAGTCCAATGTGTTTTCTTTCTAACTGGAGAAATAACAACTGATTTATTCGTACAACAGCATAAACGTTCCCACAGTAGAGACGTTGGAGGCGATGAACCTGGCCCGAAGCACCCGTACTAAACCGGCAATGCTCCTCCCATTTTCCCCGTTCTCCGGTTGCCCCTTTGGTCTTTCGTCGGGGAGCTAGTGCTGTACACTGATAACTATCTCTTTCAACAAAGTTTGTATCGCCTACGACTACAAATGGTGCTCCTCATTGCACATTCCCCAATGATTTCCAACAAGCATGCAACTAAGGTATAACCAACGAGAAAATCACAATTATGACTAGAAACATTGATATTCTTGTACGGGTTTAGCCACTTAAACCACCTACCGACCAATAAAGTAGTTTTAGGCTCGTCTTGTAGGGCAAACAGTATTTTTGGGAAGCGAATAATTAATATAGCCACGGACGCCCTGGGCCGAAACCCCGCCTCTTATCGTCCTGTGCACAAATTACCCGGCATACGCAGATGGTAAGCGGATGCACTGGAATGTTTTACCGGTGTACACCGGCTTGAGTCAAACTTATATAGACTCTCTTCTTGCCCTGTCTTTCGCTCAGTATCTCGAATAAGAATCTCTTTCTGCCATCAGTGAGCGTTGCTATCAGGAGTGACGTAGAGTAAGGAGGGCACGCGACACGGGAACATATGCGAGCACTCGAAGCCTCAAACGCCTTGAAAGAATCACCAATACTACGATGGCATCGACCACGCTTTCAGAACGCGCTCCTGCTAGTATTATCCTCAAGCTTTTCACTACAGCCCCCCCCAAGCAGCCTTACAACTAAGCGCAAACGTTAATCCAAAACCGCAGCCAGCGCTGCATACGTACAGCTTCACAGCACCAGTCAAGAGCAACTCAATCCGCCAAGAGCAACTTACCTTTCCCGTCGGTATACCAGCTACTTTGATGCTACCTGTCGTCCCTGGCTTGGAATATCTTAACGGGTGTGCACGACAGCACTCAACCTGTCCAACAAAAGTTTCGGACCAGCGCCAGATAACCTTACCATTCCCATGCAAATCGCAATTTAGCGAATGTTCGCCGTCCGTGTTCAACACTAGGAGGTTCAGGGCAGGGACTTGGAGGAACATGAGCGGCCATAGGTTATTCGCATACCGACATCCAAGGATCCTGCCTTGGCCTAGGCCGTTCACGTTTGTGTAGGGACCCCAGGCAACCCATGAACGGCTTGAATCTCTGAATGGCCCAGTACAGCTGGTTTATTAAATGATGTTCCGCATCTAAGACTCTTCTTATCCTCTGGGGTACAAACAAAAAAGGAGCTCTTGGGGACTTTGGGTGGTCCTGGGAACCGTTAAAACGGATCATATCTTTCCCTGAGTGTCAATATGCCATCCCAGTCAGACCCAGAGATTTACGTAACTAATATGATGTACTCTACTGCTATAGGAATTCACGATCTCAAGCACCCCTGTTTCCCAAAACCAACAAAAGGACAAGAGCCCCACATGCTATGGGCCATAAATACAGACTCCGAGACCCACCAATATCATCCAAACTTGATTCCTGCCAAGGAAGTCCCAGACGGCCTGGTCCACAGCTCTGGTCGTGGGATGAACAGGGTGGACTCCTTTCCATCATAGCCCATCACTAACGTAGTCCCGGGACTTGCAAAAAAACCACATAACGATGACTTCCGAAAGTAGTCAGGCTCGCTTGGAAAGCACTGTTGCGATTCCGACAGTGAAGAACCGAAGTGCAGTCATATAGGGATTTGAGCCGGTCGCGTACATCTATATAAGTGTGGCACTGGAAAACCCATCAGAATAGTATCAAAACTGAATGTGAGCCAATCTACCGTTTATGGCATCGGATCTACAATCTAGACTACTAAATTCCAGGAAACCCGGATAAATCTCGAGTTAAGCTTTTTGGATACCTTGCTTGACACATCGCATCCAGGGCCCACCCTACATGTTATTAAATTAGGTATGTTATATTTCTACTCATTTTGTTCAAAGTAGAGATAATAGAGAAGCTTGATTGTATGTTATCTAAGAGAGCCACAAGGCCATATATATATATGAGTACAAGTGTGGATGCGTGCGTACGCATCTATGTATAGACCCTTCAGGCCGACAGCAATCTCTAGTCATACGAGACTCACCTCCGGCCATACGAGACTCATCTCCAGCCATGAGAAGGCAGGACCTATCATGCAATACATTTATTGCTCCCTCCCCCCCAGTCATCGCAACCACAAGCTAAAAGATTGAAAGATGGTACCTGTCCCAGCGGCGGTAGATCCCGTAGAGTACCTATGTTTAAAATGTCTCTTTACGGTCAGCATCCCTCTCGGGTTAACGGTGTCCAATTTATGAAGTTTATCGGGTGGATAATGCCTTACTCGAACAGGCTCCATACAAATTGATATCGACCTTGGGTCTACCCAAGTCTGCCAGATAGACGTCACGCTGGATTACGTCACGAATCTGCAAGAATACATAGTGTTGCACATGGGGTTTCACTATTGTTGGGTAAAATGGGGCTTCTACTAGTATAGTTGTGGATTATCCGGCAACTTCCTTTGTGATGTCACGTCAAGGGTGAGGATTATGACGGACTACTGAGGGCTGTTGCTGTAAAGGGCGCAACATGCGGTGTGAGATTAATCCCAGGAGGTTTGAGGTTTGATTATCTTGGTGACGTCGAGAGTGTGAGTAATTCTGGTGGGCAGTTGAGGACCGATGCGATAGAGGATAGAGAAGGGTTGGAAGACTAATCCCTGAAAGTTGAGATCTGTTATTCGCTGTCTGATGATCACAAAAGCTGAGCTGGACAGAGTGGCTTCCTTTCCAACGATCAGCTCTGATCTCCCATAGGGCCGTCGATTAGAAGTAGGTCCTCTGGTTACGGAATGTCCCGAAAATCAGACCCACGGCAGTCAGCATTTACTGCGCACGATTAGCACTGTTGTCTGCTGCGCTGAGCTCCGGCTCTTGATCTCGGCCGTTTCTGCTTTTTTTCACCTGCTGACGTATCTCAGGTATCTCAGGTATATCGGTATATAGCTTTAAGCGGTATATATCTTCAGACGGTATATACCTTCAAGGCTGTTGTGCTTTTCATCTTCTTTATCTGCCGTCCCGATCGACGGTAAAACTTACTGACCTAGGGATAGTCAACAGATTGCTAGCCCATGCTGTGAAGACTGTAGTCAAGCGCATTTTGGTCTGGCGCTTATGATAATCCGCTGTTGTTGTTTTGAACACTGAGCACTAGTTGGACTAGTTGGTGCACACAGCTGGGAGAGGGGGTAGGTGGCCGTCCGATGTTTTTTTTGATGCGACGGTAGCCGAGTGCGGCATTAGAGTTTGACATGTGATCGAGTGATATATAATGATTGAGGATGTAGAGATTGTTCTTTATTGGGCTATTGAGAGATTCAGGCAGTTCACAGCTGATCTAGTCTGGGCAAAAGGGTGGATCCACGTGCACGGATGGCCTAACGAAATGTAATATTTTTGATGTGTCTATTAGTTACGATTTCCTTCTCCCCTGGCTCCCTACACGTACATAAACACAAGAATATCATGCATTGTTACACGATACACAGTTCATCACTAAAGAACTTCGAGAGGCATATTTCGCTTTTATTAGAGTGACCTAGCAAACCTCGTTCTCAACAGATCCCATATCGTATATGTAAAATTGTGAATAAACCAAAGTGTATCTAAATATAGATAGCTTTTGCCTTACCTTCTCTCTTTCCTGTTGCCAGAATCCGGTAGGGGGAGCCACTGTACTCCAATGCCGGTCTGCTCCTCTCAGTATCTTAAGAGCTACTGGGGTACTAGAGCGGATGGGAGGGGAAGCGTCACGAAGTAGGCTGTGGTGAACTGTACAAGAGAGGATAGAGGAGGTGTTGCCATGCCACTCGCCAGCCTCTATTCATATGCCCTCTTCGCGGCCAAAACCACAGTTATCTTTCCCCTACAAGGCCACAATCACACCGTGGTATACATAGCGAATGCAAATGGACCGCTGGAATATATGTGGTTGGAAATGAGGCATTGGTTCAAGAATGGACGAGCGGTAAGGGATACGTATACTTTACATGAAGTCTCCTGGTTCCAGGGGAAGTAAAAATGCCTCTTTGATTGTTGTGGCTACTGCAGCTCCTATCAACACCGCTCTCATCTTAAGCCGTGATTTCTTCTCCATAAAATTGTGCCGCTGCTTCAGTCATATCTCCCCTAGTCTTCTGTGAGACTACCTGTTGGTACCCACCTGGGCCTCGCACACGCAAATGTCTTAGGCCATGAACTGTGCTCGCACCCATGCCGTTCGTGTTGGTTAAGAATATCAGGCAAACCGCTGTTGGCCTTAATGCCAGCAACAAACGACCTGAATCCCTCAATGGCCCGGTATAGTTCATTCGACTCTACGTTCCGTATAGGGGGTTCGATAACAACTTAAAACCCTTATAAAACTGAATTTCTCTACATGGCTGATGAATGCCATAGGGAATGGTTCTGTATGGTGTTTAGGATGTTTCTCTAAGGATGACGGCAAAGTTTAGTTTTACAAGGCTCAGCACTTTTATCGTACCTCGTACAAGGTATGTAATTGCAGTGCATACGTCCTGAATCGCCAACTTAGAAGGAATAAGCGACCACTGCAGTCTGTTGACATGGAAACGGTAACACAAGATAGTCCAAGTCAGGTATGTGTCACATCAAAATCATTAGCCGATCATTGTCATCTGATAACGAGTCAATAATTTTTTGGTTTGTTGCCGATCTGGAGTTAACCCATGCCGCTTGTGACACGTCCGTTTCCATGTCAATCAATAGACTGTAAGTACAAAGGAATTCAATGAGTGAATTTCTTAAGGCAATAGGCAAGGAAAAGTGCCTCCGCTCTCCGTGCACGACGATGCTCCAAATCATGTTAGATACGGCTCTCGGACGCCTTGGTGGAACTTCTGGTTAGTGTAAACTTCTTTGTACTTTTAACTCGTATAATGCGTGCGTGCACGTTTTAGTTATGTAGCATAACGAAATCTGGCATGATATGTACTAGAGTCCGCGACGATCATGATGTCTATTGGAATTAATCCTACCTAAACAAACCCTCAGCAGCTCTCAAAACGCCTCAACTCTAAAAGACCAATTCACCCCTCTATTCTACACAGAAAACAGCCAATCCTCTCCCTCCACCCCGCCCACCCACCCACCGCCCGCATACTCCTCTCTCCCTCCTAATACCCTCGGAAGATTAAACCACCCAAACAAATCAACAAAATCGCCATCAGTCTTCTCTTCTTCCCTCGTCTGCATCACCGGGACCCTCAAATCCGGTTGTTGACTGATCATAACATCGACACTATATGCCGTCATCCTCATATCCACGAGAATCTCTACACAGCTGCGTTCGCCACACTTGAGCTCATCGATCACCCGTTCGAGGATCTCGCAATACCTCCCCGCAACCTCCCACAGCTTCGCGCCTGCGTGCAGCGCTTCAAGAAAGTGTGTCGTGTCTGGTATCGACGGCGCGGAGGTGGCAGAGGCGTGGACTAGGAGCACGCGGGTGGCGACCCAGATTGTGAATGAGAATGTTGGGCCGAGGAGAGGGATCAGGTCGCGCGAGAGGGCGAGACGGGTTAGAGCTGTGATGTTTTCGACGGCCTCGAGACAGCGCTGTGAGGCGGAGAAGGAGGAGCGGAATAGTTGTGAAACGGCGGCGGGGTATGCTGCGACGGAGTGGAGGCGAATTACGGCGCTAGAAAGGGTTAGCGGTGGAGAAGGGGGAGAAGGAGGGGGCGAACGTGTTGTAGCATGCGTGGAGCATCGCCCAGCTTACGTCTATTGAGCCTCCGAGCGCACGGGTGGGGTTGCCGAAGGGCATGGGGAGGGAATGTTTCCAGTCTGTGAGGGCTTTGTCGAGGGCGCGGTAATGCAGCTGCCAACTTTCTACATCTGAGAGGACGTTGATATCTACGGTTTCTCTCAAGAAGCGGTGTATTCGGCCAAGGATGCTTATTACTTCTATTTGATATGAGAAAGAAGAAAGAGAGTCGACGTTGTTGATGGTACTGTCACCATTGGACGATGGTTGTTTCGCAGAAGGGGATTGGAACCACCGAGTGAAAGTGTACTGGTTTTGATCCCATAAAAAGTCGCAGCAGGGGAGTTGGCGTTCAATTCTAGATTCATCTAAAGTCAGATCGAGGCTGGTGCCAAGAGATGTGATGACGTCGAGGAAGTAGATCATCCAAAACAAACGTCTCCGGCCTTCCTCCTCAATCCAATCCACACATTCGGGGAGCGCTCGAACGCCCATTGTGGAAATTTGTGTGGCCGTTGCTTCTCGTGGCGGTTCGAGCGCGAGGCCCAAATGCATTGCCATCCGTGTCGTCAACGCCATTAACCCCCATCCAGTGGGCCCATTTGTGCTCCCCTATCAAGGGAAGAGATTATCAATCCAACTTCATTGGTCTCAAGTCAAGATTGGGTAGACTACTCACCACTACATCAAGAACGATAATCACGATTGCGCGGAGAGACTCCACGCAAGGCTTCTCAAGCGCAAACATGATAACCTTCTGTTTTGCAATATGTCGAAAGTTGGTTTTCCAGGATTTTGAGAGGCGGGGGTCGTGGGTGAAACGCAACGCTGTCGCAACAATGGCGTGCATCAGGACCACATCACTTTGGGGCACTGGCTGTGTGGTGCGATGCAGAAAAGATGTCTCCAGCGTCGCGCGGTGAAGGATGGGGCAGATGGGGTGTATATGTTGGAAGAATAACTCGATCAATGAGTAGAGAACACCATCGGTAGGAAGATCTTGATCAAAGGATTTAGAAGTGGAAAGATCTAGCAATTCGCGGTTCCTTCCGGGGAAGGCAATGTCAGCTGTAATGGGAGCAAAGGACGGTGAGCTTATATGAGTACCACCACCACCACCACGCGGAGAGTGGTCAGAGACGGTTGATGGGGAAGAGAATTGTGTTGCTTGGTGTTGTTGCTGTAGCTGCAGATGTCCTTTCAGGAGTTGATTATGATTGTCTAGCATTGCTTCCACTCGATCAAGGCGCTCTTCGAGCTCCCGACCGATTCCAGCACGGAGGCCGGGCTTTTTCTTTTGACGGTAGATGCATTCTTGACCTAGGAAGACGAGATGTTAGAATGTAGTGGTGATGGTTGTAAGGATGTAAGGATGGAAGAAAACACGAACCATTGCGACTACACCACCCACAGCTGGGCTGCGTACGATCGCATTTGACCTTCCTTGCCTTACAAGTTTCGCAGCTACCCAAACGTCAGTCAGCCGAGTATTCTTGCCAGAGTATTGATTATTTATGTTCCCGGACTTACGAAGAAATGCCATCAATCCGCCTTCGCTTACGACCTTGCTCGTCTGCAGTGCGATCTTCACGTGTACGCTTCAGATCCTCTTCTGAGGAATTGTCATTGCATTCATTTGTAACAGTCGATTGTCGTCGCTGCTGCTGTAGCTGTGTCGAAGTTGGCGGAGGTGGTAATACTACGGGTGATGGTTGGGTGTGGAGATGGACGTGAGGAGGCGCCATTGTATTGCACTAAGGTAAGGTGATAGCGGGGCCCAGGAAGCGTCGTTATAAGTACTCGGTGCAATCCGAGCAGCAGTGGCAACGGAGAAGGGTAGTTGTTGGTAATACGTACTTTTTCTCACCACCTCCCGAGGTCGTTATTTAAGTGACTGCATGCACGCTACACATAATTATTACTGGTGGCGGAAGTGGGACAAACCCCGCTGCCACGAAGCACAGCAGGTCGCCAGGCAGGAGGCCAAATAGCCACGTGATTGATGCACACCCCTCATCTACATAGGAAACAATTAATTGGGAGGGGACGTGACCTCGTAGTACCTAGAGGAATAGCCTTCTTGTTCTCCCCAGCAGAACAACCCGGCTTGGACTGCACTTTCATGCTCGCATGTAATCATAATTCCCCAGCGTTAGCGGCGGAACAAACCCCTTGCGCCAGCTCGTCATTCTAGTTTGGGGCATTCATTTAGCCGATTTGACATCTGTTCGGATAAATCCTGCATAAACGTGCATGAAGAATGTGGAGTACAGTACATCTCCGGTACTGTAGATGCGGATCCGATGGGATGGTATCCGTTTGCCATACGCGTGGTTGCATAGACTTGGGAAGGTGCAAAGAGACAGGGGAGATGCTATTCTGCATGAGACTTAGATGCACTTCTGATCAAAGAGATCAAGATCGCGCATTACAAGCATCGTCGACGGAAAATTAAGCATCATCCACTAGGTACAGGCAGATTCCTCGTGGCCAAAGTATGGATTTCCGGAATGTTCTTCCTAATCCCCGATTCCTCTCTTGTAATATGGGAGTCCCATGCCTCTGGCATACGGAAAAACTTTTCCCCACCCGGGCTTAATGGGGTTCGCTGAGGCTTTCTAAACCATATTGATATTTCAGGACCACGATAGGGGAGTAGTAAACACCTTCGAGACAATATCACCTAGAGAGTTCCACAGCTTCTCTAATTCCCCCTGGAGCAAACGCGATATGTATGCCGTACAGTCTCTTTCACAGCTCCAATAAAAATAAGCACTTCCTGCACATTTCTTCAACAGTGAGGAACAGTCGCATATGTTCCCAAACATACCGTGGGAAATTGCGTGGGAACGCACACGGTAATAGTTAGTGGTCTGGCGCTGAAATTATCCCCCCATCAATTTTATATAGGAAAACATATCCTCCACAAGTTATAAGTGTTAATCTCGACTCTGATTGTTTGAGTCTGTTGACAATATATCGGGTCGTGGAGGGCGGTGTGGTCTTTGAAGTGCAACTAATGACAATTTTACAAACCATCGGTATCAGTGCTAGGTTCTTAACGCTGATGGTATTCTGGCTAACTAGTTACTCTATTTTAAGAAATTTTGTGGTTCTTTCGCTCTTGAGTAGCTGTTATTAATCGGAGTGAATTTTTGGGATTGGATTTTGGGATTAGAAGTGGTCCCGAAGCCCACACAAACGACGAGATACTTAATGATACCTTACTTACAAGGAAATAAGCTTTATACCACAACGCTAGCCCGCGTCGTTAACTACCTCGCTACATGCTTTGATTGCATCCAACCTCCCCAGTCTACGTGAAGCACGAACTCGTTCTCTCCTACGCTGCACGCCATCTAAATGCTTTGTCTTGCCTACTGCACATGCCTTGTTTTGGGTCTGTTCTTAGCCTCCGAACGATTTCAATCACAAGGATGGAAGTAGGGAGAGTGAAAGCAGCAATAACAAAAGCAGCAAAGGTAGACGTGGTGGGGGTAAATACGGTACACGAGCGTGGCACTGGCTGAACGCGACTACTCGAGTAGGTAAGACAATGGAAAACACCCAACTCAATTCCTGCAATCTAAACTGTTAGGAATGCTACGGGTCTGAAGTCTTGGGTGGCTCTGCCGCTGGTATCTTGGTTACTAATGTCGCATACGCGTTGTGGCTCGAAAATCGTCGAGAGCGAAAGATATACGCTGCCTTCAAGCCAGTTGCAGTACCCGACCCTCCTCATTTCGTTGAGCATCCGGCCGTAACGAAGATGGTTCAAGAGACGCCCACTTCTGGCACCGGCTAGTACGATGTTAGTGTAGGCAACCACGGCACTGACAAGTCCACCATTGTCAGGGAAGTTGCGAGCCAGACTCCCGGAGTCATCTACGTCTTCGTTCCTAGTGTTGCGCACGAAACAAGTACCCGGGCCGGCTCGTCTTGTGTGCAGCACTATTCAATCCCGCGAAACAGGATATCGACACTGGTCTCATTGGAGCCTTTATCTGGGCGTTTGACTAGGAAGAGTCTATTACTTTGTTAGTAGAGGTTTTCTGGTAGAAGATCATTAATCCCGCCGAAGGGGTCTGGTAAGTTCCGACAAATCTACCGTTGGATACCACCAACTCATGGATCTCGGTTATAGACACCAACATTAGTAACCCTAAATTATCGAAGGTGCTGAAAGACTTCGGGCTTTTCGCGGCAAAGTTCGAAGCCAAACACGACCATCCCGCTGTTTTGGTATTCGACAATGTTGATGTTGTCGCCTCCAAAAACCAGAACTTTTGTGGGGGCCAAGTTCGCCATTGACAATAAGCTCTACAAGGTAGTCTTTGTATGTTCTGATGAAGTCGCGCCAATCCAGATGAGAGGGAAGTTGGTGTCGGCCGCTGATAATGCTCCAGTGAACTCATCTTCGTCGTGTGGCCCCGTTGTTAGTGATGAATGCAGCATTGGAGACCTCGCAGACTCTGAGGCGATTGAATATCTAACAGTCAAGCGTAAGATTGAACGGGATCGTGCGTCGAAAGTCTTTGATTTTTGCATTCAGTTATTGAAGCGTATCTGTGACCGGCTAGAAAAAGGAGTGGATCTTGATAGTTTGTGTTCACCATTATTGGAGCTGCTAACCTGTGTTCCTCTCTGACTCGCTATAGATTATATTACTAGTACTAAAAGCAGTCTGGACAAATTTCATCAAAGAGGCCAAGATCAACAAGAATTGTGGTGTTACTGTTGCAGTTGCGGAGCGCATCCTTCAACATGGGCCCCTAAACAAGTCAGAATACAGCAAAATCTGCAGCGAAGATGCAGATTTCGAAGACTGCTTCTTTGCACGAAACATTTCGCTGTTAACAGCGATGGATTATACAGCTTTGACAACAAGATTACTAAGAACGTAGTTCGCGATTTCTTGTGCCCGTAACCAGCACCACTTGACGTTAAATCTTAATCTAGACTATGATATCATGGGTCTACCACTAGTACAACGCCCGTGCACGATGCCGATAACGTCAAACTTAGATATGATTTGAATCAAAAGGATATACCCTTTTTCTATAGCTAGTTCCTTCATGCCCTTATCTTTCTTTGGAAGATGGTTTTTTTCCTAGTGATAGCTTGATAAAAGCTATAGCAACTTGTTTACAAACGCATGGCGAAAAGAATGATAATTGTAGAATAATGGCTTGTTTTTTTACATCCTTTATTCTCATAGTTGTAATAGTTTGTAATGCGAAAGCATTTGAGCGAATACTTAACCACTATACTGGAATACTTTCCGTAGAGTTTGGAAAGACTCCGACTGAAACTGAGAGAGAGAAGATGTTGTCTCACGGGTTGGGACTACTATCTAGATTTCTGTGGCTTTGACTGTGAGTCGGTCTCAGACTCTACGGGAAGTATTCCGCTACCAACGGTTATGATGACGTCCGAGCCAAGAGTCGACGATGGGGAGCAAGTCGTTTTCAGAACCCAGAAGCCGTTTTCTGATACCTTTGTCGCACGAAAATCCAGGACAGGAAGTTTTCCCAGAAGAGGAATGGGGCTAGCCGCTATAGAAAGTTGCCGTCACAAAAAGTACTCTTTGCATCAAAGCATACTAAATGGAATCGTATGCAGCGCTGAAACCCGCAGTATCAATTGTTCCTACTAGTAAACCACGAAACCGCCAAAACTACCGCCTCGTTGTCAACTAAATGAGTGTGCATCGAGTCCTGGCTGAAGCACACCTACATGGGTGCGTTCAACCCAGGGCTTGACGTTTGCCCATCATTTTATCTTCACGAACTTTTTTCAAGGTCAGCAATTGCATTTCAACGGACTCTAGATGTTAGGACATACCGCTCACGGATTGCCGCCGCTCTGGACGTACTGGTTGAGGGAGCGCGGGATCTGCTGTCTCATCCTGTTACAGAACACAAACTATGGATCTGTAAGTACCATAATGTAACGTCATATAAAAACAGGAACAGGTGATCACTTGCCTGTTTCCATTCGTCACCTTTGATCTCGACCACATCTACCGCGCTTTTTTTCACATACTCGGGTCTGGGGGTAAAGGATCAGATACTCCTATTCTAGTACTTTGAAAATACTTCAACCGCAATCTGCCCACCGCCTCGGTACCGATGCATTTTGGCATAATATTCAGGCAGCATTCTGCTTTTGGCTAAGGTATAATGTCTGGCGGGAAGAAATCTAAGGCTCTGGGATAACGAGTGCCAGGGCCCTTATCGTCAGTCAAAAATTTCGAGCTTGCTTATCGCTCCGCTGTAAAAAAGCACTCGATAGGTGTTGGGGGACTTCTTCCTGTGGGAGATCAGGCAACCTGTAGGCTCGGTGGTACCTAGTATTGTATGAGACGAGATGAGACGAAATATGAGATAGACTCGAGCTGATTCGTCTCGTTTTCCCGGCTTTTGGAAAGCTAGCTCTTTTAGGTGCAGCACTAGGTTACTCTAGGAATATATGAAATATTGGTAATATCTTTAGCTCTACTGTATGGCCTTTGTGCTATATTGTTACATAAATATATAGCACAACTTTTGATCACTTCTGAGCCTCTATAACAAATCTGTTTGCTGCTACATTGTTCATAAAATCCAACGCAAAAGTGTAGAATTGAAGTGTAATTTATGGGCCCATATTACACAAAGAGCCATGCCTTCCCACTCTCCTTTCAATTGTCGCTATTCTTGAGTGAAATTTTAGGAAATTTCTGAAGCGGAAATTTGGGTTGGGGTGATAATTGATCAGAATTTAGCTCGCACGTGATTATTTCTTGGCGCTGGGCCTCAATTTAGCAATATTAAAGTAGAACTTTTTAACATTCATCCGCGCCACAACAAAGGCTAAGGAAAAATAAATAGAACCTGCAGCTATGTAAATTGGGCGCCAAAATTCATTTACCAGGGGAAGTGCTGTTTTTTGGTACGGTATGGTTAAAGTTGAAAAGTAAAACGACCTTTTATCTCGTCCCAGACTATGGATTAACGAGGTACGAGTGACAACATCACTGGGCTGGGCACGAGACAAAACGCCCTTCCGGTTTAAACCATTCTACTTTTCGATGACTGCTAAGCAAGACAGCGTGATGTGGCCATGACTGTGTAGAGGAAATGTGAAAGAAAAAACCAATATTGATATTGAATATCGCTAACTGTACTCGAGTAAGTCAGTCGGCTTTTATCGCTGGTGCTAGCCTCAGCGAAAAAAAAAGCCGTATGACAGACTAGAACACCGCACCGCCGCAAATAATAAATAAAAGCCAAAACAAGCCAAAAAAAACAACTAGAATTCCCACCCCTAAACCTTGTAATCAGGCTCCTTTTCATCTTCCGACCAAGCTTCTCCTCCTTATAATACGGCTCGTACTCCTCGTCGTCGCCGTTCTCATCTTCGCTCTCTTCCTTCTCCTCCTTCTCCTCCATCTCTTCCTCCCCGCCACTCTCCCTGCGCTAACCACTTCTCTCTCGACTTGCCCCGGGATTGTCCGCCACTCTTCTTTGGTGAGCCAAAGTCAACTGCTCAAGATACTCCTCGAGCTCGCGGGTGCTTCTTTCAAGTTCTTGCTGCCGAATCACCCACTCGGCAGTTTGGAGCTGACGCTCGTAGTATTCGATTTGCAATCGAATCCTTTCGGCTTCGATGCGTAGCTCCTGAAGCTGTCGGCGTCCCCATTCAATGTCGCGCATGGAAGTCATTTTGTTCGTAATTGAGAGAAAATGTTAGTTGAAATGTTCAGGCGAAGAGGAAGAGGAAGTTGTTCATGTGGTGGGGATGATGGGAGATGGGACGGGGGAGAGCAAGTGGAGATATATGGCATGAAATAATTATGGTTACAGCTAACATTCACAACGGGGCCAGCTCTCAACACTAGAATTTTCCCCGACAAATAAACTTCGGCCTGGACTTACCCCATCCGGGGCCCCAGCAACGGCGACCCCAACTTGTGTCTAAAGTCTTTCCCCAACTAATCCTCAGTATAACTTTAATCTTTTTCCACTTCGTGATCAACACGCCACTCAACCTCACAACGTACAACTTAGCACGATTATACCCTAGTTCCCATGTCACTTATAGAATCGTGGAAATCCTCTAACCACTCAAGTCCGCGGAATAGAAAGTCTTATCTCACCAGGCACACTCAATGCAATTACCCTTTTGGCTTTCAGTGCGATGAGTTTGCCCCGTGCTCGCTCGAGATAGATGCCGGCTGTGAGACGGTGACTATGAATCAAGTGTGAGTTGAAGTGCTGATTGAACGGATGGTGAGGGGTTGGTACGCTTTGTATTCGCGTGGTGTGGGAGGTGAGTGTGTGTACTTATAACTATCGATGAAGGTGTTGTTTGTACTAGAGTTGGCCTTGGATTCTGGAATGTTACTGTTGGCGGACATGATGGATAATGGTGAAATATATAAAATATAGATGAAGACTGTAATTGGAGGTCTTTTCTTATATTACCATGGCTCTTTAGGTTTTATAGATTTAACGAAGGTTTCGAAATCACTGAAATCGTTCCTCGCTGGCTAGGGAACACGATAGAGTTCGGCGAGCGTGCCCAGCAGCCCGGTTTGGAAGTGGGCACGACATGACCAAGTCTAACGGCACTTCAGAGTTGTGATAATTATAGCTGAAGGAGAACTTCCCGGATCTAACACTATTCATAATTATTCAATCCTGAATGACCAAGTATGGGATAAAGATGCGATATTTTTTCCAGAGCTCTCCTCCTGTCACCTAGCCGTTTCTTCCGCAATACTTTCCGTAGCTAGCAGAGTCTACGGCTTATGCAGAAAGTTTGAACGGTACTTGAAAGAGTCACAGCCAGAGCATACCTACCCCCAATCCCCAGAGTTTGTAGTTTTGTAGCTTAGGTACGTAAGTTCTTAAACTTCATTCAATCTGTTGTTTTTGCTTGAGCCGATAATGCACTTTCTTTGACTATTCTATTGATTCTAGGGGAGTATGAACCCTCTTTGTGTTGGGGATTTTATTCTCTAGTGCAGCGTTGGTGTTACGTTGCAGATTCCGTTCTGAGAGCAAACTACGCCAGTGTTATGGGACTGGGGAAGATAAATTGTGGGGAAGCTGCACTTGGTACGCCTATCAGCCGAAACTCAAACTTTCGGGTTGCGAATTTCTCCTGGTATAAGCTTTGCTGTCATTGAATTCGAAGCCTGTGAAATGGGCGCTGCATTTTAATTGTCACCGACACTGAGAGTGTGGGTTCGTCATCTCTCAACAATTTCTGGGGTAGCAGGCGATTGAAGATTCTGAATATGAACTTCGCGAGCTCGAGATCCATGTAAGCTGTGCTTGTACTGTGGTGGGAAGGCGTTTTGTACTCTACATCATATCTAATCTGATATGGTCCAGCGCTTTATCTCATCTCATCTCATCTCTCTTCATCACCACATATGACTTGACGCATTTGTCCTAGCGATTGTTTGGGAGCTCGTTCCTTCATGTTTACGAGCAGCTCACCCTCTTCTCACAGCAAAACACAGCACTAAAATAGTTGCCGCCCTCTCTTCTAGTACCTAACAATCTGCACTTCCCCCTCTACTTGCCCTCGCCCTTGGCCATATCCACCAGCTCCCCAAGGTCCGGTTCCCTCCTCCACTCCATCGGCTCCCCACACGCCCTCCCAAAAATACACCCACCACCAGACCTTCGATATAACACAAGCGGACAGACATGTTCCCACTGCATCCTCTCCCTCTCTCCCTCTCCATCCCAACTCACCAACTCCAGCTTTGCATCCAACGGCCCGCCCTCCCCCGGTGGCGGGAGGTAAACGCTGTAGTGACGCCCCGAGGAATAGGTGATGTCGACTTTTATCTTTGTGTCTGGAGAAGGAGTGGAGGGGGAGGGGGTAGCGCTGCTGCGGATGGAAGATGGAGGGGTGGGAGCCGGGACCATGGGTCGGCGGCGCTGCGCGAAAGGAGTTCCTGTGAAGCCTGCGGAGAAGCTGTTCCTGGGCTGGGGATGCCGTGGAGGGTTAGGAAGACGGTTTTGGGTGCCGCGAGTGCGGTTGTTGGAGGGCTGACTAGAGTTGGAGTGACGATTCCGGCGGCGGTTCCGATGGCGAGACATGTTGAATGGTTGTTACGCAGATAGCGAGATATCGATGGTTGTGAGACTTATATGCGAGAGGATCATCGTGGGATCAAAGGAATATGCAGGCTTTGTTGAGAGAGAGGTGCGGAAATTGACAGAATTTGGGTATGGGAGAGGAAGTGAGGGCTTTGTGGTAATATCGAGTCCATGGAAAGATCGTGATTGCGTGGACAGTGAGAATGTCTGTCAAGGGCTCACATGTTGTATTAACTATGGTGTGAGTTTGAAATGGTGCGTCCGTATCAACGGTCTTGTGGCCTCATTTATGTGATGTTGGATGCAAGACTCTATCAAGCGTTGATGAAACTCGACATTCAATATGTAGCTCTTTGGCATTTGGTGATGAGATGAGATGGTCATCTCATGCTTAAGCATCGTAAAAAAGCTCGCACGTTGAATAAGAAGAGATGCTATGAACACGAAATAGCTCATGCGTCTAAAGAAGCTTGCTTTCACTAGCATGTCTTGCGGCTGCCAATGATATTTGAGAGCATTTTGGCCTCCCAAAATAGCAGAACTTAGGCTGTCTAAAGTTGGCATACCTGCTGTCACTCGAACAGGTCACGAATAAGATCCGCCGCCTAAAATTAAAGTTAAGCACGCACCCGTCGCAATAGCTTTGCCCGCGGGGCTGGTTTGAAATGCATCACGTGATACTCCTCATCCCGTTACCCTGTTTTCACATCCCCACCTTCCTAGGTCCATCTCGGTTAGTTCCGAATTTTTCTGTGGCAAAGCCGTCAACCTCCCACAGCTAATTACCGTCACATCGCAGTCACAAAGCCCTCGACAACGGGAAGGGCAGCAACGCAAAGGTTCGTGATCCTCCCAGTGCATGCAAAAAACAATCTCATATACCCCCCACACTAAACATTCATATTCCATCTGGCTAATAATGAATGTCGGCACTGTTTCTGCTACTATGGGATCGCATGTCGCTAAACTTGTCGCGCGAATGGTCGCTGTCGTCCCCCCCGCTGGCCGGGCGGCGGTGACGAGGGACCATGCGCATTTGTTTCTGTATAGATGACCGAGGAAGACTTGCGACTGCTTCAAGCAGCCGTTAGCTCTATCGTCGACGATGAACTAGCTCCGTCGACAGTTATAATTGACGCTGATCCCGCACTTGAAAACCTCCCGGAAGAAGATATCGAAAAGTTGCTCGCGCAGCTACAGGAAGGACTGTCCCAACCCGAGCCCGTGCAACAAGACCCACAGCAGCCAGTGTTTGCAGAGCATGGAAAAGAGAATGCCGACTTGAAGTTTGACCAGGCTCTTGTGCAGCAGATCACTGAGGCTCTTGCACAAGGTGACAATGTCCCAGGTGATATCCCTAGTACTCTCCTTTGCAACAACCCGGCAACTGCACAGTTCAATGAGGAAGACCATAATGAAACCCTAGCTGCATTACAGAGGGCGTTCGAGACATATTCACGTACTCTTCCCCGAGCGGGTTCTGTCCACTCGAGCGAATCGTCTCCGAGCCCCAGCGCACAAGTCTATAGTCCAGTTCCTCCCCAACCGCCGAATCACGATGCCTCTACTGCAGGGCTGCTGCAATGCCAGGAGCTGGCTAGCATGATGATTACCAGTGAGATTCTTCGACAGTCCAATAACAGAGCGGGAAGCAGTATTTCCGGTTATCCAGTTGGCAGTGGCGGTCGGAGAAACTCCACGGAAGATTCACAGGCATATGCAGATGATCCTTCGAAGGCTGCCGAGAGAGAGCGAATAAGGGAAGAGAATCGAGAGAGAAAGAAGAGATGGCGAGAGGTCAATCAAGACAGGAGTGAGTGATAAACATCATTCACTGTTTCTCTGCGATGATTGACCTCTGACAAACCCCCTTCTAGATAAGGATAATGATCTTCGTTGCCGCGTCACCAAGCGGGCGACAAGGCTTTTTGGGTCCCAACCTAGTTTGGAAAAGACAGAATGGATAAACGAGGAATTCAACAAACGGAAGCAAAAGCGCGAGTTAAAGGAGAAAGCGAAGGGTGATGTTCCAGGCTCATCCAGTACCTTTAGTGCATCCGATTATCACCCCCAGCTACGGACACTCAACGATCTTATGCCGAAGGGTGAATCAGAGGCAGGTTTCACCATGGATGGCCTAGTTGAAATGATACTAAAGGGCCCATTGGAGCTCATCACTGAGTTGCACAAGGTGGCGACCGAAGTCTCCGGCCACAATGTACCACTGCAACAACCACCGCCGCCACAACCACCGCACCACCTATTGCGGCAGCCTACAAACGCCTCCCCGCAATATGATCAGTTTAGCAATACTACCTCTCCAACTACGCCTCCACAAGACCCGGGGAGTGTTGATCCGACCACTATCGAAGGACTCGTCCAAGGACTTACCACCGGGAGTGACATTCCTGAGGGGTTCGACTTGCTGCTAGCCGAACTGGCCGGAAACAGTACTGGAGAGACCGAAGTATCTGCCGAGGCCGCCATTGCCACTCCCGATGAATTGGACGGCACCATTGACGAGAAAAGCGTTGACGAACTGCTTGCCGCACTCGCAGCTGCCGACCCAGATTCCGGGCTTGTTTTGGAAAAAACCGTGGACAACTCTAACGATGATAAGGATACCTTGGAGGAGTTGAATGCGCTCTTCGTGTCAGAGTTGGACGAGAACTCAGGATTTGAGATGACCGAGGAGACATTGGAAAGGATTATCACCGAGTATGGAATATCTCCGTCGGAAGACGATGCAGCAGCACATAACGAAGCCGAGAAGTCACCAGATCTGGAGATCCCACCAGAAGAGCTGGAAGGCATGTCAATAGACGAAATAGACCAACTTCTTGAAGTCCTCAACCCTGGGAATCCTACTGCATCTTCCCTCAACACATCCGTCGTACAGCACCCCATACCACCACGAGCCCAGCCGGTCCCCCCTCCTTACGCCGCCGCTGGAGATCCCGACACCTCTGCCACCTACACCCCCGAAAATGTCGCCGCAATCCTCCGCGCAATCTTCGAAGGCATTAAACTTCCCACCCCTCCTCCTCCACTCCTCGCTCCCACCGCTCCCCCCGCTTCCCGTAGCACAAAACGCCCCTCACCCCCGACCTTCCATGCCACCCCTCCACCGCCAAAACGAGTTCACCGCGAGCAATCTCCTCACATCCCGGCGCCCAGCGCCGTAGACCACCTCCGCGGCGTTGTGGAGCAGGGTGTAAACCAACTCCGACCCGATGCAAACAGCGACGCGATCAATAAACGTCTCCTAGCGCTGAAGCCGCCACCATATATTCCCCGTGCAGGCGCGGGTGTGGGTTCGGCTTCCGTGCCCACCCCCTTACCGACGAAGAAGAAGAGTCCTGAGGATGAGAAAAAGATTAAAGCCATGGGGTTCCCGCCGTTGATGGCGGGGATAAAGAGGAAAGAGGAGTAGGGCGACGGCTGTTACGATTTCTTAGGTCTGATTGGGGTTCTCGGCGTTGGATATCGGATGATTGGGTGGGCGTGTTTTTTGAGGCGTAAGGAGTTGAATTCGAAAAGTTTGGGTGGGGTGATTGTTTGAGTACTTAGAAGCGGTCAACTAACTACCTGAGTTAGAGTAGTACGTACGTGTTATATTTTTGATCTTATTGATTCTTGATTCTTTTTTGGTTTGAATAGGGATAATGAGATGGTGAGATGATGTTATTTCTTTTTCTTTTGTACAGGAGTTCAATAGGTGTACCTCTTGGATGGGAGGTGGGACGGGTATGTACAGCATGGGCCCGGGTGGAAAAATGTCTTCATTGGGCAGTCTCGCAATAAGAGTCAAGTGTCATAATTGCCGCCACACGCACGTGTGATTCTACGATACCTGCGTCTAGGGCTTCTAATGTCTTCAATGCAATATACGACAGGTTTCTTGGAGCCTCCGTTGTTTCCCCACGTGCATGCTCACTTGCTTGCATAGAGTTGTACATAAGCATCACTCGCCTTGGGGAACAAGTACCTGTTCCACGCCGGTCAAAAGAGAGCAACTGCGGATTTTGAACCCCAGAGTTTACAGCATTTGATCCTAGGTGTTTATAGCACTATTCACTTCCAGCTATGCTAGGCATCATTTCTTGTAACTGGAGGCCTTAAATTTCAAAAATATTAATTCGACCAAACAGTTCAACGGTAACAAGCGGTAGAAATGTACCTTTTGCACGATTAAAAGAAAGAGAGATAGTGCGGCAGTGAGCGTACTCGCTAGAGTGCGAGAATATATAAGAGAGCCCGAGGGCTCGCCTGGTAATAGAGGACTCTGCCTGTTCAAGAGTTTTTTGTCCGTTCGAGGGTGTTCTTTCGTCTCATCAAATGGAAGGCTATTTTGCATACCGCATGCCGACTCCCGTTTTAGAGAAACAGACTAAGGAAGCCCTTAACTTACCATTCCATCACTCACTCACGGGCTACGAACGGACACTCAGAAAAATGGAAGTCCTATTGTCCGTTTCATCCAAACAAGCCTTTACTTGGTAGAGAACGAGGGTGTAATGCATATGGGGATAGAGGAAATCTACAGCAATCATCATTGGGTCAGAAGTGGTACGGGCAGTCTTCTTTCACCTCGTGTCCGGTTACTATTGCACTGACGCGGATACTATAGGGTTCGAGTATTTACTTTCAGGAGTGATTCAGTACATTCAATGCAACTTTAGCCGTGTAACTCTATTTACAATGCTACTCTGTTTGTTACTAATTACCTGGCCCGTGTTCCGGATTAGACCTCCCCCCGACCGAGATTCGAGGCTAATCACGACGCGTGAATGATATCATATGGATCACAAGATCTTATGTGGCGTCCAAACAACAGCCCCTACTTGCCCTAATGTTGACATTTGAGTTCCAGCTTGGATATCGTGTTCAACTCCTGGATATTGGATGTTCTCTAATCGCTGCGGTTGGGGGCGGTCAGCAGGAACTGAACGGAAAGAACCTCTCCAACCGGAGAAAACTAAAACCCAGATCGAGCCACATAGCTCACTCAGCATTAGCTATTGGCCAGGTACGACTTGTATTCTGCAACACAACATACTCCACGGCCTGGGATTCTTCTAAAGTACTCTGTTTAGTATGTGGGGGTCACTGGACATCTGAAATTTTCATGTTACACAGGATGAATTCCCTCTGATTGTAGTTGCCTTGACCATCAATTTTTCCATTCATTATTAACCACCCAGATTTCTGGATAACTGCTAATGGATAGAGTGAATAAAACTCTCCAAGTTAGAGAAAGGTTTTTTGGCGGTGAATAATAAGGGCTCTGGCTTAAGGAGCATCCATGACCATCATATAAAATCGGCCGCTAGAGTTAAGGCAGTTCCAAGATCTTTGGTGCTCTAGTAGCCGTTAACTAGGTTGTACGAGGTAGGGTAGAGTATAATCTGTCCGTAGTGCCTGTTGCTTCATCACACATCTGACCGTCATATAAGCTGCCGTGATTCTCTATATTGGATAATCTTGACTTTTGTAAACTCCCTTGTTGGAGCATTTCATGCGTTAGGCGTCCCATTCAGAACCAGGAACCATCCCGCCTATGGCCATGGATGAGCATCCCATCTACGGACGGCTTAATGGGGTCCAAGCCTTACTCGGTACTTTTAGAGAGATCTCATGATTTCCGGCGTAACCCGCCCTTGCCGTACCACTAGGCATCCCCGTCATCACCAACTAAGTACGCAGAAGAATTACTGACCGGGGGTAGAGAGAAGCCAAGAAATGTGGTCGCCTAGTAGCCTTCTGGTTCTGTCTGTGCGTGACACCAAAAGAGTGCTGGATTGAGGGGTAGGAATCTCTGTGTAAAAGCTTGTAAAAGAGTGTGGATTTTCCGAGTTCCCAAACACAAGGCTGCCGGAATGCCGAGAATCAACGCATAGCCCACAACTTCACACAACGAGTATATCAAAAGGGACAGTATGAAGCCCAGTGGTGGGCTGCGCACGACACCTCCAGAACTCGACAGTTGGTGCTCAATCAAGTGATTCCAATAAACTCATTCCCCACGCTAATCTCGACGGCTAAAGTAGGTCGGCAGGTACATACCAAGACATGCAATTTCATATCAACAGTGTTTGTATGCCATGTTGGTCTGCATGATTACATCGAATCGGCGAAGTTTAAAGGTATCCAGTTGGCAGGTGGGGACCGGGAGAGGCTGTCGATAGGAACTTCCCGCATAGAGACACCAAGTATAATAGCCATAAACTGGGGATACACATGCGGGCATTATTCTAGAGTAGGTCACAGGGTTCACAAACGACGAAGTCTGCACGGCGTCCAACAATCGTTGCACAGTTGGAGTAATCTCCTCATCTCTTACACCTTACTTCGCCAGGTCGAGAAGTAGCACGATCTTACGAGGGATATGTGTATAATACAAACCAAGTATGAGATGACGACGAATCCCCAACACTTCTCCTGTCCCAGGCTTCCATGCCAGCCAAGTACTATGTATCCTACAAACTCTCCACGCCTCCGAAGCGCGTTGTCACATCTCACGCCACTCCGACGGAAAGAAGGTGACTTATATCTTACCGAAAGTCTTTGCATCTAGGTAGAGTACAATCTGCAGTATAAGACTCTGACCAGCTTCCTGTTAAGGCCCCAAAAACCCAAGTTATCCTCGCCAAACGGAGTTTCTTACGTCACCGCTTCCGCCGAGCGTACGGGCACGGGCCATAAATGGTTCCGTTTCCCTCCCGAACCCAAACCCTTAGGACCATCAAGCCTCAACTTTGGCGTGTCTTTCTATCGGGAACGGAGCCCAAACAAAGAACCCCGTAAACCATATACACTCTTCTGGCTCTCTCCAAAGTCAAATGGGACCGGATGACTCTGACTAGTAGAGGTTGTGAAGGGAAAAGGGAAAGCTAGGTTTTCCCCACGTCGTTTTTGTTGTTGAAATACTGATTGCTAGAAGACTTGTATTCTAAAGTACAGGTACATTCATGAACTTATATACGCGGTATTCGGAGTATGTCTTGTATGTCTTGTACGCATGCATGCGCACTCAGCTGGCATCTCCAGCTGAGTCTGGCATCTCCAGCTGAGTCTGGAATGACCATCATCTTAGAGAGATTATGCATCAGCCCAACTGAAGCCATACGTCAGGGAGATAAACCATATATGCAACATTTGTGTTGCACAAAAAACCGAGTGATAGGGAGTGTTATTGCCAGACTGGGTAACTCAGTAGTTTCACGGCCCTCAAAACACTGAATCTAGCGAAAGCACTATGTATCGTACGACCCAAATATGGTACCTTTTGTAACGTCGCTGTGAAACCTTGTATTCTAACCTTTACAAGTTTATCTATCCAAACATCAACCTTACACTCCCCAACTTCTCTCATTCGTTTACTGGCCACGAATAGACACTCAACGGAACAGAAACCTTACTGTCCATCACATCCACCGGGCCCCAAATGTCCGGGATGGGTGATTTGGGGGTATTTCCTGCTCGTCAACCAGAAGGTGGGCGCCAGGTTCCAGGAGATTCTGTCGGGCGTGGGCCTGCTGCTAACCCTATATTCTAATCACCATTCCAAGTCTCAAGCGTGATGTGATAAATGGGGTTCGGACCTGGGGCATTCGGACGGCCTCGTCGTGACTGTGACTAGCAAATAACAGATTTCTCATCTACCATATTTACTGAGCTGTGACACCACCGAAACATCGTCGTCGCTACAGAACTATACCCACAGATGTGAACCGTACGGCTGTAACTGACCCCGTGTGCGTACAAAAACTAAATGACGTGTATAGTCGTATTTGGTGGACAAGTGACCTGGTGATTAGTGTATATACGCTATGTGTGAAGCTTTCCTTCCGAAACCTTGTAGAGGACAAGCTTAGACGCTATACGGCAGCCGAACAGAAGGTGGGGGAGGAGTCAGGGGACGGCTTGGTGAGCAGGCAGAGTTGGTTAGCCACAGCATGCTAGCAAGCTCACTGGGACAGCCGGAAAATCTTTCTATGACGACCGTAAGATCTTGTCTTACTCTCCTCAGGGACCACTTCTGTACTCTGCTGTGTACTGGCAATGTAAGTGATATGTACAAAACGTACGAACCTCATCTGTGGGTACAGCACCCAGGGCACCTCAAAGTCTAGTTGGGTTTTTGCCCGGGGCAGTAATTTATATATGAGTCCCGACTGAATTTCGGGACCTCATCCAACACGAGGCTCGGTAACATGGTTTTTTGTGACCGGATTGAGGTCCACTCCGAATTGTACGAGGAAAACGGTCGCATAGTGCGGTATGTTAGGTATTTGATATGTTATAGATACGGTCCGTGAACTTTGTTGAAAAAAGTGTACGTTATACATTCCACGTCCCGAGGGCAAAAAAATACCTGACCCGCCAACATGGTTCCCATCAGCATGGCCTCCCCCTAGTCACTGAAATCACTCCCGACCTTCGAGTCGCTACTTGCACTAACCGCAAATAGATATCCGAACCTTAACAGTTATTTATACTCTACTATTAATCTTACTATTCCTCACCATATATGTACATCTGCAGATGTCCTGTGACGGAGGTAGCACAGCTATTGCGTTTGGGAGGGTATATGTCCTATCCTTATTGTACCCCGATCTCGAATTGAAGGACTATTTGTTTGTTGTTTCTTTGCTCAATCCGTATCTAAACTCTCGCTACACACTTCAGTCCAGCTACTTGTGATCGGAGGGCTGGGATATAGAACCAAAACAAGCACGTGGCTGAAACTTACCCGAACTAAGGTCAGGTCTCAGCCACTTATTCCTTGCTGCAGCTCGGTTCCCGTGGGTTGGATTATGAGTGGCTAGACCGCAGACTTAAAAGTTAGTCCAATGCGTCAGTAAGCATGGGAATATCTTGTACTCTACATATGGGTCGGAAAAACAGATGATTGTCAGGTTCAGGTGGCGATATCATTTTTGCAAGTTGGAAGGAAGGAGAAGAAGTCATAAGCAGCGAAGAATCACCCACAAAGAACCCAAAGCCAGGAGAACTTAGTTTGCTTTCCCTTGGAAGAGCCCTTATTCCGAGGAGCCTGGTCAATACGACATGATAGCTAACGCGATATTACATACAGGCACCTATACTAGAACAAAGGAAGAACTTTGTAAGGACCCCCCACGACGAACACTAAAGCCCCCCATTTGAAATTCCCAACGGAGCCCAGATATGTCTCATACCGCAATATGGCTGCAGAAGAGCGCGCGGTGCTGCTAGTCTTGATTGACGGCCCGCCCGTAGGCTCAGACGTTCTGGTGCTCGGCGGTAGGGGATTTGCATAATTGAAGTTCTAACGGAGATCTATAGCACATGAATAAGAATAGGAGATCTTATGCAAGTACAAGTTTTTACTACTATATCACTCTATCCGCAAAAGCCGCTAATTAAACCAACGCTTCCAAATGTTTTTTGTGCCCAGTTCGGCTAGTCGCTCGCCCGCAAGCTTACTGGGGGGGCATGAGAATTCTAAACGATTTTCTGTTCTGTACTTATCTATGCTAGCCCTATATTGATTAATTTACTTCGCTTGGTTTATCGGTTATTAGAGAAAATATTTCACCAACCAGGTGTGAACTGCGCGCTTGCAGTTCAAATGCTATTCTTGTATGACTCGAGGATTTGAATCTGCCTACTACTTGACTGTGGCAAGATCCGACTTACAAGTATGCAACTGATGATAACCAGTTAAAAGAAACCTCTGGAACTGAGGAAAATTGAGGCATGTGGTAGCGCGGGCACCACACCAGGCGTTGAGCCTTGCTTAATGCCCAAATTTACCCCCCTTTTTTCTTGCCCTTCAAACTAAAGACCAACGTGAGGGGAAGATTAACCTTTAGTATCTCCTGACATTCTACTCTATATCTGCATATATGCATAGTGGGGTCGCAAAGCTGCAATATGCATGTACAAAGATCGCTGGTATAGAAGTATCCTTGACGCCCGCATATGCGGAGTGGCACCGTCCTCCCACAAATAAAGTAGAGACCTGCTGCAGACGCGCCATGTAGAGTATGTGCAACATCAGCTCCTCGAGCCTAGAATTGATTATCTTCCAATCTATTCTTATTAGGCCCAACGCCATGAAGGTGTTTGATAGAGTAGCTCAACGGTCGACTTCGGCTTGGTGCTAATGCTGAAGAAAATTTAGAGATCCTTTGCTGATATCCCCATCCGATTCTTCCACCTGGCAATCATTCCGGAATTCCGAGATTTCTTCATCTTTGTATACTTAGTATCCACACCCTTGCGCTGAATCGGGACCCCAGCAAAACCCTGCTATGGCGATGTCGGCAATGTGATTGTGACGCGATCTACTGCGATATGAAATGTCCCCTCTGACCCAACGGCTCGGAATTGGGCGCCCAGATAGTGAGTTATTATTCTTCAAAATGGGCAACTGTAATTCCCAACTAAGCTTATAGCTTGGATGCGGTCAGCCCCCAAAACATATGACCGCTGCTAATATCCCCGCTCGTCCTCTATAAAGTCTCTCTGAGTACTTTGTTGTCCCGTTTTGTTCCTCGCACAATTCCCACACGATGGCCGACAACTCTACGTCCCCCATTCGTCACGCTGTCTCATTCCACACAATTGATGGAACCTCCCTCAACGGCTTCTTCTACCCTGCTGCCGCAACATCCCCAATAATCATCCTCACCCATGGCATCACTTTGCTTATCGAGCACTATCTTGATGTCATCGCAGCAGCCTTTCAAGCTGCTGGTTACGCCGCCTTTATCTACGACCAACGCCCCGCATACTCGCAAGACATAGTCCCATACACACAAATTTCAGATCTCCACGATGCCATTACATTTGTCACCACTGCGTTCTTTCCTTTCCCGGGTACCTTCAATGCCTCAAAACTAGCTCTCTGGGGCTTCTCCTACTCCGGTGGCCATAGCATTGTAGCGGCCGCTTCCGACCGCCGCGTCAAGGCAGTCCTCGCCGTGTGTCCAATCGTCAGTGGATACAAAGCTCGCGACCGGATCCTCAAAAAAAATCCTGCGGCGCTTGATATACTCAGTGCAATGATCTGGGCAGACCGCGCAAAGAGAATAGCCGGCAAAGCGCCACAATATATCCCGGTCATCACTCAACACCCTGAAACGGAGTTCGCGTTACTTGGTACTAAGGAGGCGTATGACTTCTTTACGACCGCAAACGTCATGAGATGGCAGAATCGGGTGACGCTGCAAAGTGTCTTCGATGGAATGGACTATGTTCCTGAGGCATCTCTCAGCAGTTTATCGCCAACCCCGTTGCTGATGGTAGTTGGAAAGAAAGATGTCAACGCCGTTATGGAGGACCAGGAGGGGGCATTCGATTTGGCAAAGGAACCGAAGGAGTGGCATGAGTTGGAGACCGACCATTGGCAGCACTTCACGGATAAGAAGTTGAAGGCCGAATTGCTCAAGATTGAGTTGAACTTTTTGAAGAAATACTTCAAAGATTAGGTATAGTTGTAGGCAGTGCTTAGGTAGTTGTAAGTCGCAGATAGCGCATATTAATGAGGGATTCTGGGTTCTCTGTTTAAGGCGTTTTCGGAGTAACTTGTAATTGTAGTCGACTACGCGCTCGCAAAATATAGCCGTCTACTTATTATAACCACAATATACATAGCCCAGTGGGTTGACGTGCTTAGAGCCTATGTTGCATAAATAGATCTCATACGGTCTGACTGGGCTGGCTCTCATACGGGCTGACGGGGCTGGCTCTCATACGGGCTGACGGGGCTGGCTCTGATACGGGCTGACGGAGTAGCTCTGATACGGGCTGACGGAGCTCAGCCGTCTCTACATTTAGATGAGTACGTACGTGCTCGTACCGTATATATATGGCCTTGTGGCCCTCTTAGATAGTTGAATTAAGCTTCTAGCAATCAGTATTTCAACAGCCTAAGCACTTTCATGACCGAGTGAGAAACTATAGACAACCGTCTACTCGAGTACCAGCTACCTAACAACCAAGACACCTACCGCTCTTGAAGTAACAGCTCATTTGAGGCTTATATGGAGAAAAGCAAAAAGCCTTCGAAAAGCACCTCTGTGAAGTCCATGATGAGGCAGAACCAGCTCACGAATAGTAAGTCTAGGAGAACGAGTTAAACTGCCTACGATATCATTAGCTTGAAGATTGGGTATTGAGCAATATCGGCGTTGAAAATACGAAAGCCAACGAGGTATACGATAGGCTCCAAGAAACAAATGCTGCAAGTTGTTGTTCACCCCGGTGTTGACACGCGGATGTTGTAGTATGCGCGGAGAACTCGTCAATCGTCTGAATTCTAAAGAGCGAGAAGAGAAAGGAAACAGTTTAAGTACACGATATTAAGACAACTATACTGAGAGTGGCAGCCCACGTAATAGCCAGGCAATGACACGATGCCCGTCGATGCTCTCGGGCGAAAGCCGTATTTCTGTCAACACCCAGATGTCATCATCCATATTTTAGAGGTGTTTGTGGTAAGTGAAGGGTGGATCTTTATATAAACATCTTCCTCTCCCAGAGTAGACAAGCGCGGTTTGTGCGGTTACCACCATCGCCATTAGCAACAAAGTGATGTACGGGAACTAACCAGAGGGTGCCTCATTTATTGTATCCGTATATATACGCTAATATTCGGAACTGTGACCTGGCATCACGTCCTCGCACCACATATCATGTAAAGATAATGATACAGGGCAGGAAGATTGACTTCGACACCGATCTGTCGATCTTTCCTCCTTAGACGCGATACACATTGACATCAACTTCGCTTCCAAACCTTCTCCGCTGTCAGTGATGGAGATCTCTTTACTGCACTGCACTCGGATAACTCACCTCACAAATCCGCCCGCTTTCCCATTCTTTGCGCACTTGTTCGCAATAAGATACAGCCCAGCAGAGGCAGCATCACAGTGAATGCATTTATTGTGACTTTTCCAGTTGCAGATATCGCTACCTGCGGTAAACCAGTACATCATTATGGTGCACTTGCTCGGTCCAGTGCAGCACCATTGGTTATCGGGGAGATGGTCCAACTTGCTGGAGATAACGTAGACGTCCATTTGGTTTGGGCTCCCTCCGGAAGTTTCGCAGTGGGCAACACCCTTGGGGAGCATTGCCGATGCGGGAGTATTAGAGGGGGGTGGAATACCGGGGAGCTGCGGGATAGTCTCGTTGGTCGCATGTAATTCGAGAAGACGGGTGATGTTGAAGGCAGGATAGGAAACATCGAAGGTGTCGGGAAGGGTGAGGATCTCGCCGTACTGGGTTGTGGTAATCGTCGCACCCGACTCAAAGGTGATGACACCTTTGCCTCTTGACCCGCCGAAACCTCTGGAAGAAGCAGTGGAAGCTAAAAAGGCGAAGATAAGGACTAAATTGTTGCGGAGACGCATAGCGGCAATTTAGGGAGTTTGGTGGTATTGTATGTTGATATGTCGACGTAAGAAATGGTGGCGGCGGTTTGTTGGTAGGTCTTAAATCTCCAGAAAGAAAAAAGGCCACTTTCAAGGGTAATAAGGTGTGTTTCTTCGAAGCTTCCGTAAGGCCTTCACCAACTCATGCTCGATCGTGATCACCTTTCCGTTCAGTGATTTGTGAGGCCAATGTTCTATATACCATCCCGTTCATTGATGTCACTGGGTGTGTAGTTTCTCAGCTATGGCTGCTGGAAATGCATTTTGTATAGTTCAAAGAAGTTAGGTCTCAAGTGCCTCTAAACGTATAGAGTGAACCTAGACCCCATAACGTCATTTGTCCCTAACCTCCATTTGAGTCAGGGAAAAGCATTATTTCCATAGCGAGATGTGCCGCCCTCTCTCACTACTTAATAGTATAGATAATATCACTCGTGACCTTCGCGTGGTGGGCCTTTTCCTTGTATTTCAACCTATCAAATTCCTTCCCTTATCAGACACGTACACAAAAAACTGAAAGGTAGATATACGTTCTTTCAATGACATGACGAACAGCCAACCCATAAAACACAATAGATCTTGATCTAGCCACCAAGGTGCACTATCTATCTACTTCTCCACTCATTCCGTAAATCATCACAATGCACGCCCATCCAACGTTGGGTTTGTATATGTTTGTGCACCGCGGGAATTTGGTCCACACCCCTCTATCTCGCAACCTCCTCTCGCTTTGTTATCTCGTAGGTCCAGCTTTAAGCTACATTTTCATGGGTGTCAGTCTCGTCTACTCTCAGAATTCGCATGTCTCACTCTGACTGTTATTGTAGCATACGTATACGGTAATCACTGGCGCCCAACAGACTTTGAAGGCACTCTCCCGATCAATCCTGGATCCCATTCGGAAAACCACAATAACCTGCCTGCTCTGATGCAAGCACTAGAGGAACTAGAGGAGGTATTGCTTTTTGTCTCCTCCTATCGCTAGAAGACGCTACTCAAAGGTCTTTTCTACAGATAGCGCAGCACCCTAGCCGAGTAGAATGGATTAGAAATGAATTGCGCCGTCCTGAAACGGTATATGTAAGTGCAGCCACCTACAGACTAGGAGCCACGAGGGTTGTCGCTACTGGGAGCCGGTTTCAAGAGAGGTTTAACCTATCCCCGCATGTTCAGCGGCAGAACCCATGTGAGCCCGATGCACTGGACGAAGTCAAGGCGAAGCTTCAGGGATGGGTTAAACAGGGGAAGAGGATGGCTATTTCTCGGAGGAGGACCGAGGAGAATTTGCCACGGCGAGGTCGATGATACCCGCTTCCATCTCCTTCCATCCCTTCCGCCTTGAACTATTGCATTAATCCCTCAAAAGTACGAATACAAGAATCTTACCCAGTTGCTACCGGGCACGTCCCTCTATCCACTCCTTACAAGCAAACGCCAAACAGAAAATCTGGTTATATTTCGTTGCCGGTTATCACAAGAAGAAAATAAAAATAGAGCTGGAATTGTGTGTTTGAACACCGATCCCCTACACGCTCGGTTTTGTCAGAGTTGTTGCCGTTTGGTGTGTTAATATGCTTAGTTGATTCTTAGTATGTGATAGCGTTCAAAGACATCTGTTCCGTCCGGCTGAGGAACCTGCCATCGCGAATTGGCCCTTTTTGGCGAACTCAATACATGTTTCTAACGAGATGCTTTCCTATATGGGCTCTCTAAATTGCCCCTAAATCTTGTCGCTTGCAAGGAGCTTTGACCGAGGAACGAAAACAGAGTATTCTAAATAACACTTCTTATGTATGCTTCCTTGTCGGGCTTTTATCCTTCCCCTCACTTCTCACTGTCACTTCTGCATTTTGAGTATTCTTCCTGTGTTCTTCTGTTCGTGATTTTGGTTCTTCTGTTGGTGTAGAATGCTATGATGATATGAATGCAGAGCTGAATGAAGAAGCAGCTAGGTTGAATTACATCTGCATATATACTTAACTAGTGAGTTGTAGTTATAAATTTGATCCAATTTACTTCATATCTTAAGGAGTTCGCATTTCGGCCATCTAGTTTGCAAACTGGCCACAAGTTTGCGAACGGGCCTAAATTCGCGAACCAGCGTGGTTCGTCAATCGGACAGAACACATTTTATTAGCTAACCTAATTGATCGCTATACCAAGAGAGAAGCAGCAATAAATCTAGCAAAACCGAGCGTGTAGGAAATACTATTCATAGCTAATATTGACGAAAATTGAGGTTATCAAAGCTTCAAGTGAAGTTCAATGACCAGCAGCGAAGGACGATGGCAGAACAAATCATTCTTCGAACTGCCCAATAGCCCGGGAGAGGAGGTGAACTTGCTCTTGATTGCGCGCTGGTAAGGGGTGGCGTCAAGCCTACAATGTTTACAAACTCTAAGTTGTTGCATTTAGCTGCCGCTCGAGTGATTTGTCGCATCGAACGAAATGAGAATTAACTCTACAACTACCCACAGACAAACACTCTGATCCTGAAGTTCAATACTGCCTAAACTAAATCCAGTTGAGTACTCATAGTTTAGCTCTCGAAAGCCAGCCGGCAGTTTGTATCATAACAGACGTCAAACCACTGTGTCCATTTTATATGCATCCACCACAGTTGAGGCCAATATCATTCAGCCTAACCAGAGCAGACAAACTGTTGAGCATCATACATGAGATTCCAGACGAAACTCCAAAGCCCAGTGGAAGCGGGGTTCGCAATTCTATGGTTTGTCCTATTGGACAGACCGGCGCGGGTAGCTGCATCCTCTGGTATTAATTGCCGTCTTAGCAGTATTTGTATTTTGCCCAGTTGTCACTGTTATGCAGGTTCAAAAGGATCAATCTTATTATGTCGTGCGTTTGGTAGTGCAGATCCCAAAATTTCCCGGCAACGGCTTGCACGAGCGATTGTTACCCATCCATAGTTGCCAGTAACTACTTATGACGAACGACAGCAGAGCTATCAAGAATGCCTCGTCACTACCAGAGTCTCATATATCAGCAAAAGGAGAAGGGTAGTACTTACGCTAGAGCAGCACGTAGTTGCGTACTTGATAGAAGAACAAAGCACTTCTCTGTCTCTCTCCTACGAAGTGCACTTTGTTGAGCAAACTCAGCTTGCAGCCCCTACAGTATTCATGGCCCGCGTCAAGTCGTCATGGCAAACTTGCCTTCCTGGTCGCCTATGGAAGAACACGTTGACAATGGGCAAGGATGGCGAATATGTATGACCAGAGCAGCTGCAGCCACAGCCGTTTTCACAGTGGCGGATGCATGTATTAATTTCTGATATATGCGATTGAACACTGGATACAATTGCAAATTACATAAAATATGCACTTAAAATGTGATATAAACATCCGGCCCGGTTTAGGGTAGGCCGGCTCTCTATTTTTGGAGATCCACAAGACAATGAGTATCAGCCAATAGGAATCCCGGCTTCTCGCGTCTCGTTGTCCGATTCATCTCACCAGAGCCGTAGCTCAGTGTAGAGGCGAATACTGTCTAGTGAATTTGTGCGACGCAGGATCTAGCCGACGTTACTGAAGAGGTCGGCGCAGTATGGTAGCCCATCCAATAGCATGACGTGTGGTACACTGTGCCCAAGGAAGTTGTTTCATAGGGAGAGCTAGCTAAGAGTTCACGATGCCATTATTAGTGACGTAGATAAACGGATCAAATTACTTCGGCACATGATCTAGAGTTTCATGGAAGCGAAAGGTTAGCCAGGGTGGTTGGTATACCGTCTCGATCGACTGCTGCTATACCTGCCCGGTCATGGCTACATATGGCCAGCGGAAGCTCCAGAGCGCTTCTCTCGCTGGCGGAAGCTGTTGAAAAGTATAAGACGCCAATAAAAATGAGACAGTACATCTCCCAGGGCGTACGGTAGGAGCATCATGGACTCTTAGTTGGGGAGAGGCTCTCACCGACGGCTGCCATGCAGGAGCATCATGGACTCTTAGTTGGGGAGAGGCTCTCACCGACAGCTGCCATGCAGGAGCATCATGGACTCTTAGTTGAGGAGAGGCTCTCACCGACGGCTACCATGCAGGAGCATGTCTCAATTTCCACGAGTTTGATAGACCCGTGCCGGGAAAGTTCAGTCTAAATCGACGAGTTGGTGTGAGGCAATTGCAGAAATATTTTTTAGCCACACCTTGCCTCTAGACGCTGACATTTCCAATTAGGGTGATGGCGAGGTATGCCGTGCAGCCATTAAGACACATACTGTGGTTAACGCCACGGGCGGGGTTGACAGCCTAGTTCCCTCTTGAGTTCCCAGCAGAAAGGGGAAAAATTTGTTACTTTGGCCGAGAGTTTTAACTCCTGTACATAGTGATTGGTCAAGTGCAATAATACAACCTTGGTGCGATGTAGAAAGATAAAGTAGGAGAATTTCCCGCAGCTGAGATGCAACCTGTACCGGCATTCATTATAAATTGTTGCTTCGATTTCTATAGCGTAGAAGCTAGCTAGGGCGACTTGTGCCTCCCACAGAAAATAGTAGCAAGTGGTGCTGTCTACGATTGTAACACAATCTGCCGGCTTCTGGCTGTAACACATACGAGGCATCCGGAGAAATAAGGAAGATTGTGATTAGATTCTGAAACCCAGGTTGATGGGAACATTCGTATCGGAGGTAGAAACGTCGATCTATCTAGATTGCGCATTCCTAAGTTGCAGGTCGTTGTACTTGGGGCTGGGGTTTGAAGTAGTAATGCAGATACTACTAATTAGGTATCTTTGGTGTTAATACGTCAGAGAGATACTTCAAAATGCACTCTGGTTTCTCCGGAGCTCCATGGATCCAATCCCAGTAGTATTCCTATCAAACACTATTACAAACTTGTTCCCTCAAGCCTGCAGCTGCCGGTGCTCTACATGTGTATACAATTAGCTGTTTGCAAAATAAAAATTTGGAACTACAGGGGTACCTGTTTGATGCGATTAAACTCTGACCGACGTGTGGAAACCTTTCCTAAGCAGCCATATCAACAATAGCCCCATAGCGGATCAGCTACTGATATTTCATATTTATGTAGATGTTTTAAATGAGATAAGAAGGAAGATAATTGCAAAGAAGAGATACGATAAGTTCCTTATCCGATCGTAGTTACTAGTCTTGAGGCAAAGATCGCTGGAACAATGATCAGACTTCCTGTGCGTAAGTCATGGGAAATAACCACGCGGAGTTCATCTCGATGCTTGGAAACCCTTAAAATCGCCGGCTAGTGGAGACCGACTGCTGATTGCTTTTGAAATATCCCCCCCCCGTGATAAATCTCCAGCAGCAGTGTCGGGCGGTTATACCGCCACGTCCTCACCGCTGGGGCCAAAAGCTGGAGCATTTTGTGCCATGTGTGACACAGAATTGCTTTTTTATTTATTCTGTGAACTCGCCGGAAAAGCCAGTGTTATTTGAAAATTTGACCTACCCACAAACGGAGGTAACATATTAGCATATAACAACCTATCTGCCACCAATGCTTTCAAGACCCTATCAGCTCACCTCCAGACCTAAATACTCACTGACTTGAAATTAATCTCATGATGGGCCAAGCAGTGATGCAACGCAGTGGGACGCGGACAGACCAGTATTACATACTCGTCGGAAACGTAAGCCCATCAAAGAGTATTACTCTGTTCTCCAGCTAACAGTGGCTAGATTCCTTGGAAATGCAGGTGGCAAGATCTCAAAGATTTGGTGCGAAAGTACAGCAAAGCTGTTGAACGCGCAGAGGTTTATCTGGCTCCGGATGGTAGATCGAGAGGATTTGGATTTGTTCGTGTGAGGGGAAGAGATGAAGCCCTACGTGTCATTCGTAATCCAGCCCTCCTCTAGCTTTCTATACAGTTGGTTCCTGACATCCGATGGTTGATATTGCAGACCAACTTGACGGACACGAATGGGAAGGGAGAGCGCTGATGGCCAAACTCGGCAACGAGCACGATGTTTGTCCAACGGCGGATTCTACTGGGAAATGTCCCAAAGTATCCACTTCGACACCAGCTTCATCTTCGCCTTCGATTTCTCGGGCGTCCTTCTCACAACCATCTATTGAACCTCCAGCATACCAGCCCCCACCAATTCAATCGGATGGAGAATACCACCCATGGCCTGCGTTTCAGGGGAGCGTTCAATATGGGCCTCCACAGACTCTGTCTGTGTCTTATCACAGCGGGAGTTGCTATAGAGGAAGCTACGCAACCCATATGCCCCAATTGGTACCAACCATGAACTTCTTCACGCCGCCCATGTATGGGCTGAACCAAGGGTACCAGTATGATTTTGCTCCCATGAAATTGCCTGGAAATATACCTCCGGAAAGCTTTCCTGTTCTCCTTGACCATTCAAATAACTGGATTGAGCCGTCACCGCATACCGTTGTCCCTATGACCGGTGGGCTTCCTATTAACCTCAGCAATGGGGCCGTAGTAACGGAACCACGAGGTATTCACGTACGCAATCTTCCATATGACGTCAGCTGGAAGGAACTTCGAGACCATCTTCAAAAAGCAGGCACCATTGTCAGGTGTGAAGTCCCGAAGGGATCCAATGGAAGAGGGAAAGGGTATGGCACAGTGCTGTTTAAGACACAGCAAGAGGCAGATTGTTGTCTAGATATGTTCAATGGCTCGACTTTGAAGGGGCGTGAAATCTGGATGCGCCGCGACAAATTTGCAACGCGCAGAGCGAGCACCGACTGATTTGCAGAGCAAAGCAGCAGCATGGTGCGGGGCATACAGAACCTCCACCTTGGGTGTGGCAGTAGCCAACCGCGGCTCCATAGTATACGAACTCACACGAATACCATTGTATGCATGGTTACTGACAATTCCGTTTCTTTTTGAGGGTCTGCTTTGGAGTTCTTGGTACCGGGATTGTGCTTGTCTTGTTTTTTCAATTGTTCTGGCTGGCTGGGCTGTAGGGTGGGTTGGAATGTGGTAAATATTTTCTATGTTCACATCGATGTTAGCATGTTAGGGTCAACAAAGAAGCACTTCTTAATCCTGTTACGGCAAAGTCATGTATCCACCATTCTTGTATCCAGCCATTAGTACAATATTGGCCTGGTCGAATTCTAGAGCTTGTGCTTGTTTGTAATAAATCTGATCGGTGACTGGAGGGTTTAGTAGTTGATAGTCATAGGTCTGGTTTTGAAGTATCCCATATCATACAACCATATTCTATTTTGGTGGTGCATTTGCTCGATCGTAGATCTGAATCAACTAATTTGAGACACTATCGGGCAGCATTGATCGAATGTCGTCATCCAGCACAAAAACGATGGTGATATTGCCAGTTTATACCATGCCTGTAGTTCAGCTATCTCCTCGGACTGTGGAGTGAAACAATCGCATCTAAGACTTGCAGGAGGTAAGACGAGGTAGTCGAAGACGTTGGGGTCCAGCTGCTGAGCCCAGTACGGCAAAGTCGGCCTTGATCTCGGCGTCATCAAATTTAGAATTATCCAAGCGATCTAATCGATTAAGATATTAAGTAATTTTGCTGCACCGATCAAATCGTCCGTCCAGGTAATGTTCCCCTCCGGTTATACTCCATCCAGTATGTTGAAAACTCCGTCCGAAGAGAGCCATGAACTTGCTGAATTGATGAATGACGGCAGGTGTTTTAGGGTACAGTAGAGGCTCTTTGGTGAAGCTAAAAGTCATGTGTAGATATTCTTTCTTCGAAGTGGAAGGTACTTTGTCTCTTCCCAGCCTCTCGTTGCAAGCTCGTTCGGAATTGGCTACCACTAGAGTCTGGGCACGAGATGAGATACTATATCTGGAACTAAATTCGGCATTGCATTAGCTACGGAGACCCTCGATAGGACATTTAGACAAACAGAACTCCTCCTCAAGGTTGAGCACTGCCATAACTACCTCAATGTATGTGCGCTGAATCGTTGAAAATTTGTCACTACGGCTCTGGTTGCCCTTCAAATGTGACGCGTTGGAAGTAGTGGTTCGTGCCTTTGGTGCTCGCAATAGGAGCTGTGCTCAGCTGTTGATGTGTGGAGTTTGAGAGCTCGCAAGCACGTTGCCGAGCAAGGCGTAAAAGTCTGGGCACTCCTAGCTTCTAGCAGTTGCATCGGTAGAACTTGAACTCTCGAAACAGCCTTTGCTAGGAATCTAAACAAGTGAGCACGATATCAGCACAGCATCCATCTCCGTTCCTGCTAATGTATAACAGGCTGTCAATAGGGGAAGGAAGGAATCTCTCCCCAGGTAGTCTCTCACTATATATACCTAACCTAGGTATATAGTATGTTGCTGCATGTTGCAAGCGATACTGATCACTCACATGCCCAGATATTTAGGCTTAAGGGTGTGTGGCTTGCAAGTAGGTATCTCAAAACGGCGATTATGTGTGCGACTGCATAGCAGCAGAACGGAGGGAGGCCTCGAGGTGCTATAACACTCAGCAACATGGTTCTGGCGGATACCTTGGTGCTTTGTTATAAACTATCAAGGCGATAAGATACTCATAGAGATCCCTTACCTATCATTGCGAAAGCTGATCTATGATATTTAGACTAATAGATCATGAAATGATTGTCGTAGAGGTAGGTGGATACCCACGTTTCCGCACCCTGCCTTATCAATCAGATTCTCTCCTCACCTGGTCTTAGTTGGCGATACTTTGGCAAGTTCCAAAGCACTGCTTGCCATTCAATATTTTGTTGCCTAGGGTCCATCGGTATGCTGAATTTCTGTGATCTCGACTGATCGCATACTAAGCTATAACGAAACCTCGCCAACTCTAGTTGTCTCAAACGGATAGTGACCGGGCAAGTTGATTCTTCGCAGTGTGGACGCGGCAACCGCGCGAAGGCTGAAATCGATTATGAGATCAATTACAGTAATCTATGACGATTGCAAGACAGCGGCCTTGTTATCACGAACATGGAAACATCCAGATAGTCTACCCTAGCTCTTCAGAAGTGCAGAATTCTCCCGCAATGGGCAATTTATCGATTGCTATAACTAGAGTAGATTGCGATAACTGCGTCATTCTGCATTTCTGCATTTCATTGCTTGCCGTCGATTAGCCAGCCAGTGCTGTGTCACGTTTTCCGCCACCAGTCTACGGAAAAAGTAAAAAGTTCACTCTAAACGGCGTTTAAAAACTTGTTAAAACTCTGGACGGTCCTGTTTATTATGTTAACTACGAGCGTCGCCTCTACGTTCTCTTGCTAGGGCTATGGAATTAAATAATCTACGGTAGTCCAACTGAACCACCATCTATGGAAGAGGCGAACCATTTATGGCGCGACGTGATATATGAACGGTGCAAACTCCCCGCGGGTCCAAGGGTGGTTCGAAGATGGATTCAGCTGTGACGTCGGTGTTAAGGTGTTTCTGTTGCCGCATAACCAAGACGAGGACGAATAAGTGGAGTTACTGAGCTTATGAGATCTCGAGATCTGATGGTCTCCCTGTAACGGAAGGAAACGTGAGACACGCCTTTAGGGGCGTTAAAGGGCATGTAAAGGCGTCTAAAAGACGCCACTTCAGTAAGTTTACGTTTTATCACAGCTATCTCAAATAAGGTTCAGCACCCTTCCATCAGCTGCATGATCATCACCACCCTCTCGTCACACTCTCGTCACACTCTCGTCACACTCTCGTCACACTCTCGTCACACTCTCGTCACACTCTCGTCACACTCTCGTCACACTCTCATCATCCTCCATCGCCCAACCACTTTTCAGGCATCTGTGCCTCAACCTTAATCTATCTCTGTTCACCAATCTCTCCTCACTAACAATCTACCATAAGATACAAAGAATTCTCCAAAACATGATACCAATGGTAGTGGTGATTTGTATATCTTCATAGTTCTTTCTCATCTTATAATGCTTATCTACACTGCGTTAGCACTAACTAACAGAGTGAGTGCAGGATCAGCGGGGGAGGATATGATATGGGTGATTTGACAATTTTGTAGGATAGGAATTACATGGTAACACCTTTTTGAACACCTTTCCATATAACATGATATAACGCCTTTTGGACGTATTTCCATGAAAGTTTAAAACGTGCTGTAACGCCTTCTTACAACGCCTTCTCATGACGCCTTCTCATGACGCCTTCTCATGACGCCTTCTCATGACGCCTTCTCATGACGCCTTCTCATGGGCCTTTTTAAAAGACGTATCTCACGTTTTCCTTCCACCATAGGGGATCTAGGCAGCCTCGGTTATCTGTTGTCATAATTAACTCTCCAGGGCCTCCCCGCCTTCACTCTTCCCATCAGGTGTACAGCGAATTGATCTCGAAATACCAGGTTGGACCTTGGAAATGCTTCTTGCAGAGGCCGGTGCGCTTAGAAGGGCTGTTACATATATTGAGACTTGACACGAGCTGATCATGACTGTAAGCAGGGCTAATGGTAAGATACCTGGGGATACAACTTTCTTATTTATATCTCTTCCTCTCTTCCTCTCTTCTCTCTATACCATTGTCTATACACACGAACACGGTTCTCCCCTCCATATCGCAATACTATTTGTTACTTTGGATGCTCGAATGACTTCTTGATTGACTTGACTGATCTCTCAAGAGCTAAAGCCCGTATATGTACAAGCTCTCATATCTATATCCGTTTGCATATGCGTTTGCACTATCTTGACATGAGCTGCTCTCCCTGATCCTGGTACAGACCATGCATATCCTCATACACGGCATCATCTTCATACGAGCCATCAAACGGGAGCTGGGACTGCAAACGGAGCTGAGATTCACGATGCAGGTACACATGCAACACTATTGGTAATTAGAGATCCGAGTGACGTAGTGTAGAAATTGATGAAACTCCATCCCCACGTCCCATGATTCATATCACCAGAGGTAATCAACAGGGAAACGGGGATTCCCATTCAGACTAACTACTTGCCCTGCTGCGGGTATGGTTTGCCCTAGACCTGTCGACTAAGAATTGGCACCTAGTAAAATGTAGATTCCCCTTCAATAATAATGCAATTACTATTCGACTACCCCCCTGAAATCTCGAATTATTCAAAATACCATTGTTTTCAAAATATTATTCAAACTACTCCCGCTTCCCTATATAAAAAATTGCCCAGGCTTTCCAAGATGAGTACTGCGAAAGTAATCTATAACATGATAAATCTCATTCTGAATCTGCTTCTAAGTCCAGCTTAGCTTCTCCTTACTTGCCTTCTAGATTGCGTGGACTTTAAACTCACAGTCTGCTGCTGTCTTATAGCAAAATAGATTTCGTTGCCAGTCTGACTTGCAAGCGTACAGAGTAATTAGAACTGACAGCCCACTCATATACCGCTGCATTGAAATCTTGAAAAGAGTCGAACTCCTGGCCGACTGTAAGCGGAACTACTGCATTAACACTATCCAGAGGGCACTGGACTGGTACAGGTCTTTGGCTTGGGTGTGATGTGTCACAGTGTGTGCAGGACTATCCATTCTTACAATTGTGGAAGAGAAAACAACTGTAGATGGTGTATTCAGAGTGCTAATTGGAAGCTGGAAAGAAAGGGCCCCATTGCTTAAACTCATTCAAAATCACAGTCTGTACACTGAGAGTAGTGTGAATAATATTTTAAAAATAAGGGTAGTTTGAATAATTTGAGATATTTCGGTGGGGTAGTCTGAATAATAATCGATAATAATCAGTATCGCAAAAGCTACAAGTCTCAATACGTCAATATTAATAGCCAGTCTTTCCACTTGTCAAATGAGCATATAACTGATCTAACTTTAACATAAGTACAAAAAATACCTAGATAGCTAAGTAGTTAATTATCACACCGACGTTAACATAAATCCAAAGTCTCATAATCCCCCAGTACCTCCTACAAGCAGCCACCTCCAGCGAACACCCAGTATGTCTCTACCATCTCCAGCCAACCCCAAGCTGTCCCATTTCCATGTTCTCAGGTGTACTTGACTCCAACCTGCTCCAAAGATTCGAATTTGGCAAGCTGCTTATGAACAGAATGTCAAATTCATAGTCTAAAAATGCGAGTATTCAATGGCATGTGCGAGCAAGTAAACTAGGTATGCTCTTGTTATACGTTTAAAGCCGTCTTCTAAAATTGTACAGTTCATTGCCAGAAACGTAACTTTGTCGAACAAACAGGAGCTGGTCATCCTAGAGTGAAACAAGACAAGTCTATTTTCAAAACGTCTGATATTCCGGTAGTTACTAGATATTGTAGCGCAGAGATACATACATATGATCTACCGAGACGAACGCTACCGCGCGCAGCTAGCTTTTCTGCAGCAAGTCCTCCTGTTCGGTGGCTGCCATCCAGGAACCGTTACGCAGTCCAGTTGCCACCGCAGGTAGAATGAAGTTCCACTATATAAAGTGCTGCAGTAGCCCTAGCCCACGAGGGCGTTTACCAAAGGATTGAGCTTTTGCTAGTAAAAGATAGTAATGGGATAGTAATGGCGACGTAGCCAATGGTCAACCGCATACCAGTAAACGAAAAATCTACGTCAAAGCCTCCATTCGCCTATGCAAGGCTGAAGTTATAGCCAAAGCGGCTGAGTCCAGTTAATGGTTTCTAGGTTATCATAAACCAAATCTCCGAAGCAACCAATCTGGCTAATATGTGACCGTAAACAACTCCATCTGGGCTGAACACCGGGGCTGAGAAATCTCCGGGCTCATTAACTAGCTTCCCGAAGAAAATTGTTCCACAAGAGAAAGGTACTAAACCCAGGCATTCTCTTCCATCATGCAGTGTCATAGTCTTATCGAGTACTTAGAACTTTGTGTACCTGGTCGCTGCGCCATATTTGGTAAGATACCGTTCAGACCCTTGCCTAAAGTTTACTATAGCGATGTCTTTTGTATCGAGAGATAACCCGGTGAGGGCATTTGGATGATCAGCGTTCCTCGATCTCTACCGAGCAACACAAATCTTCCTATCGGACTTCAGCGTATTGGAGGTTTCAAGACATAGCACTCAATAGAGTACTTCTGGAGCCGTAACTTTGTGATCGCTGCATCTAGATGCGGCGGTGACAAGTGCCCAATAATGCCAATAGATAGGTAGATAATCTGATATTGGGTACAATAGGTTGTGGAAGGGCCTTCTGCCCGGGCTCCTACGCGTTTCAGCAGGCGCAGATGCTCAACTGGGAATACATTATCCTCTTGAGACTCCATCTGGTCTTTGAGTTGGTCCACAGCCGCCTTAATTCTAGAAGGTACGAGGTAACTACATTGGTCACCAAAGAACGTCAGCATATGTCCAGGTATAATAAGGATATGACCAACGGCTTTGTAGCCATGTCTGCACTGTAGCATATAGGTAGCATTGTCGCCCTGATTCTTCAACTTCATGCCGCACGTCATGCCACCACCTCCAGCTCTTGCCCCGACCAGTACCGGTTTGGCGGACTCTTCACCAGTAACCAAATAGAGGAGGTTGTCGCGTATAACAGGATCTCCTTTCCACAGCACTGAGTTCGCGATACCCTTTTCTCAACTTCGGGTGCGTGTTCCCGGCCCGCTTAGGAACACATTAGGTGTCAACTGAGTCGTTGAATTGACAAAGAAACAGCTAAAGGAAGGAGTAACTAGCAGGTTTTGGCGATTGAATTCTTCTTCGGCCGGCTTCTCCTCCGGAATGGATTTTATGAGCCCAATCATAGGGGGCAGCTTCGTCTATTGTTGAGTTGGAAATTGTCTTCGATGGGATCTGCTACTAAGAGTGGCGGGAGTGGGTAGTTGGTTGGGGTGCGCTTTATTGTGATGGCCTCGCTCTTGGACGATGGAAGAATCACGATCACGATCATACGTAGACTCGAGAAGAAAAGAGAAGGTAAGTATTATTCAGATGATGCCAAGAGAGAAGAAAAGAACAAAGTAGTCTAGCTAAAACACTAAACACAACCAAAGCCGAGCCTTTAGGTACAAGCTGACAAAGTCACGATCAAGCCCTCTCGACAATTATCGCTCAACAGGAGCTATCGTAGTAGATACATAGATACATCGCCGAACTTTGGGTCGCTTTCAAAGTTCGCGCGAATTTCGGAAAGCACCGTCAACGTTCCAGCTTTTCTCCGCTTTCGCAGCGTCTCTCCATTCACAACCAGTCTTCTTTCGCACCGTATAATGTGCAATGGATCTCGTTTCAAATCTACACAATTGAAATCGCAAAGTATACTCCCAGATCTTCCTACGCTCATAAACCTTCCTGCGTACTCAATGCTTTCTGCGTGGAAATCAAAAGTTTCCTGGGCCGGTGAACATAGTTAGAGTCTGAGTTTCCCAGGCCGGTGAACCTTAAGTTAGCCGCCGGTAAACCTAATTCCGAACTGCAGTCTTGCCCGCTAGAAGCTAGAAAGTCGCTCTGCGATCGGAAAGCTAGAAATATCCCCACGCTTTCAAAGTAGCGCCGAAGATATCAACTAATTTCAGACTTTCGTGCCGGCGAAAGCTGGAAATCGACTTACGGAGATTCGCGAAGTACTTCGTAGTCGTACGACATAGCCGCGACGTGTCAGCTATTCATAATTGATAACTAACTCAAGAACCGACCGGATAAGCTAGCTTTTTTGTTTGTAATCATATTGCATTCGGCCGCTAGCGGCCATGGCATATCCCGTACATATTTCCTCCCCGCTTCTTCTGTAACATAAAGAAACAAAAGCAAAGTCGCGAGTCCTCTTCCCCATAACAAAAGAAACCGCCAAAAAACAACATCAACTTTTACACCCCCCCATCACTCGACTCCTCGTGATCTGAGTTCTCTGCCTCCTCCACCACTCCGCTAATTC
>Ga0307515_10001637_pt1 | contig 49782 bp, 55 predicted proteins | sample 17_EM_MG_FD_194513 | JGI IMG/M metagenome (GOLD analysis project Ga0307515, IMG submission 194513) | Populus trichocarpa ectomycorrhiza microbial communities from riparian zone in the Pacific Northwest, United States - 17_EM | ecosystem: Host-associated > Plants > Roots > Unclassified | place... | reverse complement strand
CATACAGTGATCTGAAGGCGTAGAGAACCTCAAGATCACCGGAGCCGTGCCCGCCCCGTCAAATCCACTCTGGACATCAACACAGAGCCCTCAATCGCACACTCTCCGACTTTGCCGTGCCCGTGAGAGCCGCGTACGCCTCCGAGTACACATCGGCAGCTGAATAAGTAGCGCAGAGGAGTCGGGTGGCGGCTATGCGATTCCCAATAACGCTTTAAGCAAATCGTACGCACCATTCCCGAGAATGGCGAGAATTATTTGACCGAGGATCACGAAGAACCATTTGGTGAAGAATTCAAGTCGGTCGGTGCGCCTACGGTGTCTGCCTTCGTGGGCTCGGCGCCTGAGGTCATGCCGGAGCCAGCTTTGTTGCCGATGTCGGCCTTGCCACCTGTTTCTGGGCAGCCTCGACCAGGGACTGCATCGCGCAATGCGTGTACAGCGTCACCGACCTTTTAATCGGGTCGACCCTCTTCAGGCATGAATCCTCCTCGGCGTCCGTCCACAGTACAACACGGTTGCTTCTCGGCAGGCCCGGGACGGAGGCACACCTCCTGGCTCGATGTGTGGATGCATGCTCATGCCGCGGAGCGAGCGGTTGCGAATGACGGTTGATTCCGAGGTCAGTTAGTCTGGGTTGGCTGGGTTCAGGTGTGGATTCGGCCGTGGATGAGGCGTTCCATCTCCGTCACGGGCAGGGCGGGGTTGGCGGCGGCGGCTGTGCTCAGTTCGGGGTGATCGAGTAGTGCGATGATGCGGGGTTGCGGCAGTCGGGGCTGCCGGCGATGGTCTTGCGGACGGTTTCGTCGGGGTCGCTCAGCATCAGTTCCACGGTGGCGGGATCGGCCTGCGGGTCGCGGGCGACGAGTCGGCGCACCTCGGAGTCAGGGTGTGAGGCGAACCTTGCCAGTCCGATCGTGGGGAACTGTGGCCGGTCGAGCAAGCGCCGGCGGATGCATCCTTGATGGTCGAGGTAGACGCGTAGGAGTAGCTCCGGCGATATGGCCGGGTCTGGATGGGGTTACAGGGTTCCGGATTCCGGCCAGTTGGTCCAATGCGTGTTAGGTGGCATGTCCGGTGCGTACAGTTCCGTGTCTCCGGTCGTAAGTACGTCGGCGAGTTGGCGGAAGGTTGTCGACTCGCTGGGGAGTTCGCCGTCGGGGTGGTGCCATTGGTCCAGCCGCATGATTTCGGGTAGGTCGGCCGGGATCCGCCGCCGGAGGTCCGGTTCGTCAGCCAGGAGGAGTTCCCGGTGGTCTGGGACGAGCTGGCGAAGTACGTCGATCAGCTCGTCGCCGTGTTCGGCGGGTACCTCGAGCCGGTGACCTCGGATCATGATCGATGTTCCGCAGTACGTCTCTGGTTCGTCGATGTCCTCGATCTCGGCCCAGTTGTCGATCCGGTCGAGGAAGTCCGCGTTCCCGAAGCCCGGTTCGCCGCTGGTCAGGCAGTTTCCGAAGACGTAGAGGACATCTGTGAGGTTGCCGGCCCGGGGCGAGTAGCCCACCGCCTCGACGATCAGCGCCCACCGCCGCGCGTCGCGGTAGGCGTGGAGCCGGGCGTCGACAGCGTAGTAGTAGCCGTTGTTCAGGTCCGGAAACGCGTACTGTTCGGCCGCGGCGTCGAGCTGGCTGATGATCTCAACGGAGTCCATGGCCGTGCAGCGTAACCGCGCACGCTCCGCCACGGGTGACCCGCGCATATCTGCCGCAACGCACGTGCCGGCGTCCCACGCACCGTCACGTTGCGTGGAGATAGCTGGTGCTTCTCGACGCACGAACATGCCGATGAGCGGATGTTGGAGCGGAGCTACCTCCGGCATCGTGGCCGGGTGACCGGACAGGATCTCCAGTTCTACTCCGACGGGCCTGACGCCTTGACGTGGCTTCAGGCGTGGTACGCCACCCAGTGCGATGGAGAGTGGGAACACGAGTACGGCGCGTCGATCGAGACGCTCGACAATCCTGGCTGGTTCCTGAAGGTTGACCTGCAGGCAACAGCAATGAACGACCTGACGTTCCCCAAGGATGCTGGCGTGTGAGATCGGCCGTGAACTCACGCTGACCGCGGACGTCGAGCGTTCCGAACTGGGCAAGGATTCCGTCACCGTCTTCCTCGGGTGGCGCCACTTCGTCGACCGGAAGCGCGGCGAATCGCCGGAAGACCTCGACGGTTGTCCGCACGTCTGCCGCGGTCACCGCGCTCGGTTCACGCCGGCATCGTCAAGCATCGACGCCAGGAGCGTTCTGGTTCCGCGGATCACCATGAGTCGAACATCTCGCTTCCGTCGCCCTTACCTGCCGGCGCGAGTACGCATCCGGACGGCACCAAACAGGCTATGCCGTGGCCTTGCGAGCGTCGGCTTCCGCGAGCGCGGCGCGCATCGCCTCCTGCGCCCCGGGCTCCCACGGCCCGGAGGCGGCCAAGGGGATCTCGGTCATGAACCGCCGCTCGGCTTCCGGGATCTTCGCGACGATCAGATCCGGGTCGGTGGCCGCGGCCGCGTACAGGTTCGGGCCGTCGGCGTAGAACAGGTCGGCGACCACGAGTCGCCCGTCCGCGGCACGCATGACGTTGGCCGGGTTGTGGTCCAGCGGCCCGCACCAGGGCAGTTCCCGCCGGGCCCGTTCGTGGACCTGGCGCACGGCGTCAACGAGGTCGGCAACCTCCGGGGCCCGCGTGGCGATCGCCCGGTGGAACGCGACGGCCTCGTCACCAGGGACGGGCCGCAGGAATTCCATCATCTGCAGGTCGCCGCCGCCGACCAGTCGATGGTGCGCGAACAGTTGCGGAACCTGGCGGGTATGCCCGGCCTGCCGGTACAGCGCCGCGGTATACGGGCCGGTCGGATCGAACGGGCTGATCCGCGCGGCCACCCTGCCGTCCGGCGAGCGCAGCGCGATCGCCCAGTCACCGGCGCCGCACGGAGCCCACCCAACCGAGAGAAGTATGCGTTCGACGTCTCGATGATCGACCTGGGAGATGAGAGCGGACACGGTCCAGATCCTCACCCACCTGGCCGGCGCCGGTCCACCAAGATTCCTTGATGCACTGGGCACGCACGTCCATCACACTGTGTGCTCACCACCGCTACCAACGCGCGTGCGGTCATACCGATGTGAGTGCGGCGAACCGGCCCACTCTGACTTGGCTGTCAGTCGGCCGGGCCTTCCCGGGGGCGCGGAATCCAACGGTTGTCGTCCAGGTAGGCCGCGAGCCGGGGAAATTGCCGTCTTGCATTGGCCTCGTCCGTCAGATCGACGGGCGTTCCGAGCGGTTCGTATAAACCCGGAGGACCGTCGACCGTGAAAGGGGCTCCAGTCGCGGCGACGCGTTCGCTGTCGCTGCCCATTTCCGCGCGAGCGTCTTCGACGATGCTCCAGAAACGTTCCCCGTTCACGTACGAACTGTAGCGAATTTCCGACCGAACTGTCATGCCACGATTCGTTCGTGTAGGCGAGGTTGGTGCAGGTAGATCGGCACTCGAGGTGGTCGGGACCGGTGACTTCGGGCATGCCGGCCTCGAGTTTGGCCAGTCGGCAGGCAGCGGTTTCCGCGCGCCATACACAGGTCATGCCCTCGCCGTGATGGATGCTGGGGTCGGCGAGAGTGAGGAGCCGCTCGGCATTGCGTTCTGGGTGACGGCCCGGACGAACTGTTCCAGGTGAGGTCCGAAGTCCGGGCGCGGTGGCTCTGGGCAGCCCGGGAGTTCCTCACTGCCCGGCAGGAGTCGTCGGAGCGCGTCGACGGTGTGCCGTTGATGGAACGGGTTCTCTGGAACTGATGGCAGCACTGCGATTGGCATCTTGAGCCTCGACAGCTCAGCATCGGCGACGCCCCGCAGAGTTTGCCCGTCCAGCAAGGCACGGATGTTCTGTTCCGAGGCGCCGAGGTTGGCCAGGCCGATACGAGTCCGGGAGTCCACTGTGGGGTCGCCGGCGGTTGCGGGCCATGCCAGCAGTAGTCTCTCGATCCGGTTCGGGAAGGCCAGCGCGAGGCGTATGGTCACGGAGCATCCGTTCGATCCGGCCACCACGGAAACGGGGTCCTTGGGCAATACCGGCGCAAGGTCCTCGACCTCGGCATCCCAGGTCGGTGGCCGGTGGAGACGGTCCGGTGCCAGCACGGTGAAGCCTTCTCGGTCAAGTCCGGCCGAAACTCCCGGTGCCGCCCAGAACCGGTCGGCATCCATGTCGTCGTCCCAGAGCCCGCCGTGGATCAGGAGGACTGCGGCGTTGTCGCGACGGTGGTGGCGGCGAGGTGTCATCAGGGATCCTGTCTTGGGTTGCGGCGGCTGACGGCGGCGGCGTAGGTGCCCCAGTCTCCGGCGGACGCCTTAACCGGCGAGGTTCGTCGCAAGACCCCCCCGGCCCGGCCTGCCCGACAGCATCCCCTGGCCTCACCACCGCGCGGCAGCCAGACCAGATCCGCAAGGTGACCACCCAGCCCGCACTGGCAACCAGGCCACGCGGAACCCATCCCCGGACCGTGACCTGCGAGCATTAGGTCGGGGCCGGGGGTGACCACGCACAGCCATAAAAACGATCCACCAGCAGTGCGTGGTCACCCCCGGCCCCAACCGTCCCACCGCAAGCAAGTCCAACCCACCAACCGCAACCCCGAAAGATGGCTACGACTGGGAGAAGCCGAGCTGGTCCCGAAGATCAGCGGCAGCAGCGGTGAACGCCGCCCGGTCCAGCACCGCACCCGCAAACCGCCCGCTACGCACCGGCGAGGTGAAGAACAGATCCGGCAACGTCGAGGCGAAGGCCCGGCCGAGCCGCACGTTGACCGCATGCTGCAGCGACAGCCGGGTGGCGCCCAAGCCAAGCACATCCGGCCGCCGCCCGGACACCGCCGCGACAAGGTCGGCCACCCGGCGCAGGCTCAGCGGCCGCGTAGGCGTGGCCGCGAAGACGCAAACGCCCAGCGCGTCCAGCCCACTCCACAGCCGCATCAGCTGCGCGGTGCGCCAGACGTCCAGCTCGCCCCGCGGTCGCGGCACCCGCACCCCGAGCCGCTCCAGCTCGGGATAGGCGACCGGCAACCCGTCGACCGGGTCGAAGTCCAGGTCGTGCTCCATGATGTCGTAGCGCGGCCCGATCGGGGCGACCACGTACGCGAGCCCCAGGTTTGGCTGCACCCGCGGGTCGAACGGGGGGATCGCCACGCCGCGGACGGTCAGTGTGCCGCTTGCCGAGACCGGGTCGGTGCCTTCCTGCTCGTGGCGGCGCAGTTCCGGCCACGGGTTGGGGTTGCCGAGGTTGGGGCCGAGCATGGCCAGGGCCTCCTGGTGCAGGCCCGCGCCGGCATACACCTTGATGCAGTCTGTGGGGCAGCCCGGGCACGCGGCGACGCTCGCCTCGCGGGCGATGTGGTCGGGCACGGCGCCGACGCCGCCGCCGCGGGTGGTGTCGGTGAACTGGGCGACCGGCGCGTACCCCGGTTCGCCGGACCAGACGCCGAAGCCGGGCCAGCCGCGCTGCCAGGACGACAGCCCGTCCGTCAGCGCCGCGGTGGTGTATTCGGCGGCGATCGTGCGTACCGTGGCTTGGTCCGCGACCGGCGGCACCGCCGTGCCCACGCACACGACCGCCTTGACGTTCTTGCCGCCGAGGACGGCGCCGAGGCCCAATCGCGGCAGCGGGTGGTGCCGGCAGGTGATGATCGAGGCGTGCGGTTCCCCGCGCTCGCCGGCGGGCCCGATCACCGCGACCGCGGCTGTTGGACCGTAGCGCTGCAGCAGCCGGTCGGTGGCCGGGCCGGTGGTCAGCCCCCAGAGGTCACCGGCCGGTTCGAGCCGAGCCGTGCCCTCGCTCACCACGACGCAGACCGGTGCCGGAGCCCGGCCGTGCAGCACGATCCCGGTGACGCCGGCGGCGCGCAGACCGGCCGCGTACGGTCCCTCCGCCCGGGTCTCCGCCACCCCGCCGGACAGCGGCGACAATCCCACGGCCGCGCAGCGTGCCGTGCCTGGCGCGCCCGCGCCGGCGACGGTGCCGGCCACCAGGGCCAAAGGGGCGTCGGCCGGCGCCATGGGTCCGGTAATCGCCGCGAGCAGATGCCGCAGCGCCGCCACCGGGCCGTCGTAGTCGCCGGCCGCGACCGGCGGCCGCGGTGCCGGCACGCCATCCAGGCCGACCGAGATCAGGCTCATCCGGACCCACCCGGACAGGCGACCGGGATCAGGCCCACGCCGGCCCGTCCGGGTAGGCGAACCGGTGCAGCGACTCCGGTTTCATTCGCGCGGAGAAGCCGGGCGCCTGGGGCACCTGGTAGGCGCCGGCGCGGATCACGACCGGGTTGACGAAGTGCTCGTGCAGGTGGTCGACGTATTCGACGACCCGGTCCTGCATGCTGCCCGAGACCGCAATGTAGTCGAACATGGACAGGTGCTGGACCAGTTCGCACAGCCCGACCCCGCCGGCGTGCGGGCAGACCGGCTTGCCGAACTTCGCCGCCAGCAGCAGGATGGCGATGTTCTCGTTGACCCCGGCGACCCGGCAGGCGTCGATCTGCACCACGTCGATCGCCTCGGCCTGCAGCAACTGCTTGAAGATGATGCGGTTTTGCGCGTGCTCGCCGGTGGCGACCCCGATTCCGTACGGTCGCAGCCCGCGCCGGATCGCGGCATGCCCGAGCACGTCGTCGGGGCTGGTCGGCTCCTCGATCCACCACGGGTCGTACGGGGCCAGCGCGCGCATCCAGTCGATGGCCACGCCGACGTCCCAGGTCTGGTTGGCGTCGACGGCGATCCGGATGCCGGCGCCGACCGTGCGCCGGGCCAGGGCCAGCCGCCGGATGTCGTCGTCGAGGTTCTGGCCCACCTTCAGTTTGATCTGGGTGTAGCCGTCGGCGACCGCCTCGCGCGCCAGCCGCACCAGTTTCTCGTCGGAGTAGCCCAGCCAGCCGGGCGACGTGGTGTACGCGGGGTAGCCGTGCTCGCCCAGGTGGGCGATCCGCTCGTCCCGGCCCGGGCGGGCCGCCTCGAGCAGGTCCACGGCCTCGGCCGGGGTCAGCGCGTCGCTGAGATACCGCCAGTCCACCAGGTCGACCACCTGCCGCGGGGACAGGTCGGCGAGCAGCCGCCAGACCGGTTTGCCCGCGGCCGTGGCGGCCAGATCCCACGCGGCGTTGATCAGCGCCGCCGCGGCCAGGTGCATGACGCCCTTCTCCGGCCCGAGCCAGCGGAGCTGCGAGTCGTGGGTGAGCCGCCGGGCGAACTCGCCCAGGTCGTCGACGTCCCCGCCGAGGACGAACGGGGCGAGCGCGTCGATCGCGGCCCGGCAGACCTCGTTGCCGCGCCCGATGGTGAAGGTGAACCCGTGCCCTTCCAGCCCGGTGTCGGTGCTCAGCACCACGTACGCCGCCGAGTAGTCGGGGTCGGGGTTCATCGCGTCGGAGCCGTCGAGCTCGCGGGACGTGGGGAACCGCACGTCGTAGGTGTCCACGGCGGTGATCTTCACGTGAGCTCCAGGTGGTAGGTGCGGACGGCGTTGGTGCCGAACACGTCGGGCCGGACGCCGCCGAGCAGGTCGGCCATGACGTCCTTGATCTGGGCGTAGTTGCCGGCCACCTCCAGGACCGGCCAGTCCGAGCCGAACATGAGCCGGTCGGTGCCGAACAGCTCGACCGCGGTGGCGACGTACGGCGCCAGGTCGGCGGGCGTCCACGTCGCCCAGTCCGCCTCGGCGACCAGCCCGGAGAGCTTGGCCAACACGTTCGGCCGCGCGGCGACCGGGGTGATCAGCTCGCGCCACTGGTCCAGCGTGCCGGCCGCGATCGCCGGCTTGCCCAGGTGGTCGAGGACGAACGTGGACTCCGGGAGCGCAGCCGCGGCGCGGGCCAGCGACGGCAGCTGGGCGGCGCGGATCACGACCTCGTTGACCAGCCCGGCGGCCGCGACCGCCGCCAGCCCGGCCCGCACGTCGGCGCGGTCCAGGTGCTCGTCGTCGCGGGCCTGGACCTGGTCGCGGATGCCGGCCAGCAGGTGACCGCCGGGGCCGGCCCGGTGCGCGGCTATCGTGTCGGCCAGCGCGGGGTCGGTCAGCGCGGCCCAGCCGACCACGCCGGCGATCTCCGGGGTGTCCCGGGCGATCCGCAGGAACTCGGTGGTCTCGCCGGCGTCGCCGCGGCCCGCCTCGACCAGGATCGTGCGGTCGACGCCGGCGCCGCGGATCGCCGCGCGCAGGTCGGCGACGGTGTAGTCGCGCCGGATCCGGGCCAGCGCGGGGTCCTGCAGCCACGCGTAGCCGGCCGTCCACAGGTGCTGGTGCGCGTCGATGATCATGCGATCAGCCCCTCGGCCCGCAGGTCCTTCCAGAGCCCGGCGGGGATGTCGACCGCCGCCATCCGGACCGCGTCGGCGACCTCCTCCGGCGAGCGCGCGCCGACCAGCACGCAGGTCACGGCGGGGTGGGTGAACGGGAACTGGATCGCGGCCGCCCGCAACGGCACGCCGTGCCGGTCGCACACCGCCCGCACCGCGAGCGCGCGGGCCAGCAGGTCCGCCCCGGCCGGGACGTAGTCGAACGTCGCGCCCGGCCGGGGGTCGGCGAGCAGGCCCGAGTTGAACACGCCGGCGGCGATGACCGAGACGTCCCGGTCGGCGCAGAGCGGCAGCAGTTCCTCGGCGCCGGACTGGTCCAGCAGGGTGAAACGGCCGGCCAGCAGGACGCAGTCCAGCTCGCCGGTGCGCACCAGGTCGGCCAGCATCCCCGCCTGGTTCATGCCCGCCGACACCGCGCCGACGAGGCCCCGGGCCCGCAGCTCGGTCAGCGCCGGCAGGGCCTCGGCGACCGCCTGCGCGAAGTGGTCGTCGGGGTCGTGCAGGTGCAGGATGTCGGCCCGGTCCAGGCCGAGGCGGGCGAGGCTTTCCGCGTACGACGTCCGCACGCCCGCCGCGCTGAAGTCGAAGGTCGGCGTCAGCTCGGTCGGCTCGGCCCAGATCTGCTGCGCGTCGCCGCCGCCGGAGCGCAGCAGCCGGCCCACCTTCGTGGAGAGCGCGAACTCGGCCCGCGGCTTGCCGGCCAGCACCGGCCCGGACCTGCGCTCGGCCAGCCCGTTGCCGTACAGCGGGGCCACGTCGAAGTAGCGGATGCCCAGCCGCCAGGCGTGCTCCACGGTGTCGGCGGCCTGCCGCGCGTCGACGGGGGCAAACAGGCCGCCGAGCGGGGCGAGCCCGAGCCCGAGCCGGGTCACGGACACCCCGGTGCGGCCGAGCCGGACCCGTTCGATCGGGTTCACGCCGCGCTCACCCCGCCCTCGACGTGCGTCTCGGCGTGGATCAGGCGGATGATCTGCTGGCTCATCCGCTGATAGTCGTGGTCGTTGTCCAGCTCGCCGACGATCCGCAGGTCGCTCATCACGGCGATCCGATCGGCCAGCACCACGGTCTCCGGTAGGTCGGAGGAGATCAACAACAAGGCCAGCCCGTCCGCGGCCAGGCCGGCGATGAGCTCGTGGAAGGCCGCCTTGGTGCGCACGTCGATGCCGACCGTCGGCTCGTCGACGATGAGGATGTCGCATTCGGCGGCGAGCCACTTGGCCAGGCTCACCTTCTGCTGGTTGCCGCCGGAGAGCTCGCCGGCCGGCTGCCGGGGCGTGGCGATCCGGATGCCGAGGCGCTGCGCGTACGTCTCGGCCAGGTCGCGTTCCCGGCGGTCGGACACCAGGCCGGCCCGGGCCAGCCGGCGCCACACGGTGACCGCGATGTTGCGCGACACCGGCTGCTCCAGGAAGAGCCCCTCGTTCTTGCGGTCCTCGGTCACGTAGCCGAGCCGGTGGCGGTGCAGCGCCTCGCCGACCGAACGGATCCGGGCCGGCCGGCCGTGGACCTCGACCGTGCCGCCGGTGATCCGTTCCAGGCCGAGCACCGCCTTGGCCAGCTCGCTGCGGCCGGCGCCGACCAGCCCGTACAGGCCGAGGATCTCGCCGGGGCGCACGGCCAGCGAGACCTCCCGGTGGCCCAGCGCGGTGCTGACGTCCTTCAGTTGCAGGGCGGGCGGCGCCTGCTCGTCGACCGTACGCTCGGCGAGCCGGACCGATGCGAACGCCCGGCCCACCATCAGGTCGACGATCTGTCCCTGGGTGAAGTCGGCGAGCGGCGCGGCCTCCGCGACGCTGCGCCCGTCCCGCAGCACGGTGACCGTGTCGGCGACTGCGAACACCTCCTCCAGCTTGTGGCTGACCAGCACCACGGCGTGCCCGGAGTCGCGCAGCCGGCGCACCACCGTGAAGAGCCGGTCGGCCTCGTCGCCGGTCAGCGACGCGGTCGGCTCGTCCAGCAGCAGCACCGTGCTGTCCAGGCTGAGCGCCTTGGCGATCTCGACGAGCTGGCCCTGCGCCACCGACAGCCGCGCCACCGGGGTGTCCGGGTCCAGCTCGACCTCCAGCAGCTCCAGGCAGCGGCGCGCCTCGGCCCGCATCCGGCGCCGGTCCAGCCAGCCGGCCCGGGACGGCAGGTGGTGCAGCACGATGTTCTCCGCCACCGTGAACGCCGGGATCAGGTTGCGTTCCTGGTGCACCACCCCGATGCCGGCCCGCTGCGCGTCCAGCGGGCCGCCGAAGTGCAGCTCCTGGCCGTCCTGGGTGATCCGGCCGCCGTCCGGCCGGTAGACGCCGGTGAGCAGCTTGACCAGCGTGCTCTTGCCCGCGCCGTTCTCGCCGAGCAGGGCGTGCACGCTGCCGGGGTGCAGGGTCAGCGACGCCCCGTCCAGGGCGCGCACCCCCGGGAACGTCTTGACCAGGTTCTCCGCTGTCAGCATCAGGTCGACCTTTCCTGCAGCTTGGCCCGTACGGTCCCGAGCAGCACCGCGCCCAGCACGACCGCGCCGATGATCAGGTCCACCCAGCGCGGGTTGATGCCGAACTGGGCCTGCATCACGTCCACCAGCCGGATCAGGAACGCGGCCAGCAGCGTGCCGGTCACGCTCACCATGCCACCGGCCAGCGCCACCCCGCCGATGATCGGCGCGGCGAAGCTCGGCAGCAGCAGGTCGTCGCCGATGGTGGCGTTCACCGAGCCGGAGGCGGCCACGGTCAGCACCGCCGCGACGCCGGCCAGCAGGCCGGACAGGCCGTGCGCGATGATCAGCGACCGGTCGTGGGAGATGCCCGACAGCCGGGCCGCGAACGGGCTGCCCCCGCTGGCGAGCAGCTGGCGGCCGGTCACCGTACGGCCGAAGAAGAGCGCGACCAGCACCGCGACGGCGACGGCGACCAGGAACACCGCGGGCAGCCCGAGGATCGAGGCCCGGCCGAACTCGCGCAGCCCGGCGGAGTAGCCCTGATACGTGTCGGGGCCGTTCACCCCGTACCGGAGACCCTGGATGATGGTCATCGTCGCAAGAGTGACGATGAAGCCGTTGATCCTGGTCAGCACGACCAGTGCGCCGTTGCCGACGCCGACCGCCAGGCCGAGCAGCAGCGCGGCCAGCACGGCGAGCGGGGCCGGCAGGCCCGCTTCCAGCATCAGCCAGGCCGACGCCATGGCGCAGAAGCCGGTGAGGGCGCCCACCGAGAGGTTCATCTGACCGACCGCGAGCACCACCATCTGGGAGAGCCCGATCACGATCGGCACGGCCAGGAACCGGAAGAACGCGCCGAGGGTGCCGGCCGACAGCAGGTTGCCGCCGGTCGCGACGGCCAGCGCGAGGAAGCCGGCCACCGCGATCACCCCGAGGGTGAATTCGGGGGTACGCCACAGGTGCCGGCCGGGCAGCGTCGCCCGCGAGGCAGCGGTGAGGGTCATGGTCGGCTCCCCCGTCGTTGTGCGAGCACATGCCGGGCCCGGTCCAGCGACAGCGCGGCCAGCAGCACCAGGCCGATGTAGAGCTGCAGCTCGTCGAGCTGGAACTGCAACAGGTTCAGTCCCTTGTAGATGACCTGGGTCAGGGTCGCACCGAGCACCGCGCCCAGCACGCTGACGGCGCCGCCGACCAGCAGCGTCCCGCCGAGCACCGGGGCGAGGAACGACGGCAGCAGGAACGAATCGCCGACGCTGGCCGAGAAGGCGCCGTTGTTGGCCGCGAGCAGGAAGCCGGCGAGCGCGGCGAGCAGCCCGCTGAGCGCGTGCGCCTGCACGATGCGGGTCTTGGTCGGGATGCCGGACAGCTCGGCGGCCCGCGGGCTGGCGCCGGTCATCAGGATCTCGCGGCCCAGCCGGGAATACCGGAACAGCAGGCCGACGAGCAGCGCGGCGAGCACCGCGAACGGCACGACCAGCGGCACCCGCGGCCCGCACACGTCGCCGAGGCAGTAGTCGGCGAAGGTGTCGAAGCGCAGCGAGGTCATGGCGGCCGGCATGGTGGGGAAGGCGACCCCGCCGGTGACGCCGGTGTAGAGGATGGTGATCAGGCCCGCGAGGGCGAAGTCCATGGCCAAGGTGACCACGAACGAGTTCACTCCGGTCCGGGAGATGATCAGCCCGGCCAGGGCGCCGAGCAGGGCGCCGGCGGCCAGCCCGGCGAGCAGGCTGAGCACCAGCCCGGCGCCGAGCTTGTCGTGCACCAGGCCCATGGTGAAGGCGCTGGTCGCGGCCATCCGGCCGACCGCCATGTTCATGTGCCCCAGCGACAGCACGCTCAGCTGGGCCAGGCCCACCACCAGGTAGACGCTGATGTCCGACTGCAGCGGCGTCAGGGTCAGCCGGGTGTTCAGGAAGGCCGGCCGCAGCACGCTGAACAGCACCACGAGCACGACCAGCAGGACCACCAGCCCGATCCGGGGATTGGCCCACAGCGGTATCCGGTGCGGTGTCCGGGGCGGCGCCGCCGTCTCGGTTTGGGCGGTCAATGGCTTCTCCGGTCGTCGATCGCGTCGCGGTCCCAGTCGATGCCCAGGCCCGGGGCGGACGGCGCGAGCGCTTGGCCGTCGGCGACCGCGATCTCGGCGTGGGTGATCGCGCGCAACTGCGGGATGTGCTCGAGGTAGCGGCTGTTGGGCACCGCGCAGCAGAGGCTCACATGCAGTTCCATCAAGAAGTGCGGGCAGACCACCACGTTCGCGGCCTCGGCGAGGTGCGCCACCTTGAGCCAGGGGGTGATGCCGCCGATCCGGGCCACGTCGACCTGGATCACGCCGGCCGCGCCGCGCCGCAGGTATTCGGCGAACTGGCCGGGGGCGTACAGGGACTCGCCGACCGCGATCGGGATCGAGGTGCCGGCCGCGACCGCCTGGTGCCCCGCGACGTCCTCGGCCGGCAGCGGCTCCTCGAACCAGTACGGGTCGTACGCCTCCAGCAGCCGGGCCCGGCGGATCGCGTCCGGCGCGGTGAGCGACTGGTTGGCGTCCAGCATGACGTCGAAGTCCGGGCCGACCTCGCCGCGGACCGCGGCGAGCCGATCGGCGTCCTGGGCGGGTGAGCGCCCCACCTTGATCTTGATGCCGGGCCAGCCCGCGGCCTGGCTGGCCTTGGCGCCGGCGACCAGCTCCTCGGTGCTCAGGTGCAGCCAGCCGCCCTCGGTGTCGTACAGCGGGATGCGGTCCTTGGCCCCGCCGGCCAGCACCCAGAGCGGCTGGTCGGCGTCCCGGCAGCGCCAGTCCCACAGCGCGGTGTCGACCGCGGCCAGCGCCAGCGAGGTGATGGCGCCGACCGTGGTCGCCTTGGTGGCCAGGAACAATTCGCGCCAGACCGCCTCCACCCGCCGGGGGTCGCGCCCGGGCAGCAGCGGCAGCAGGTAGTCGCGGAGCAGGGCGAGCACCGCGGTGCCTCCGGTGCCGATGGTGTAGCTGTACCCGGTGCCCGCGCCGCCGTCGTCGGTGCGAATGTCGACGAAGACGGTTTCCTGCTTGAGGAACTGCTGGAGGGCGTCGGTGCGGACCGTCTCGACCGGCAGGTCGACCAGGTACGCCTCGGCATGGGTGATGACGGGCACGACGCTCCCTACTTGCAGACGAGGTACTGGCTGTCGAACGCCTTGCGCAGTTCGTCGGTCTTGGCCTGCCGGTCGGCCTCGTAGGCGTCGACGTTGGCCTTGGTGACCACGAACGAGCCGGAGTCGATCACCACGCCGGGCTCGGCCATCGTGCAGCCGCCGGAGAGCTTCATCAGCGCGTACGAGCCGACCAACGCCTGGCCCACCGGGTTTTGCAGCACGGTGCCGGACACGGAGCCGTCCTTGATGCCGGCGAGGATCGTCTTGTCGTCGTCGATCGCGATGACCTTGATCGGCAGCTTCGCCTGCGCGACCCCCTCGGCCGCGGCGACGGCCGGGTTGTAGGCCGTGTTGACGATCGCGTCGATCTGGCTGCCCTTGGCCGCCAGCAGGTCGGCGACGGCCTTCTGCGCCGTCTGCAGGTCGGTGTCGATGTCGGTGACCACCTGCGTGATCGTGACCTTGCCGCCGGTCTCCCCGACGGCCTTCTCCACGCCGGCGATCCGGCGCTGGGTGTTGGAGTCGACCTTGTTGCCGGTCAGGTGGGCCAGCGTGCCCGCGCCGCCGATCGCCTCGATCGCCGTCTTGGCCGCCTTGTAGGCCGCCTGCTCGACGTCGGTGGACAGGCAGAAGTCGGCCTTGTCGATGTCGCCCGCGGGGCAGGACGCCAGCGAGGCGACCGGGAAGCCCTGCCGCTTGAGATCCTCGAAGGTGGAGTTGATGTTCTCGGGGGCCACCCCGAAGATGCCGAACGCGTTGTAGCCCTGCGCGGCCAGGGACTTCACCACGTCGTTCTGCTTGGTCTGATCCCAGCCGGAGGTCTCGTTGAAGGTGACGTCGCCGAGGGTGAACTCGGTCTTGGCGGTGGCCGCGGTGGTCTTCCACGGCTGGAAGTAGGGGTGCGCGCCGCCCGGCACGAGGGCGATCTTGACCTGGCCGGGGGCGCGGCCGGAGGGAGCGGCCGCGTCGTTGTCGGCCTTCTTGGTGCACCCGGCGGTGGCGAGCAGGCCCAGCAGGGCCGCACCCAGGCCGAGGCGGACTATCGGTGACCGCTTCATGCGGGTTCCTTTCGCCTTCGTAGATCCTATAGGATCTTTCCTGGATGTGTACTCGGTCACAAGCACGGCAGTCAAGACACAATGGGGAAATCGATAGGTAACAGGATGGTGTCCATGACGTTCCCCCGGATGAAGCGATCGACCCTGGGCGACGACGTCTACGGGACGCTGCGCGCCGCCGTCCTCGAGCACACGCTGGCCCCCGGCGACCGCGTCAACATCGACGCGCTCTCCCGCGAGCTGGAGGTCTCACCCACCCCGGTGCGCGAGGCGCTGGCCCGGCTGGAATCCGAGGGCCTGGTCCGCAAGCGCGCCCTCGCCGGCTACACGGTCAGCCCGCTGCTCACCCTCGCCGAGTTCCACGACATGTTCGACATGCGCCTGGTGCTGGAATGCGCCGCGGCCCGCTGGGCGGCCGAGCGCGCCACCGACGTCCAGCGCGCCGACCTGGTGACCGAGGCGGCCCGCACGGTCCCCGGCGGCGACGGGCACGCCTGGCACGCCGCGTTCACCGCCCTCGACGCCCGCCTGCACGACCTGGTCGCGCAGGCGTCGGCCAGCCCGCTGCTGCGCGACGGCATCACCCGCCTGCATGCCCACCTGCACCTGCATCGACGCTATTTCCCGTACGCGCAGACGGCGGTCACCAACGACGAGCACCAGCGCCTGGCCGAGGCCATCCACGACCACGACGCCGACCGGGCCGAGTCGGCGATGCGCCTGCACCTGACCCTGGCCCGGGAACGCCACCTCGTCGCCTTCGACGAGTGACGTTCCTGTCTCACCCGGCGATCGGGTAGGGCGTGGGGTAGGCGGGCATCCGGTCCTGCATCGCGTCCCGCACGTTCTTCTGCACCGCGACGGCCGCGAACAGCGTCATCGCAAACGCCAGGCCGTAGAAGCCCTTCTCGCTGAGCACCATCCCGCTGTTCCACAGGCCGACCACCAGCATCAGCACCGCGAGAGCGACCACCGACCACGACAGCCCCAGGTACAACGCCGACACCGGCAGCCCCTCAGCCCGGTCCCGCACCGACTTCTGCAGGGACACCGCGGCGAACAGGCCCAGGACGATGACCGCGGCGAAGAAGCCCTTCTCGCTCTTGGCCATCTCCGCGTTCCACAGCCCCACGGCGAACGAGACGATGCCGAGAACCAGCGCCGCCCAGGAGGCGCCGACGAAAGCGGCGGTGGGCTTGACCGAGGACGACGGGTGGTTCGCCATGACCTTCTCCAGTGGGTGTGAACTGCGCGGACACCATGCCGACGCGGTAGTGACAGCCTGCCCCGCCGCACACCGATCACCGTGAGTAGCGATACTCAGCCGCGCTGGGTAGCACCGACGCTCACCTCCCGGCGGCGCCAGCAGAAGCACCCTCGCCCTGGGGCCGCGGCCGAATCTTGTGGTGGCGTGGTCCGCTTCGCACCCGCCCGCACCACAATCGGCCCCTGGTCAGCGACCCCCGCGACCGATCCGAGCTCACCGCCTGCCCGGCTTTCGTTGCCCCGGCGACTCGTCGGAACTGACTTCCCGCCGGTTCCCCCTCACCCACTCCGGCGGCAGTCCAGCTGGTGGACCCCGATCCCGCCCACCGGGCACCGCCACCACATCCTGGACATCCCGTCCCACACCCCGGACCATAACCTCGCATAACACCCCATATCGCCGCGCGACTCCGCGACCTTGATGCACGCGGGTCCGGAGCAGGCCGCTGCGCACCAAGGTCCAACATCCGCGGTCGCTGCCGCGCCGCCAGCAGCCCCCGCCCAGCCCCAGCCCTCGCCGTCTCCCGGCGACCATATGCTGCAGACCTTGATACGCCCAGGCGGGCGACCGAACCCGAAATCGTCAAGATCGCCAGGTCATGCCCCGCCAACCCAAGCCCCCACGAGGGGATCCCGAACACCGGAGCCAAGCGGGCCGACACCACCCGATCGAATTGCCGGGAAACGCAGCGCTGCCAGGTACAGGTCAGCGGCGTGGCCGTTCGCAGGTTCGTATCAAGGTGCTGTCAATGCCCTAATTCATCGTTGATCGTCAATCAAAGGTTTCCGCCTAGCGTCATTCCCAGGCGTCAATCAGACGCCGGAAGACCAGGAGGAACAAGATGCGACCCGCCCGCCATCGCCACCGCCGGACCGCCACCGCCGTCCTCGTCGGCACCGCACTCGCTGTCGCCGGCGCGGCACCCGCGATCGCCGCCGAGCCGACCGGAACGATCCTGCACGCCGACAGCCCGTCCGCGGTCGCCGGCACCTATCTCGTCGTGCTCAAGGACGGCACGCAGATCGACAAGTCCCGCGCCGACCGGCTCGCCCAGCGCTACGGCGGCACCGTCACCCGCGTCTTCGGCCACGCGATCGAGGGTTACACCGCCCACCTGAGCGCCCGGCAGGCCGCCCGGCTGGCCGCCGACCCGTCGGTGGCCTCCGTCGAGGCCGACCAGCGCGTCTCGATCACCGACACCCAGACCGCGGCCCCCTGGGGCCTGGACCGCGTCGATCAGCGGAACCTGCCGCTGAGCCAGACCTACACCTACGGTCCGAGCAGCGGCGTCACCGTCTACGTCGTCGACACCGGCATCACCGTCACCCACCAGGACTTCGGCGGCCGGGCCAGCTACGGCTACGACGCCGTGGACGGCGACAGCGTGGCGCAGGACGGCAACGGGCACGGCACCTTCGTCGCCGGGGTCGCGGCCGGCAGCACCTACGGCATCGCCAAGAACGCGAACATCGTCGGCGTCCGGGTGCTGAACGACAGCGGATCGGGCACCACCGCCGGGGTCATCGCCGGCATCGACTGGGTCACCGCCAACGCGGTGCCCGGCCGGTCGGTCGCGAACCTCAGCCTCGGCGGCGGCGCCAGCAGCACCCTGGACGCCGCGGTCCGGCGATCCATCACCGCCGGCATCCCGTACGCCATCGCGGCCGGCAATTCCGGGGTCAACGCCGCCAACACCTCGCCCGCCCGGGTCACCGAGGCCCTGACCGTCGGCGCCACCGGCCGCACCGACGCCCGCGCATCCTGGTCCAACTACGGCGCCGTCCTGGACCTGTTCGCCCCCGGCGTCGACATCACCTCCGCCTGGCGCACCAGCAACACCGCCACCTACACCGGCAGCGGCACGTCGTTCTCCTCGCCGCACGTGGCCGGCGCGGCCGCCCTCTACCTCACCGCCCACTCCGGGGCATCGGTGGCGACCGTCAACGCGGCAATCGTCACCGCCGCCACCACCGGAGTCGTCACCAGCCCCGGCAGCGGCTCACCGAACCGACTGCTCTACACCGCGACCTTGTCCAGCTGAAACGTCCCCTGCGCCCCACGGCCCGGCACCGGTGATCCCGGGCTGGGCCGTTCGGCCGGGCACGGCCGATGACTTCTGGCGCGCGAGCCGGGTGTCGTGCACGCGCAGGCTCAGCGTCGCCAGATCCAGCAGCGGAGTGGCTACACCGAGAGCGCGGGCCCGCGTGGTGAGGTCGCCGAAGATCTGCTCGGCCTCGATCGGCCGCCCGGCGACGAGATCCCGGTAGAGCGAGGCCGTATCGGTCGAACCGGACCGGGTCATGAACGCCACGATGTCCTGCATCGTACGCTCGGGAACCGGGTGCCCGGCCGCCGCCGAAACCGTCGCGACCTCGGCAGCGATGGCCGGACCGAGCCGGTCGCCGCCCTCGGCCGCCACCGCTTCGCCGACCGATCCGCGTACCAGGGTGTTGAGGGCCCCGAGCGTGCTGATGAAGACCCACTTGTGCCACATCGCGGTGCGGATGTCGGGGGAGACAGCGACCTCGAAGCCAGCGCCGAACAGCACGGACTCGATGCTGCCCACGCGCTCGGAGACGCCGCCCGCCTGCTCGCCGATGACCATGTCGGCCAGCGGCGCGAGCTGCACGATATCGCCGTTGTCGGCCACGGCGGTGATGACTCGGGCCACGCCGCCGAGCACCGCCGCCGGCCCGAATGCCTCGTTCAGCGCGTCCATGTGCGCCATGCCGTTCAAGAACGGCACCACGGCGGTGTCGGCGCCGACGGCTCGGCCCATGTCCTCGATCGCCGCCGGGAGGGTCATCGCCTTGACCGAGACGAAGACCAGGTCGTAGTCGGCGTCGAGATCCGGCGCGGTGACCAGACGGGGCGTCAGCACGGTCTGCGCGCCCAGGCCGGTGATCCGCAGCCCGCGTTCGCGCAGCACGTCTGCGCGTCGCGGCCGGACCAGGAAGGTGACGTCCCGCCCGGCTTCCTGAAGCCGGGCGCCGAAATACCCACCGGTTGCGCCCGCGCCCACCACGAGAATCCTCATGAGCCGCGACGTTACTGGTTCAGCCGGTAACGCGGAAGCGGTGCCCGTGTGACGTCGGTTACCTGTTGAACCGGTATCATCGGGGCATGATCCTGGAGGAGGAGGCGGCGTTCCGGTTCGTCGCCGGGCACCCATCGGTGGATTTCACCGGCACCCTCGGCAAGCGCTGGCGCGATCCCGCGGTGGAACGGATACCCACACCGGCCGACCTCGGGCGCTGGTTCGCCGAATCCGGCCTGACCACCGCGCCGGTGCATGCTTCGCCGGTCGACCTGCGACACGCGTACCAGTTGCGCGAAGCGCTCTATCGCCTGATGCGCGGGCCGATCTTCGGTGAGCGGCCGGCCGCCGCGGACCTGGAGCTCGTCAACTCCTGGGCCGCGCGGACGCCGCCTGCCCTCGCACTGCGCGCGGGCGGAGCGCGCCTGACCACATGCCTCGTCGAGCCGACCGTGACCGGACTGCTGGCGCTGCTCGCCCGGGACGGCGTCGAGGTCCTCGGCGGCCCGCGCGACGGACGGATCCGCGAGTGCTCCAGCCAGACGTGCACCCTGCTCTATCTCGACACCTCGCGGGCGGGCAGCCGGCGCTGGTGCTCGATGGAGACCTGCGGCAGCCGGGACAAAATGGCGCGCTACCGCCGCCGCACCCCCTGAGCCGCCTGCGCGCTTCGCCCAGGCTGATCGCGCCGCCGTCGGTTGCCGTACCCGTAGGCTCCCGGCGAGGAGGCCAACCATGAGAATCGGTGTGCTCGGTGCCGCCCGGATCACCCCGACCGCGTTGATCAAGCCGGCGCGGACCCTCGACGGGGTCGAGGTCGCCGCCGTCGCCGCCCGGGACCGCCGCCGGGCCGAGGCGTTCGCCGCCCGCTGGGGCGTGCCCGCCGTGCACGACTCGTACGCCGACCTGCTGGCCGACCCGTCGCTGGACGCCGTCTACGTTCCGCTGCCCAACGGCCTGCACGCACAATGGACCCAAGCCGCCGTCGCGGCCGGCAAGCACGTGCTGTGCGAGAAGCCGTTCACCGCGAACGCGGCACAGGCACGCCAGGTGGCGGCCGCCGCCGAGGCCACCGGCCTGGTGGTCATGGAGGCGTTCCACTACCGCTACCACCCGGTCGCCCGGCGGATGGCCGAGCTGGTCCACGGCGGCGACCTGGGCCGCATCCAGCGGGTGGAGACCGCGATGTGCTTCCCACTGCCCGTCTTCTCCGACATCCGATACAACTTCGGCCTCGCCGGCGGCGCGTTGATGGACGCCGGCTGCTACGCCGTGCACTGCCTGCGCCTGCTCTCCCCCGGTGAGCCGACCGTGACCACCGCGAAGGCCCTGACCCTCAAGCGGGACCGCCGCATCGACCGGGCCATGACCGCCCAGTTCAGCCTCCCCGGCGGCGCGACCGGGCACATCCACGCCTCGATGTGGTCCTCGACCCTGCTGCTCGCCCGGGCAAAGGTCGTCGGCGACCGCGGCACGATGACGGTCATCAACCCCTTCGCACCGCAATACTGGTCGCGCTTCACCGTGGACATCGACGGCCGGCGCCGGCGCGAGCACTTCGACAGCCAAGCCACCTACGTCCACCAGCTGCGCGCCTTCGCCGCCGCCGTCCGGGGAGAACCCACCAACCTCACCCCGCCGTCGGACTCGATCGCCACCATGTCCCTCATCGACGACATCTACACCGCGGCCGCACTCCCCCTGCGCACCTGACCGCGGACGCACAAGAAGGCGACGTTGACAACGAAGCGCGGCGCCCGGGTGGGCGCCGCGCTCGATCCGGTAGGTGCGGAGTGTCAGCGGTTGCCGTTGAGGGTCGACGGCAGCAGCGGGCTCGCCACCGGCGGCCGCTGCGTCTGCGCCTGCGTGGCCCGCAGGGCGGAAGCATCGCCCGGGTCGGTCGGCAGCGGCGTGACGAACGGCTGGTACTCGCCCTCGCAGAGCGTGCCCTTGGCCGGCAAGGTCGCCTTGAGCAGGTAGTTGTCGATGGCGCCGGTCGCGCACGCCGAGGTGCCGTACGAGGTGTGGCCCCAGTTGGTGTTCGACAACAGGCGACTGTTCGGCAGCAGCTTCGACGCCGAGACCGCGTCGTCGTAGTTGGTCGCCGGGTCCCACTTGGTGCCGACGATCAGGACCGGCGCGGCGGTGCGCCGGTTCCACGGCCCGGTGTACGCGTCCTCGTCGCGCACGGTCCAGGTGTTACGCGCGCACTGCGCGGTCGACCAGCCCCAAGCCCGGCCGAAGTATGGCGCCCGCTTGTCGGCCTTGGCCATCAGCGCCGGCCACGAACTCGCGTCCTTCGGGTGCAGCGCGTCGGTGCAGTCGACGCCGGCGAACGTCTCGAAGCCGTTGTCGTAGGGGAAGTCGCGCCCGGCCTTGGCCCGGGCGTCGGTGATCCTCTTGATCAGCTTGGTCTTGGCGACGGCCTTGGCCGATGCACTGGCCGGGTTGAGCAGGGTCCAGATGAACTGGGCGTCCTGGGTCACGAAGTCGCCCGCGTTCACGGCGTAGAGGTCGCCGAGGATGCCGCCGATCAGGTCGGCGTAGGTGATCGTGAAGCTCTCCCCGGATTCCTCGTCCGTGATCACCAGCGGCTTCTGCCGCAACTTCTGGGCGATGGTCTCGAAGTTCTTCACCGGGTCACCGGCCGCGAACGCGCAGTACAACTCGCCGGCCGTGTCGCAGCGCTTGAGGATCTCCCGCAGCGCCCGGTAGGCGCCGTCGGCGGAACGCAACCGCTCGTCCTGCTCCTGGTTGGCGGTCTTCTTGGTGCCGACCCAGTGCTCCGGGTCGAGCACGCCGTCGACCACGACGGCCCGGAACCGGTCCGGGAACATGTTGGCGTAGTACTGCCCGATCGCGGTGCCGTAGCTGAAGCCGAGGTAGCTCAGCTTCTTGTCGCCGACCGCGCGGCGCAGCACCTCCATGTCGCGGACGACCTCGGCGGTCGACATGGCGCCGGTCAGCGGCTTGCCGGTGGTCGAGCAGGCCTTGCCGAACTTCTTGGCGGCCTTCACGTACGTCGCCTCCTGGGCCTTGCCCCAGGGGAACGCGACATTCATCTGGGACAGCACTGCGCTCTGGTCCTTGACCGACTTCCAGCACTTCACGTTCGTGCTGCTGCCGATGCCGCGCGGGTCGAAGCCGACGATGTCGAACTTGTCGAGCACTGCGGGGCTGAGGAAGGAGGGTGCGGCCAGCGCGATCGAGACACCGGAGCCGCCCGGGCCGCCCGGGTTGAGGAACAGGCTACCGATCTTGTGTTTCTGGTCCTTGGCCTTGATCCGGAGAACGGCGATCTCGGTGGTCGCACCCTTCGGCTTGTCGTAGTCGAGCGGCAGCCGGGTCGTGGCGCACTCAGCGGTCTGGTAGCACTTGTACCAGCCGAGCCTGGGCGTCGGAACCTTGTCGACGCGGGCGCGCTCCTTGGCGCTGGTGGTGTCCACTCTCGCCCGCGCCGATGCCGGCGATGCGGGTCCGACGAGCCCCGCCACGAGGATGGCGGCGGTCGCTCCGGCCGCGAGGAGACTTCTCCCGATAGGTGGCAATGCCCCAGCCTTTCTATCGATGGGCGCGGCTGCGTTGCCGCGCGCATCGGATAGTAGGCAATGGATGCCATATATCTAACTGATGCGATGTCCAATGAGGCCGAGGATGCCGATGCCGGTCTCAGTTCATGAACAGTTGGGGGGCGAGCGCGATGGCGATGAATCGGATCGATCGCCCGGCGAGGCAGACGACACCGAACGTGGCGGCCGGCATGGGGGTGCCGGCGGCGTAGACACTGGTCACCAGCAGTGGCGGTATGCCGAGGAGCGCGCTCAGGAAGACGGTCGGCGCCGCTACCACGGGTCGGTCCAGCAGGACGATCAGCCGTTTGGACGCGGCACCTACGGACCGGGCGGCTGCCCTCGACCAGCGCCCGAGCGCCGGTGGTACGGCGCGGCTCAAAACCGCGGTCGTCCGTTCGCGGGCCACCGCGACGCGCCGACGAGTGCGCGCCCAGGCGCGGCCCAGCGGCGAAACCTCCGCCGCTCCGGCTCCGGGCGGACCGGTGCGCCGCCGCAGCGATCGCCGGAGCCGGCTCGACCGGATGACGCCGCGCGCGGCCAGGAAGGTCACCAGCTTGCCGGCCGTCTGGCCCAGCCCCGCCGCGATGCCCAGTGCCACCGGATCGGCACCGGTCGTCGTGATCGCCGCGACCAGGTAGGCCTCGATCGGTATGGCCGGAACAACCGCGGACAGGGCCGCGACCGCGGTGGTGGTCACGACGGCCGCGATCATCTGACCCGCGGATCCCGGGCGTTACCCTGACACTCAGCACGACCCATAGCGCAACAAGCCCCTCAGCTGAGCCGTCGTCCAGCGCGCCCTACCCACCTGCGTGAGCGACCAGCGCCTCACCAGTAGTGGCACCGACCAAGATCTGGCGCCCGTCGATCCCAGAATAGACAGGACGACGCGCGACGCTGGGGGTCCAGGGTAGGTGGTCCCCCCGGGCGGGGGACCTGCCCGATGGCACCACCGTGAAGTCCCTGATAGACACGTTTGGCGAGTAGTCTGACGTTGCTACCGCAACGACGTGCGCACCTTGTCGAGCCTGCGACATCCGCGATCTTCGGGTTGTTGCCTCCCCGGCCACGGGTCCAGACCCCTGCCCGCCCATCACATGCTCCTGGGAAGAAGTCTGTTGGGCTGGAGGAACCATGTTCACCACATTCTCGCCGGTGCTCCCGTCGGCGCAGCTGAGCATCGACACGAGTTGCCCATCGCCGGGCACCGTCCGGGTCGCCGTGGTCGGCGAGATCGACCTGTCGAGCTCCGACGTGCTGCGCGTCAAACTCCTCAACGTCTTGTCCGCGCTGCATCCCCACCGCATCGAGGTTGATCTCGCCGGGGTCACGTTGCTGGACTGCGGCGGACTTACCGTCCTCGTGGTCCTGGGCCAGGCCGCCGCCCGCAACGGATGCCGACTGCGGATCACGAACCCGCAACCCATCGTGCGTCGGGTCCTGGACCTGACCGGGCTGCTCGACGTTCTCACTGCGAGGTTCGGTCAGGCACCGCCCCCGGCGACTACCGCAGACATGACCGCGTCGGCCGGCATCCTGGCCGCCGCCTGACCAAAGCCGCGGTCAACGACCAGAGATCCCGGCGCTCCAGCAGAGCCGCCGCCCCGGCCGACCACATGCTGCGGACCTTGATACGCGCAGCTGACCGAACCCGAAATCATCAAGATCGCCACCCCGCGCCCCCGCACAGAGTGGCGGTTCGGCAGCGCCGCAAGGTGTGTTGGGTCGCGGGCATGCGGGCGTAGACCTGCGCAGGGCGCATACTGGCGGTGACCTCGTCGAGGCTAGACGGGGTCTTTGCGCTGGTATGTTCCTCAAACCGAGTGAGTTACGTACAGAACGCCTGACTACGTGCTTAGCCGTTGATGCCGACAAGACAGAGACGGGCTCACAGATGTCAGATTTCACCAGCATGGCCGGCCTCATCCGGGACTGCGTGCAGCGCCAGGAATTCCAGCGCGCCGTCCTCAGCGGGACCGCGCACGGCGTGCAAAACCCGTGGCGCCGCGTTGTCGTCCGGAAGGTGGCGCTGCGCGACGCGGTGCAGACCCAGGTCACCTGGCACACCGACAAGACGGCGGTGACCAGCAACTACCCGGACGCCGAAGCAGCCGTTGTGGAATTGGTCGAGGTACCGTTCCGCACCGCCCACATCGAGCTGCAATCGACCACCATCGAGGCGCGCGTCGCCAAACGCGGCAAGCTGCTCGTCTCCCAGCGCGCCGAAGCCAACACCGTGGCGCTGGCGCACGACCGCCAACGAGATCGAGCCATCCCGCCGGACGCCGCCTTCCTCGACGTCCTCGGCGTCAGCCACGACGGCGTGGTCAAACCGACCGGGCAGCGCAAGTACCGGCAGATCAACGAGTTCATCCGGATCCTGAGCGCCACCCTCGACACCGGTCCGCCGCTGACCGGACCGGTGCGGATATTGGACCTCGGCTGCGGCAACGCCTACCTGACCTTCGCCGCCGTGCACCACCTGCGCGAGAGCGGCGTCGCCTGCACCGTTGTCGGGGTTGACCGGGACGTCGAGACGACCGCCCGGAACAACGAGCGCGCGCACCGGCTCGGCTGGCAGGACCACCTGACCTTCGCGTCCTCGCTGATCGAGCACTACGTGCCGGCCGAGGCACCGGATCTGGTCATCTCGCTGCACGCCTGCGACACCGCCACCGACGACGTGCTCGCGCTTGCCGTGCACCACAACGCGGCGCACGTGCTCGCCTCGCCGTGCTGCCACCACGACCTGCAGCGACAGCTACGACCGCAGGCGATGCCCACCGGATTTCGGGACCTCGCCCGCGACGGCGTCCTCAAGGAACAGCTGGGTGACGTGCTGACCGACGCGCTGCGGGCATCGTTGCTGCGCATGGTCGGCTACAAGGTCGATGTCTTCACCTTCGTCCCGGTCGAGCACACACCTCGCAACAATCTGATCCGTGCGACCAGGACCCCGGGACGGGACACCGCGGACGCCGAGGCCTCGGTCCGCGCGCTGGCCACGATGTTCACCGTCCGGCCGCGACTGGCGGAGCTGCTCGCGCACCGCATTCCCGCCGACCTGTTCACGGGTCCCGACGCCGGCGCGGCCCAGCACATCGAGCCGATGGACACCATGACAGCTGCCGCTGTCCAACGTTGTCCAACATCGGCACACGGGCGGTAACCGGGACAGCAGGATGTCCGGATGAATCGACGGGTCTTTGCCGCCGGCTGCGTCGTGGCCGCGCTGGCGATGGGGGTTTCGACGGCACCGCCCGGCGCCGGCGCCGCTGTCCGAGGTGCGGCCGAGGCGAAGCCCGGGGCCGCCGCCACCGCGGTGCTGTCCGTCGCGTCGGGGACCTCCTCCTCGTGCGGGCTCGATGCCAACGGCGCCGCGTTCTGCTGGGGTGCGAACTACCAGGGGGAGCTGGGCGACGGCACCACGACCGCCAGCACCGTGCCGGTCGCGGTCGCGCGGGGCGAGCTGCCGGCCGATGCCACCTTCACCACCCTGGCCGTGGGGGCGGAACATGCCTGTGGCCTGACCGAGGCGGGTAAGCCGTACTGCTGGGGCTATCCCCACCGCCGGGAGTCCGGGGGTTCGGTGCCGGTCGCCGTGGGCGACCTGGCGTTCACCTCGTTGACCGACGGGGGTCACACGTGCGGCCTGACTGCCGGCGGGGCCGCGTACTGCTGGGGAGCGAACTTTTCCGGGGAGCTGGGTGACGGCACCACGACGAATCGTGCCGAACCGGTGGCGGTGTCCACGGCGGGGCTGCCGGCCGGCACGACGTTCACCGCGTTGAGCGCCGGGGAGATGCACACCTGCGGGGTGGCCCGCAGCGGTGTCGTCTACTGCTGGGGAGCCAATACCCACGGGCAGCTCGGCGATGGCACCTTGACGTCCCGGCGGACCCCCGTGGCGGTCGGCGTCGACGGCGTGGCCTTCGTCGGTGTCGCCGCCGGGCAGCAGCACACGTGCGCCGTCACCGCCTCGGGTACGCCGTACTGCTGGGGTTACGGCAACGCCGGTCAGACCGGTCCGATCGGCTGGCAGGCGTCGGGCCCGGCCCGGTTCTGGCCGGGCGGGCCGGCGTTCGCCTCGTTGACCGCGGGCGCGGCGCACACGTGCGGGTTGACCCGTGGCGGGGCCGTGTTCTGCTGGGGATCGAACAGCTATGGGCAGTTGGGCGACGGCACCACGGAGCAACACCTCTTCGACGCGGTCGCGCTGCCCGCCGACGGGTTGGCGTTCACCTCGCTGAGCGCCGGCTTGAACCACACCTGCGCCATGACCACCGCCGGTTCCGCCTATTGCTGGGGGTTGAACCTGCGGGGGCAGCTGGGCAACGGAACGACGACGAATCCGATGATCCCCACGGCGGTCACGAGGGAACGGGGCTTCGCAGCGTTGGCTACCGGAAACAACCACACCTGCGGGCTGACGACCGCCGGCGCCGCGTACTGCTGGGGGCGCAACGTGCGGGGGCAGGTGGGTGACGGCACGATGGTCGCCCGCTCCACACCGGTGGCGGTGTCCACGGCCGGCCTGCCGCCGGGCACCACCTTCACCAAGATCACTACCGGCGACGATCACTCGTGCGCGCTCGCGGCCACCGGCACCGTCTACTGCTGGGGGTGGAACTTCCGGGGGCAGCTGGGCAATCTCTCCGGTGCGGACGAGCCGGCGCCGGTGGCCGTGGTCCGGGGCGACCTGCCGGCCGGGACGGTGTTCACCGCGCTGACCGCCGGGGACACCCACACCTGCGGCCTGGCCGACACCGGCGTCTTGTACTGCTGGGGCGGTAACCACGACGGGCAGTTGGGCGACGACTCCACCATCGACCGCGGCGCCCCGGCAGCGGTGTCCACGGCGGGGCTGCCGGCCGGCACGAAGTTCACCGCCGTCGCCGCCAGCGGCAACCACACCTGCGCGTTGGCCGCCACCGCCATGGCCTACTGCTGGGGCAGAAACGCGGCCGGGCAGCTGGGCGACGGCACCACCATCGACCGCGGCACCCCGGCGGCGGTGGCCGGGCCGAGGTTCGCCACCATCGCCGCGGGCTTCCAGGACGCCTGTGGGCTCACTACCGCGGGCGCCGCCTACTGCTGGGGTGCCAACACGTTCGGGCAACTCGGCGACGGCACCTCGACGAACCGGCTGACGGCCACGGCGGTCGCACTGCGCAATGTCCCGGCGGGCAAGTTCGTCGCCATCGCGCCGACCTGGACCCACACCTGCGCGCTGACCGCGGACGGCAGGGCCTACTGCTGGGGGCTGGGTCAGGCATGGGAGCTGGGCGGCGGTGAGAACTACCAGGAGACCACGCCCGCACCGGTGGTCATGCCCGCCGGCGTGACGTTCACCGATCTCACCCTCGGGTACGAGCATTCCTGCGCCCGTGGCACGGCGGATGTCGCGTACTGCTGGGGTCGCAACGACGAGGGGCAGCTCGGCATGGGCCTGCCGTGGAAGCTGGGGAAGGTCGTGGACTTCCCCGACCCGGCGCTTCCCGGCCCGCCGGACACCACCGCGCCCAGCGGATCGTTCGCGGTGAACCTGTCGTCGTTCTGGGTGGGACAGCGCACCACGCTGACGCTCTCCGGGGTGGCCGACGACGTCAGCGGGAGCGCGGCGATCACCCGCGCCGTGGCCTGGGGCGACGGCACCACGAGCACGCTGAGCGCGGCCCAGGTGTCGATCAGCAAGCAGTACACCCGGGCCGGCCGGTTCACGATCACGCTGACGTTGAGCGACGCGGCCGGCAACAAGCGGACCCAGTCGTCGGTGGTGGCCGTCACCGTGCCGGGGGCGTTCCGGATCGACAAGACGTCGGTGTCGCACCACCAGCCATTCAAGATCACTATCACGGCGGTGCCCGCCGGCACCACGAAGATCACGATGACCTGGGGCGACGGCTACGTCAGCAACCTCACCGGCGCCAACCAGGCAGTCAGCCACAGCTACTACCACAAGAGCAAGGGTGGCCTGGTGCCGGCGGGTTCGGTCAAGCCCACCGCGGTGTTCACCAACGCCGCCGGCAGCACCGTCCCGATCGCGGTAGGCACGATCGCCGTCAAGAAGGACTCGTGGAACCCGAAGGCGGCGATCACCAAGCCCAGCCGCCCTACTCGGGTCTCCTCCTGGAAGACGCTGCGGGGCACGGCCACCGACCAGGGCTCCGGCGTCCACCAGGTGCACGTCGTCGTGAAGCGGACCAGCGGCGGGAAGACCTTCTGCTACACCGCCAAGAAGACCTGGATCAGATACCGCGGCAGCAGCAACGCCGCCACGTGCCGCGTCGAGGTCAAGGTGTCCGGCGGCAAGTGGTCGCTGGCGCTCAAAGGTTTGGCGAAGGGCAAACTCGCGGTCACCGCGGTAGCGACCGACTGGTCGGACCGGTCCGGCAAGGTCGCCGGCGTCAGCCAGCAGCTCACCAGATCCTGAGCGGCGGTCCACCGGGCCGGGTGCTACCAGGGGATGACGCCGTTGTCGGTGCGGTCGGGGTCAGCGTTCCAGGATGGCGACCAGGCCCTGGCCGCCGGCGGCGCAGATGGAGATCAGGCCGCGGCCCGAGCCCTTCTCGGCGAGCAGCTTGGCCAGGTTCGCCACGATCCGGCCGCCGGTTGCGGCGAACGGGTGGCCGGCGGCCAGCGATGACCCGTTGACGTTGAGTTTGGTCCGGTCGATCGGGCCGAGCGGGGCGTCCAGGCCGAGCCTTTCCTTGGCGAACTCCGGCGACTCCCAGGCGGCCAGGGTGGCCAGCACCTGCGCGGCGAACGCCTCGTGGATCTCGTAGTAGTCGAAATCCTGCAGGGTCAGGCCGCGGCGGGCCAGCATCCGGGGCACCGCGTAGGCCGGCGCCATCAGCAGGCCCTCGTCGCCGTGCACGAAGTCGACCGCGGCGGTCTCGCAGTCGGTGAAGTAGGCCAGCACCGGCAGCGAGTGCGCCTGCGCCCACTCCTCGGACGCCAGCAGCACAGTGGACGCGCCGTCGGTCAGGGGCGACGAGTTGCCCGCGGTCATCGTGGCATGGTCTGCCTCCGGGCCGCGGGCGCCGAAGACCGGCTTGAGCGCGGCGAGCCGCTCCAGGCTGGTGTCGGGGCGCAGGTTCTCGTCGCGGGTCAGCCCCAGATACGGCGTGATCAGGTCGTCGAAGAAGCCCCGGTCGTACGCGGCCGCGAGGCGCTGGTGCGAGGCCAGCGCCAGGGCGTCCTGCGACTCGCGGTCGATGCTCCAGCGCCGGGCGGTGACCGCGGTGTGCTCGCCCATCGACAGCCCGGTGCGCGGCTCGGCGTTGCGGGGAATCTCCGGGCGGAACGCCTGCTGGGGGCGGAGCTTGGCGGCGGCCTTGAGCCGGGCGCCGAGGGTGCGGGCCCGGTTGAGCTCCAGCAGGGCCCGCCGCATGTCCTCGTTGAGCTGCAGCGGCGCGTCCGAGGTGGTGTCCACCCCGGCGGCGATGCCGACCTCCAGCTGACCCAGCGCGATCTTGTTAGCGACCGCGATGACGGTTTCGAGCCCGGTGCCGCAGGCCTGCTGGATGTCGTACGCCGGGGTGCGCGGGTCCAGGCCGGAGCCGAGGACGACCTCCCGGGTGAGGTTGAAGTCGCGCGAGTGCTTGAGCACCGCGCCGGCGACCACCTCGCCGACCTGCTGCCCGGCCAGCCCGAACCGGGCGACCAGCCCGTCCAGGGCGGCGGTCAGCATGTCCTGGTTGCCGGCGTGGGCATACCGGCTGCCGGACCGGGCGAACGGGATCCGGTTGCCGCCCAGGACGGCGACACGGCGCGGGGTCTGCACGGCACTCCTCCAGGAGTTGTCAGAAATCTACTCGTGAGTATCACTCACACTATCTCCCGCGTGAGCGCGTCGTCGCCGTTGGCAGCGGCGAAATCGGCGGCAACAATTCGAACACACGTTCGAATTTGCGCACACGGCCGATTGACGGCGTCCGTCCGGATAGGACGGTCCTCAGGTGAATAAAGGGTTGTTTACAACTATCCACAGTGAACAGACTGTCACCATGAGTGACTTGATCATTGCCCACGCACGACATCTTGGAGCCGCGGGGAAGTCCCCGCGCACGATCAACGACCGCAGCAGCGTCATGACGCGGCTGCACGAGGCCCTGCCGTTCGGGCTGGCCTACGCCTCCACCGAGGAACTGGAGGACTGGCTACAGCACGACCCGGGCTGGTCGACGTGGACCAAGTGCACGTACGCGATGCACATCCGGGGCTTCTACCGGTGGGCCAACGGCCGATACCTGCAGGGCGACCCGTCCGCGGAGATGGTCCGGCCGCAGACGCCCTCCGGCGTACCCAACCCCGTGACCGACAACGAACTCGCGACCGCGCTGCGGCACTCGCCGGAACCCTGGTTCACGGCGATCGCACTGGCGGCGATGGCCGGCCTACGCGTGTCCGAGGTGGCGGGCGTTCGCCGCGAGCACGTCAGCGAGCACAGAATCCGGATCCCGCGCGCCAAGGGCGGCGGCACCGCGTCCGTCGACACGCACCCGATGATCTGGGCACTGGTCCGGTCGCGGCGGGCCGGCCCGCTCGTAACTCGGCCAGACGGAACACCGGTCAGCGGTCCCTGGCTGAGCGTCAAGGGTCGGGCGCACTTCGACCAGATCGGCTTGCCCGACGTCCACTTTCATCGGTTCCGGCACTGGTTCGGAACCACGCTGCTCGACGGCGGAGCCGACCTACGGACCGTCCAGGAGGCGATGCGACATCGCAGCATCACCAGCACGCAGGGATACACCTTGGTAAGCGGCGGGCAGCGCCGACTCGCGATCAGATCGCTGCCCACCCCGACCGAGCACCCAGAAGAGAACTAGGTCGCATCCATTACACCAGATCAAGGGCGGGGCCGCTTCGGTCCCGCCCTTTGCCTGTCGTATCAGTCGGTCTCGATCTCCTGGGTGAGCTGCGGCCGATGCTTCGCGATCCAGGCCTCGACGTCCTCCACCGTCCAGATGCTGCCCATGGCGAAGGTCTGGTACGGCTCCGGGAAGTCGCGATCGCGGGTGATCTGGTAGACGCGGTTCCGGCCGACGCCGAGCCGGTTTCCGATCTCCGCGGCACCCATGAACCTGATCTTGTGCATAGAGCGCACGTTACGTACACCGTCACTAATCCTGGGTTATTTGGGTGTTCTCAGTGCCTACGCTCTGTGCATGTTCTCTAATCAGGTGTAACGTCGCGCTTCGCAGGTGGCGGTCGGCTGCCTCCCCGTGGCCCGGCCGTCACCTCGCCAAGGGTGCCGGGTCGTTGGACCTGCGGAGCCGCGGCCCGGCACCTCACCGGAGGAGGCAGCGATGATCCAGCTGTGGAATACCGAGGACGAGTGGCGCCGGCCGGAGTTCGTCCGTGCGTGCAAGGCCGACCTGGAGTGGAACAACCGGCGGCTGCTCGCCGAGCGCTGGGGATGGCCGGTCGGCGCGCTGGAGATGTGCGAGCACCTCGACGCCGTACATCCCGGCTGGTCGGTGCACTGGCGCGGGTACATGAATGCCCCCGGCTGGTACCACCCGCCCGGGTACGTGGCCCGGCGTGAGTTCAGCGGCTACGTCTGCGGTATCGACCCGGCCGCCCTGGTCGCCGCGATGAAGGCGGCACCGGACGGGCGGCACTGGCACTACCGAGCGCGGTGCTGCGAGCTATACCCGGCCGGCTAGGCCGGCGGCAGCAGGGTCTTGATCTCGGCCAGCTGAGCGCGGACCTCGGCCAGCTCCGCGAGGGCCCGCTTACCGTCCTGCAGGCCGGCCTGCAGGGCCACGCCGACGGTGTCCCCGCCGCCTGGCCGGCCTAGGTCGGTGTTGAGCAGCACCCTCACAACGTCCTCGGCACTGGGCATGTCGTCGTCCTCCTGTACGCCCCATGGGCTGGTGTCGGCCTCCTGCGCGCTGGTGTAGCGCGCACTGAAATGCGCGTGCTCGTAGTGCCCGTTGTTGCCGGTGTAGGTCCGCCACGTCCAGCCCCACGAGCGGGACGCGATCCGGCCGTTGCGGATGATGTTCTGCAGCCGGTCGTCGCGGCCGGCCTGGTGCTCGGCGCGGATGTGCTCCACCCGGGCGTCGAACCAGCCGGGCGCCGGCCACGGCCCGGTGTCGTCGACGTCCAAGCCGTGGACCTCATCGACGTGGTCCGCGTCCTCGTACGGGGTGACCCCGGTCTCGTCGGGGTTGTGGTCGGAGGAGCGCAGCGCGTGCGCCCGGTCGCCGAGCCACCCGTCCGAGCCGGTGTCTCTGCCAGGGGAGATCTCGTTGAACTCGGCGCGGAGCCTGACCAGGCACGGGACCAGCACGGGTGCGCTCATCGGATCACCCCCTGGTCGCGGAGCACGGCGAGGACCTTGGCCGCGGCCTGGTCGGCGCCGGCCGCGATCCGGCCGTCGAGCTCGCCGTTGACGCGGTGCGCGACGGTGTTGAGGGTGGTGGTCTGCGCGGCGGTATCGGCCTGCAGCTGCTCGACGCGGCCGGACACGCCACCGGCTACCGCGGCGCCGCCACCGATACCGCCGAGGATGCCAAGGACGCCGAGGATCGCCGCGGCGTCCCAGTGCGCGAGGGTCGCCAGCGTCACCGCGGTCGCGGACAACACGGCGATCAGTCCGACGGACGGCCAGGTCAACTTCCCCATGTCAGGCCTGCTCGTAGGTGCCGCAGAGGATGAGGGTGTCACCGTTCGCCGGCACGACCGGGATCGCGGCGCCCACGGCGCCCTGGTTCGTGTCGACGTTGATCCGCATGTTGTCCCCGGTGGCGCCGGTGGAGGCAAGTTCGGCCGTTCCGGAGTACCGGGTCGACCCGGCCGACAGGTCCTTGAACAGGGCGGACAGCAGCGACATGACCTTGCCGCCGACCGGCAGCGACAGGCGGTAACTGCCGGTACCGACGGTGCTGGTCGAGCCGAGAGTGAGCACGATCCGCACGTGCACGGTGGAGCCGACCTGCTTGTAGGCGCCGGTGAGGGTGCCGTTGCCCAAAGCCGGGGCGGTGCCGGTGGACGTCCACGCCGGGGTGTACGACGACCAGGCGGCCCTGGCGTCGACGTCACCGAGCGCGGTGTCGACCGCCTCGGCGAGGTTCTGCACGTCGGTCCACACCTCGGGGGCGTCGGTCGACTCGGGGTACGGAAGCAGGTACGTCGCGGTGGTGTCAGCCATCAGGTACTCCTGGTCCAGCGGATCGTGAGGGTGAACGACGCCGCGTAGGCGCCGCGGCCGGCGTACCGGGCGTAGGGGCTACCGCCGCCGTCGAACAGCGCCAGCCCGCCGGCTGTGCCGTCGACCATGGCCTGCACCCAGGCGGTCGGGACGGTGAACGAGACGTCGGTGGTACCCACGCCCAGATTCGGGCCCGCCGTGGTGCTGGTCAGCGTCGGTGCCCCGGCCGGGCGGACGGCTTCGGTGACCAGCCGCATGGTGGTGGCCTGCGCGGCGTAGGCGCCGCCTCTGGCCCGCCGGACCGCCACCCGTGCGGAGGTGACCGTGGCGCCGGCCAGGCTGCGCGGCTTGGTGCCGTAGAACGCGACCCCAGTGGAGTTGCCGTACCCGCCGTAGGTGCCCTGCACCACGTCGGTGGTGTCGGTGCGCCACCGGCTGTCGCGGTACGACCCGGTGTAGACCGCAGGGACGACCAGGCTGCCGGTGACCGTGGCCGGCTTCGGCTCGGGGGGCGGCTCGGGCACGTCCGGGACCGCACCCAACGCGGCGGTGTAGAGCCGCCCGGACGCCACCCGCAGCGAGCCCACCTTGTGGATCAGCAGCACATCACCGACCGCCACGGTGAGGTCCCGGACCACCTCGACCGTCGTCGCGGTCCCGTTGATCCGCACCGTGCAGGTGCTGCCGGACTTGACGGTCTCCGCGACCGCCGTGAGCGGGTAGCCGGCCACCTACTCCACCTCCCGCAGCGTCATCAGCATCGCACCGTCGTTCGCGGTGTACGGCACGCTGAGCTTGTCGATCACGGTGTTCGCGTTCTCGCTGCTACCCGTCCGTGTCGGCACGTAGAACACCAGGTCGTGGCCCTGCAACCTCGGGTCCGGGATGCACGTCAGGGTGAACCGGCGGGCGTCCGGTGCGGTCTTGCGGGTCAGGATCGTCTGCGCCGCCGCCCGGCACTGCGCGACGGTCGTCAGCAGCGGGCTGTAGAAGAACTCCGGCACCGGCAGGGCGTTGAACGGCCCGCCGTAGCGGGCCGGGCCGGCCGACGTGTCGTACACCGCGGCCTGCACCGGGGAACCGTCCGCGGCCGCACCACGGGCCACGACGGCGTTGACGATCCCGTCGCGGGTGTTCGCGCCGGTGGAGCGCTCGACCCAGCCGACCAGCAACGGCTGATCGGCCCTGTTGTACGCCAGGATCGCCGGGCCGAAGTCGATCTCGTCGACCGGCCGGACGTACAGGTACCCGTCCTCGGTGACCTGCCCGACCGCCGGCCACGCGTCCAGGACTTCGAGCAGGGCGCCGAGGCGGTCCTCGTCGAAGTTCATGCTCGCGGGCACCGCCCGGTCGGTCAGGTTGGTGCTCATCACCACGGTCAGCGCCGGCTCGACCAGACCGCGGACGGTCGACAGGAGCGTCCCGGTCGGCTGGTACGGCGAGACGAGTCGGGCCTCTTCGACCAGGGCGAGCAGCCCGACGGCCGTCACGGTGACCGTGTCGTCGTCGATCGTGGTCTCGCGGATCAGGAACTCGCCCCGGTTCATCCACTCCACACCGTCCGGGCCCAGTCCGACACCGAGGCGGACGTGCAGGCGCTGCCCGTACGCGGCGAGCGGCGAGCCCGCGGCCTGCGGGGTCCAGTCCGTCCCGCCGTCGATACGCGGCACGGTGATGGTGACCCGTTCCGGGACCTTCAGGTCGACGTCGAACTCTTCGCGGCCGCCGGCCACGGGCACGTCGACGGCGATGATCTCGCCTGCGAGGCTGACGCTGACCTGGCAGCTGAGCTGGTAGCTGCCGCTGCGGATGACGCGTCCAGCGGTAGTTGAGACGCTGATCACGAGAAATCACCCTGCGCCAGCAACAGGTACGTCGCGTAGTCCCCGGCGAGGTCGGCATAAGTCAGCCCGGTGTACACGTCGGCGACGTCCTGATAGGTGTAGCCGCGCGCCTCGAGGTTGGCACCCCACCCGTCGCACTGCGCCACCTGCACCGACCAGATACGCCGCTGGTCGGATCCGTCCTGCGACCACCGCCGGTCGGAGGCGCCGAACACACCGAGGTAGTCATCCACGCCGTCGTAGCCGCCGGGCTGCCGCTGCTGGATGATGCCCTGCGTGCACGTGGCGAGCAGGTTGGCGAGGGCGTCGGCCGCCGAGGTGGTCTCGGTGAAGTAGTCGACGGTGGTGCGGTACTGACCGACCGGCCCGGACACGATCCGGTTCTTGGCGTCGATGTTGAACACGGACGACGGGGCCTCACGGGCCCGGTCGCCGACGGCCAGGATGACCACCTCGGAGGCCTGCCCGGTGATGGCGTCGGTCAGCGCCACCTTCCCGCCGGGCAGCGTCAGCGTGTACGGGCCCTGCACCGGTGCGGCCGTGCCGTTCTCGACCAGCTCATAGCTGACCGGCACACCGAACGGCAGCTCGGCGTCGACCACCACGAACGAGGGGTCGCCGGTCATGACGATGTCGTTGGCGCCGCGGACGGGGGTCCGCTGGCCGGCCACGATCCGGTCGATAGTCAGGAATCCGGCGCCGGACAGCCCGGTGGCGGCCGCCAGCATCCGCGGCGGCCAGGAGTCCTGCTCGGTGACGGTGAGGGCGGCGACCATCAGCGCTTGCCTACTTTCTGCCGCCAGGCCGTCCGGCGTTCGGACGCCGACACCGCGGTGGTGATCGCCCGGGCGAACGGGGCACCGTCGAGGAACACGTCCACCGAGTTGTTCACGTTGACCGGTGCCGGCCCGCCCGTGCGTGAGCGGACGCCGTCGGAGGTGTCGGCGGCCGCGAAGTAGGACGACGCCGAGAACGCCGACGCGGACTGCTTGCGCAGCGCCGCAGCCTTGGCGCTCTCGCTGACACCGACCCGGATGGTGACGTTGCGGACCGACGGCACGTTGTCCAGCTGCTTCTTGAACGCGGACACCTTCGCCGCGGCGCTGGTCGTGTTCGCGGTGATCGCCGTCGGCTTCCTCGCCGGGATCAAACCCAGCGACGTCGCCAACTCCCGCGCCTTCCCGGCCGAATAGCCGGCCTTGGTAGCCAGGGCCACGAACGCGTCACGGTTGCGGGTAGCGACCGCCGCCGACTTCACCCCGACCCCGTTGACCTTGACCGTCGCCTCGTACTGCGCCAGGTAGGCCGTCGCCAGGTTCGACAACGCGGTCCGGTTCTCCCGGCCTTTCTGCGAGTTCAGCGACAGGCCACGGCCGTTGTCGTTGATGACCTTGGTGGCGTTCGCGGTCGCCTCGGCAGCCGAGGTGGTCGCCGCGTACGCGCCGCGGCTGGCGGCCTCCTGCTCGCGCAGCTCGTCATTGACCCGGGCCAGGCCTGCGAAGTACGCGCTTGCCTCGCCCGTGGCGGTCGACATCGCCCCGGACATGCCGGCGGTCTCACCCGCGACGTGGCGGGCGAACGTGGTGTTGTCGCTGAGCTGGTCGTTCAGCCGGGAGACCGAATTCAGCAGGCCGCCGCTGAATCCCGCCTTGTCGAGCTGCTCGTTGATGGCGGTCAGGCCGTTGATGACCGGGCCGGTGACCTGGATCAGGCCGGAGATGGTGGCGAACAGGGTGTCGATGCCCGCCGCGGCGCCGTCGGCGTTCTCGGACATGTCCTCGAACAGTTCGCCGATGTCGGCGCCGGTGCGCTCGATCCCGCGGGAGATGGACAGGATCACAGGCTCGGCCCGGGCCACCAGGCGCTCGGCGCCGGTGATGATGCTCTCCAGGGCTGAGGTGGTGGCGCGGGTCAGCGGCTGCACGTACCGGGCGGAGTTGCGGAAGATCGAGTCGGTCTTGTCGGACACCCGGTCAAAGGACTCGCCGATGTCGTCGATCGCGGTGAGGACCGGGTCGACGAACACCTGCGCCTGCTGCTCCAGGGTGCCCATCACGTTCTTGCCCAGGACGGCCCCGGCCGCCTTCACCCTGGCGTCCCGCGAAGCAAGGATCACCCCGCCGAGCACACCACCGATGCCGGCGCCGCCGATGATGGCCCCGGACAGCGTCGACGCGATGATCGGGGCCGCGGCGACGGCGATGCCGCCGAGGAGCGGCCCGCCCGCGCCGGCCACGGACTCCAGGGACTTGACCAGCGTGCCGGTGAGCCGGGGCGCGACCATGGCGACGCTCTTGAGCGCGCTCTTGCCGAGCGACTCGCCAGCGTTCTTGCCCATCTTGTCGATCCGGTCCGAGGTCGCCTTGAACCGGCGCTCCACCGACGCGAGCCCGCTGCCGGTCTTATCCGATGCTGTCGCGTTGAACTCGACGTCTTTGGGCACGGGTCACCCCCTCCGCAGCTGGTCGAGCGCACTGTCGATCTCTTTGTCGACGGCGGCTATCCACTGCTCGGCCTGCGACGCGGGCTGCGTGAACCAGCCCGGCGTGACCGTGACGGTGTGCCACGACGCGCTGGTCCGGTGCCCCCACGACGGTGCCCGGACCCGACCCCGGTCGATCGCGTTGACGTCGGACCGGCCGCCGGTCGAGTTCCGGCCGCCCTTGAGCCGGATACCCACCCGCTTGTAACCGGTCAGCTTCACCTCGACGTTGATCCGCGCCTTCGCGACCCACGCGCCAAGACCACCCGAGGACGGCAGCACGGCCAGGGCGTGCCCCCGGATCGCCTTGCGGACCGCCGGCACCGGTTTGCGGATGCCGGCCTTCATCGCCTTGATGACCTCGCCGCGGCGGTCGAACCCGCGGAGCTCGCGGACGAGCTGGTCGACGCTGATCGCCACGATCACCCTCCCATCGCCTGCCTGATCCGGGCCCGCTCCGCGTCCATGCGTGCCGCCGACGCCACGTCCTCGTAGTGCTGCCGCAGCGTGTCAACGTCGCGGGGGTGCCACTCCTCCAGGCCGGCCGGTCCGGTCAGCGGCTGACCGGACACGATGGCCAGGTGGACTAGGGAGTACCGGACGTCGGACGGTGGCCAGGGTCCAAGCCCTGCTCACCCTCCTCATCCGCCTGGTCCTCGGGTACGTCGGTCTCGACGAGCAGCCGCTCATTGAACTCCGGCCACCCGGCCGAGGTGAGGCGCTGCCGGGTCATCGCCGACCACGTGATGAACCGCAGCTTGGTGTGCGGGCTGTCCTCATCGCGGAACGGCTGCGCCTCCCACTTGGCGAAGTCGCGCTGGTCAGCGACCACCTGGTGAGTGGTGCCGTCGTCCATCAGCGCGTGGAAGGTCAGGTCGGAACGAGCCATGAGGTGGGGCCTCCTACGCCGGGACCGCGGTGAACACGGGCTGACCGACCACCGGGAACACCATCTCCGCCGTGGGGAAACTTCCCTGCGCACCGCCGAACGGCGCCGGCAACCCCATGATCGTGAACGCGGCCGTGTCCTCGCCGGCCAGGTCCTTCGGGGTGAGCACCGCCGGGACCTGCTCGCCCGGGGTCAGCGCCCGCAAGGCCTTGACCAGGCCGCCGGTGTTGTTCTTCTGCACCGCGGTGATTTCGAGGGTCCACACCGTCGAGTCGACGTCGACGATGGCGCCGTCCGGGACCAGCGTCCGCAGCGTCTGGATCGGGGTGTCGGGCACCAACCTCGCCGAGGTGACCTGGTTGCCGTACTCGATCGCGTTGATGGTCATATTGGCGTCCCGCACCACGTAGACGCCCGGCACAACTGCCATGGGGGTTACTCCGCTCTTCCGGTGATCATCAGGGCGTACACGTCGCCGCCGGTCGCGGCCAGCAGCGCCGGGCCGATCGCGTCGACGAACAGGACAGGGGCCAGGGCGTCGGCGAGCAGGTCGCCGTACTGGTCGGCCCACGCGTCGGCGGCGGTCTCATCCGACGGCAGCACCACGTACACCCGCCAGGTGTTGACGAACAGGGCACCGTCGGAGCGTTCAGCACCGGACCACTGCGGCCATGCGTCGCCGGTGTTCAGCGCCGTCGGCCGCTTCGGGAAGCCCTTGTGGCCGGCGATCGTTGACACCGCCGCGGCGATGTCCGCCCGCATCGTGGTGCTCATCCCATGACCAGCTTCCGGTAGGGACGCTCGAACCGGCGCACCTCGGGGTCGTTGCCACCGAGGACGATGTCGCTGCTGCCCGCCTCGGCGTCGCCACGGGCCAGGGCCAGGGTCAGCTTCCGCATGGACAGGTTCCGGGCCACACGCCGCAGGAGCGCCTGACGCAGGTCGGCCGGGTACGCGGCAGGGACCCGGCACACACGGCGCTGAGCGGCCGCCTCAGCGTCCAGCGCGTCCTGAATCTCGGCGTCGGTGAATGAGTTCTGGCCCAGATAGCCGACGTCCTCGGGGTCGCCCTGGTCGCCGCGCAGGTCGTCGAGGCCCGGCATCCCCGCCGCGGCGACCACCGCAGTCACGAACGCCGTGAAGTCGACCGTGCCGTGCGACGCGGTCACCGCACCGGCGACGTACCGGCCCGCCGTCGCCACGATGTACTCGACCCGGTAGACCCCGGTGGTGACCGCCTCCACAGCCGGCGTCGCTGTGGTGCCGGCGGGAAGGGTGACCGTCACGACCGGGGCGTCATCGACCAGACAGCCGGCGGCGTCCCGGACGTCGACCAGCAGGTCCCACACCCCGCCCACAGCACGGTCGACGCTCGGCGAGCTCAGCGCTCGAGCACCCATGACGGTCACCTCCCTTCTACTGCTCGGCGGGCCCTGCCGCTGCCTTCTTGGCCGCGGCCTTGACCGGCTTGGGCGTGAGCCGCTCCACCTCGGCCCGCAGCCGCTCCACTTCCTCAGCGCTGTCCGCAACCACGCCCATGGCGTCCTCGCGCAGCTGCTCGATCTCGGCGTGCAGCTGCTCGTTCTCCTCGCGCAGCCGCGCGAGCTCAGCCTGAAGGTCGTCCGCCGACGCGTAGTCGGCCACCACCGGGGGCACGTCAGGCCACCGGGTCGTAGATGACCTGCCGGACCCCGGCGATGTCGAGGTTGGCCAGGGCGATGTCGCCGTAGATGCCGATGGTCACGTGGGCCAGCTGCGGGATGTTGGCCGTCTGGACGGTCGCGCCGAAGTTCCAGTCAAGGCGCTCCGGAGCGGACGCCCAGCCGCGGACCTTGGCCGGGTCGAACAACCACGAGTTCGCCGGGGCCACGCCGGTCGCGCCGAGGGCCCACGACGGCACCACGGTGGTGCCGGCCACGTTCAGCGTGCCGAACAGCGGCGCCGCCGTGCCGTTGGCGTTCTGCGGGTTGATCATCGGGTAGAGCTTCCGTCCCGATGTGTCGGTCACCCGGGCGAGCGTCTGGTAGAGGTCGATGTGCGCGGCGAACGCCTTGAAGCGGTTACCGCCCCGGACGAAATTCAGGGCCGCGACGGCTGCTTCCAGGTTGCCCGCACTGATCAGGTCGGACGCGTTGGTGCCGGCACCGGCCGTGATGGTGATGTCCGTGGCCGCGGTCAGGGTGTTCAGGAACGTCGCGACGGCGGCTTCCCGGTCCTCGAAGTACTCGCGCAGCATCTGATCCCACAGGATCCCGGACAGCTCCGGGCGGCCACCACGGCGCGCGGCCTGCCGGGTCACCTCGACCTTGCCCCACACCTGCGTCGGGGTGATGGTCTGGGACGTGACGACCATCGCACCGGCGGCCGGCTCCGTGCCCTCGGTCGCCGGGCCCACCAGGCCGCTGGCGCTGCTGAACTTCGGCACGTCGAAGCTGGTGCCGTCGGTCGCGCCGGAGTTGATGAAGTCCCACAGCGGCGTCACGTAGTCCATCTGCGGCTGCCACATGTCCGGGCGGTAGCCGTTCGGGTTCAGCGACGCGGTGTCGGCCCGGTCCACGTCGAACGCCGCGGAGATCAGCCCGTTGACCCGGTCGAGGGCGCCCGGGTCGCCCGCCCCGCTGACCAGGGCAAAGACGTCGGTGGAGAAGTCGTAGCCGTTCGGGCCCCGGTCGAAGACGTGCCGGCCGCCGACGTGCGAGAACTTGTACGGCAGTGCCTCGCTGACCTGCGTGGACACCACCGGGCGGGTGGTCGGGTCGACGACCGGGCGCGTGGCGGGCTGCGGCGCCAGGGCGGTGCGCAGCTGCTCGATCTGCTCGGCCGAGAACTGAACGGGTTCGGGGGAGGTCGTCACCGGCTCGGCCGGCACGGTCTCCGTGGTCTCTTCCGGCATGCCGGTGTCCTTCCCATCTGCGCTCGCCGTCACGGATATGAGGCGAGAGTCGTTGAACGCGGGGTTGCTGACGAACCCGACGCCGGTCAGGTTGGCCATGTTCACCAGCAGGACGCCGGGGTTCTCCGGGTCGGGCTGGGTATCCAGGGTGTCGATCTCGACCTCGGGCGACAGGCCAGTCTTGCGGCCCTCCTTCGCGATCGCCAGCATCCGGTCACCGACCGGCCCGGCGTAGACCTTGAAGGTCACGACGAGACCGTCGTCGGTGTCCTCGGCTGCGATGGCACGCCCGAACCGCTGGCTCTGGTCGTGTTCGTCGTTGAACCGCACGTACTTGACGTCGCCGTACCTCAGCGACCCGCGGGCGAAGCGCCAGCGGCGCCCGGTGCGGTGCTTGCCGATCTTCCCCCACGGCACGACGACACCGGTCATGGTGCGCCGCTCGTGGTCCACGGCGAAGGTCGCCGCGGTCAGCCCGTCGAACTCCAGGGCTTCCATCACGCCGCCTCGATCTGCGGGACGGGCTCGCCCACGGTCGCGGCGACACGCAGCGGCTTGCGCGCCGGCTGGATAGCCCGCGGCGGCAGGCCTTCGGCGGCGCGGACCTCGGCCGCGTCGGTGACGCCCATCGTCACGTACGCCTGCTGCACCTCGGCGCGGGTCTTCGGGTCCGCCTTGAGGTAGTCGTCCAAGCTGAACCGGACCGTCACGCCGTCCCGGGTCACGTCCGGCATGGACAGCCGGTCGGTGACCGCCTTCATGTACGGGGCCAGCACGTCGTTGACGCGATCCTTACGCCGGTCGGTGGCGTTCTGGTACGTCCGGGACGTGGTCGACAGCCCGATGTCCTCCGGGTCGACGCCGAGCGCGTTCGCGATCGCCAGGTCCGCCCGCCTCTGCATCTCGACCAGCTGCATCTCCGCCGGGGTCGGGTTGCTGATCGGGTTGTACACCAGCGCCGCCGGCACGTACCCGTCGAGCCGCTTCGACCGGGCCTCGGCGAAGTCGTCGAGCGCCTTGATGATCTCGTCGTCGTTGCCCGGGTCGGCGTTCGGGTCAGCCGGGGCGAAGAACCCGCGGGCCTGGGGGTTGCCCGCGTACAGGTCGGCCGTCTTGTCCAGCGCGATCGCCCGGGCGATCGCCCGCTGGCCGGACACCAGCAGCGCCGGGTTCGGTGAGTCGAACCGGATGACCTGATCCCAGGTGACCGGCTCGCCGCCCATCCACACCGCCCGGCCCGGGAGCATGGCCGCGTCGGCGGCCGGCTCGGTCGGCAGCCCCGACGGCAGAAGACCGTGCCGGTAGTCGCTCGGCGGGGTCATCGACACCTGCTCCGGGGCGTACCGCACCGCGCTGACCGGGTAGCCGTCCGGCCCGAAGTCGGTGATACGCCACCACGCGACCGCCTCGAAGAGCAGGTCCTCGACGGTCATCGCCAGCGTCACGACGTTCGGGACGTTCGCGTCGACCTGGCCCAGCAGCGGATGATCCTGCACCCGGTTCTGCGCGTCGACCGCTTCGAGAGGCAGCGTGCTGATCGAGCAGAGCATGTTCCGGCCGCGGAGCACCGCCGGCACGCTCAGGGCCTCTTCCCTGCCCACCCTGCCCATGCGCTGCTGCGCCCAGATCACCAGCTGGTCGACCGGGTACACCGCCGAGAACCGAACCGGCCGCGGCTCGTCGAACGTCCGGCGCGGGCCCATGCCGAAGACCGCGCGGACGCGATCAACCAAGGCCATGCCCGGATGGTACAACCCCTAATACGAAACGTCGTCGTCCGAATCAGGCGCGGACCGTGGGCAGCAACACACGAACCTTGCCGTTCCCGGTCGGCAGCGTCCGGGCCAGGTGAACAGCGCCGGCCACCGCGTACACCGCGTCGGCGTTGCCGCCCTTGCGGGTGAACACCCAGCCGTCGCCGCGCGGCGCCTTCTCGGCGCCCTTCACCTGCGCGTCAAGCATCGCCTGCCCCGAGTGCGCGAAGGTGCGGGCGTCGACCTCCTTGGCCAGGCCCATGCACACCGCGGTGGTCTCGCCGCGGATCGCCGCCACCGTCACGCCGCGCGGCGGCCACCCCCGCACGCCGTCCTTCTGCCGGTCCGCGAGCTTCGTCGCGACCGCGGCCGCCGGGCCCGCCGGGAACCACCCCAACGTCCTAGGACGGAGGATCTCCATCCACCCGGGGAGATCGCGCTGCATCTGGGCCGCGGCGGCCGGGCCGGTCCACTCCGCCACGGTCTCACCCCGGACCCGGCCGTCATCGAGGACCGCGGCCGCGGCGAGGGTGGCGTGCTGCAGGTCCGGCGCCAGGTCGATACACACGGCCAGCCGCGACCGGGCATCGGCCAGGTCCCCGACCTCAGCGCACCGGCCCCATGCGGCCGGGTCAAGCGCCGGGTCCATCACCATGACCCGGATACACATGTGCTCGGTCTTGAACCCGGTCAGCGCCGCACCGCCGGCTCGGACCGCGCGGCGAGCCGCCTTCAGCAGCTTGCGGGCGTTCTTGCGGTGGCCCAGCGCAGGGTTGGCCTGCGCCAGCGCGGCCAGGTCCAGCGGGTCGGCGTCCTCCGGCGCCGACCATTCGAGCAGGCACACGTCCGTGTCGTCGTCGCCGGCCTCGATCGCGGCGAGGCCGTCGGCCCGCTTGTCGTTGAGGACGGTCGATTTCTCGGACCCGGCGTTGGACAGCGCGTAGATCTGGCTACCGTCGACCGCCGTGGTGGTGCCCTCCATGGCGTCCCACGCCTCGTAGGTGTGGTGCTGGCGGAGCTCGTCGAGGATGAGCCGGGCCACGGTCAGCGACCGGCCACCGTCGGCGTTGGACGCTGCGATCTTGTAGCGGTACTCCTCGCCGTCCTCGTCGACGATGAGCAGCTCCTGCTCGCCGTTGGTCTCGCGCACACCGCCGCGGCGCGGGATGTCGGCGGCCAGCACCGGCACCTTCCGGGCCAGCTTCACGGCCTTACGCCAGCTCTCCTTGGCGTAGTCGAGCTTGGTCGAGGTGCCCAGGATCATGGCCAGGCGCTCGAGGTACAGCCAGTACAAGGTGAGCACGACGAGCAACTCGGTCTTGCCGTTCTGCCGGCTGACCAGGATGAGCACGATAGTGAACCGCGGCGAGCCGTCGGGCAGCAGCTCGCCGGCATGGATGACGGCGAACTCCTGCCACGGGTCCAGCGGATGGCCCAGGATGTCTCGGGCGAAGTCGATCACGCCGAACCCGTACGACGTGAACCGCGTCAGCTCACGAAGCGGTGGCGTCCATATCCGGGGCTCCGTGCTGCCCCGTACCGAGTCGATTTCGCTCGGCGCGGAGCTCGTCGAGGCGAGTGCGGACAGGGTCATCAGCCTTCTTCCCCTCCACCTTGCCGCGTGCCGCGGGCGTCATGTGCAGCGCGGCCAGCGCGGCCAGCAGCCGCGGGCCCAGCTCGATCGCGGCCTGCCGGGCAGACAACGCGTCCGCCAGGCGCTGGGCGCCGGCCCGGCCGATGGGGTCCTCCCGGTCCCACGTCCGGACGGCGTCGACCGCCGCGGCGTGCAGCTCGGCCGCGTCGTCGATCAGCGTCGCGTACGAGCGCGTCAGGGCCACGGTCGCCGCGTCCCGCGCCACCGGCGGTGCGGCGCGCAGCGCGGAGGCCACCGCCCGGGCCAGCGGGCCACGGCGGGTCATCGGCCACTGCAATCGGGGAGAGAGAAAAGGGCCACTCCCGAGGGTGTCCGTATGTCCGTATTGGGAAAAAACGGTGGTCTCGGGACTGCGCGATCGTGTCCGCGCCGGCGCTGGTTTCGAGCACGAACGATCACGATCACCGCATCTTCTCCGCGCTCTCGTGCGTCCGCAGCGCCACGTCGACCAGCGCCAACACCTGCTCCGCCGTGTCCGCACGCACGTCGATCGAGGCCGGCCCGCCCTCGCGGCCCGCCACCACGCGCCACTGCCGCACGCCGATCTGCCCCGGGATCGCCTCGCGCGTCACCGTGATCACCACTTGGTCACTCCCTTGTTCGGTGGGTCGGCGCCCCGCCGCGGGTCGCCGACCTTCAGATTGCATGGTGCACACGCGGCCACCAAGTACCGCGGATCATCTCCGGTGACCGGACGACCGAGGGTGTGGTGCGCGCACGTGGCCACCTCCGTGCACACGTCGAGGTGTAGCTGGCAGCGGTAGCCGTCGCGGGCCAGCACCAGGGCGCGCGTCGTGCGCCACGCCCTGGTGCTGCCCTTCGACCACGCCTTGCTCACACCGTGGCGCGCCGGGCACACCGCGAGCAGCGATCCCACGCTGGCCTTTCGCCCTGTTTCGGCACGCGCGTCCAGCCGATGCGGCGTACGTACGCGCGGGCCAGCCCCATGGTCGGGAAGCCTGCGGCGCCTGAGGCGCCGCACCCATCACACCTGACGCCGTACGTCTTAATGAGCATGGTTTTCATCACCTCCTCTCAATGATCACCCACTCCACCGCCCTGCCAGCGCCCACGGCCGCGCCGCGCACGCTTCCGCCGGGGGCCCGTCCCGTTCCCGACCCGACCCGCTTCCCTGACTTCTTCACCCTGGCCGCTTGCCGGTCCTGCAGGACGGGGCGCACTCCGGTCACTGATCGGCTCCGTGGTGGGCGTGGCCGCGTTGGGTGCGCGGTCGCCGGGCGTGGGCCGGCTGGGAGCCGGTTCGCCGGGAGCGGTGATGTGACGGCCGGCCTTCGCTAGGAACTCGATGGTGAGGGTTCCGTAGTGAGGGTCGGTGGGTGCGGGCAGCAGAGGCCAGGCCTCCGCGTGCGGGTTGTCCTTGCGGGTCGAGTTGCAGCCTCGACAGGCGACCACGAGGTCGTCCGGAGACACGGCGGGCTTGCCAGGGTTGCGGTGGTCGTAGGTGCCGGCGCGGTTGCCGGTGCGGGCACCCCATTGGACGATGTGACCGCAGTAGCGGCACCCATCGCCGTCGCGGAGCCGCACCGGGACGGTGTATGCCTTGTTCGCGACGTCGGATCGGCGGGACCGCTCCCACTCGATCTCAGCCTTCCTGCGGATGTGGAACAGGTGCTCCGCGTCGTCGAGGAGCAGCCACGACCGGCCGTCCTCGCACCGCGCCCAGTAGCCGGCCCGCGCCGCCTGGGCGGCCCGGGCCCGCCAGTTGCGGCCGGCCATCTGCGCGATCACAGCGTCCGGGACCACGTAGTCCAAGCCCTTGCCGCCGCAGTAGGTGGCGCACCGCCAGACCAGCCCATACAGGATCGACACCAGGTCGTAGGGGTCTAGGCCGTCCAGATGCTCGGGATCCCACTCCAGCGGGGCGACCACCACCGGGTGGTCGTACGAGGTGTCCGAGGACTTCAGCCACGCCACGTGCGTCCTCCCTTGTCGAATTTGTCGTCCAGGTTGTGGCGGGAGCAGTAGTACGTGCCGGCGGGCGACGGACGGCAGTTCATGCAGATCGACGCGACCAGCCACACCCGCGCCGACGGGCACGGCGACCCGGGCCGGTGCCGGCGCGCACAGTCGCCGCACCGCCAACGCGCGTCCGTGGTGGACACGTCGACCTCGCGCCGCCGACGTCGCGCCATGGCGGTCTAGGCACCGCCGTCCGCGCAGTATTCGAGCCCACGCGGGGTGATCTGCCACGCCATGGCGGGCATGGAACCGGTCGAGACCGTTGTCTGCGAGGCCCATCCGAGCCGGGCCAGGCGGTACGCCTGGTCACGCGCAGCGGTGCTCGACACGTACCCGAGCCGGGCAATCGTCGACGCCGGCAGCGGGGCACCCAGGTGCTCGCGCAGCACGCGCAGCACCGCGATACCCGAGGGTGACTGCACCGCGCGGCGTAGTCGGGCCCGGACCTCGCTGTCGGTCGCGATCTGCGGCTCCGTCACATCGCTCCGCCGATGACGATGACCAGAGAGAGCAGCGCGGCGAGCACGATCAGGGCGCCGACCAGGGCCAGGACGGGCCAGACCGGGTGCATGTACGAGGGGCGACGCGACCTGGTCATTTCCGACCCCGCAGGTAGATGACCCGGGCGGTCTCGTACTCAGGCTGCGCACCGGCCGCCGCGAGCTCGGCCGCCACGGCGTAAAAGCACTGCCGCCCGAACCGGCCGGCCAGGATCGCGGCCTGGGCGCCGCGGGCCCGGCCGTACAGCGCCCGACGGCGAGCCGCAGGCCTGCGGCAGCGATCGCACTCCAGCAGCCCGGTCACCACGGTGGGCCCCGCCGCGGCCGGCCATGCGGTACGTACTCCGCGTTGCCGTCCATGTGCAGCACCCAGCCAGGGCCCAGCGACGGCGCCCACCGCTCCGGAGTCTCCGGGACGCGGTGCCGGGCCGGCCGCGGCGGCAGCGCGGACAGCGCCACCGCGACCAGGCCCAGCAGGAGCGCCAGGCCGTACAGGAACAGAGCCCAGGTCATGATGGTGGCCTCGCGGCTCATGACGCGGGCCTCGATCCGGCGCACGTGCCGCCGCCGCCCGGCAACGGCTCGCCGTGGGAGCGGTGGCGCTGCCCATCGGGCACACCGCAGATACCGCAGTGCGTGGCGCTCTCCGATCCAGCACAGGTGCCGCCGCACCAGCAGACACGCGCGGGAGCCCCGTCCGGGTGCTGCCCCTGGTGGGTGCGGCAGAACAACGTCGTGGTGTCGATCAGGCAGATCGGGGTGGCCGGCGTCTGCAGGTGGCGGACGTCGTCGACCGGCTCCGGGTGGGCGTAGAGCATGGTGAACAGCGCGGCCTGCAGGTGGAGCAGGTCGACGCCTTCCGTAGCCCTGGGGTAGCCGTGCTCGGCCAGCAGGTCGCGGAACGCGAGGAGCAGGCGCATGCCGAAGCGCGGGTCGCCGGGGTCGCCGGGAGGGTCCGGAATCGGGTAGACGCGGGCCGGCGTGACGGCCGGGGCGGCGGTTTCGGGCATGGTCGTAGATCCCTTCACGGGTGCGGGGTGGTGGAAGGCCGGCGGGGCATACGGGCAGTTCCGGGGGAGAGCCCGGGTCCGCGTACGCCCCGCCGGCAGCTAACGGGCGGGCAGGAGCGCGGCGAGGTCATCGGGGTGGATCTGCGCGCGGCCGTTGGGCAGCGGGACCGCCGCCAGCTGACCCTTCTGCACCCAGCGCCGGACCTGCCTCGCGCTCACGTTCAGCCCTTTCTCCCGGAGCCGCTGCGCGGCCTGCGGGATACTCAAATAGGTCTGATGTGACGTCATGGGTCACACGCTACGGTCGGTTCCGAGTGACGTCAAGCGTCTCTCTGGACTCTTTGGCACATCTAGATTGGCCGAAGCGGCTAATGTGTGCGCTATGACCAACACAGGGGTGCAGACGCGGGAGCCCGGCTGGGTACCGGACGTCAGCTCATTGGGGGCGAGGCTCGCACTCGTCCGACAGGCCATGGGATGGAACATCGCCGAGGCAGCCACGACGTGCGGCCTGCCGGTCGCTTCCTGGCGCAACTGGGAGAACCGAGGCAAGGAACCGCGCGGCCTGCTCAACGTCGCCATGAAGATCGCCGGCGTGACCGGAGTCGACTACAGGTGGCTAGCGCTCGGGCCCGAAGTTCAGCAGGGACAGCCCACTCCCGCAGTGGGAATGAAACCTACTCGTGAGTATCACTCACACTATCTCCCGCGTGAGCGCGTCGTCGCCGTTGGCAGCGGCGAAATCGGCGGCAACAATTCGAACACACGTTCGAATTTGCGCACACGGCCGATTGACGGCGTCCG
>Ga0307515_10001636_pt1 | contig 49786 bp, 48 predicted proteins | sample 17_EM_MG_FD_194513 | JGI IMG/M metagenome (GOLD analysis project Ga0307515, IMG submission 194513) | Populus trichocarpa ectomycorrhiza microbial communities from riparian zone in the Pacific Northwest, United States - 17_EM | ecosystem: Host-associated > Plants > Roots > Unclassified | place... | reverse complement strand
GATCTTGATTTTTGCAGCTTTCGCCATGGTCGTCCTGCCTTTATGAAAAACAAAGCCGCGGACCGACGTTCAGGGTCCCGGCAAACTTGGCGCGAAACTACAAATCGCGCCCGAAAAGTCAAGTCCGTTTTGGGTTGAAAACCAGTCTCGCCACCGAAAGAGCCACATAAAGTCCGAAGAAGCCGGCGATCGACCAGGCAAAACCATCATTGCCGGTGACGTCCATCGCCGCACCGATGGCCTGCGGACCGGCGACGGTCCCCACGGCATAGGAGAAGATGAATGCTGCATTGGCGGCTGCGAGGTCGGCACCGGTGAGGCGGGACCCGAGATGGCTGAGGCCCACCGTATAGAGGCCGGAGACGCATCCACCCCAGAACAGCAGCACAATGGCCATCAGCCACCAGCTTTCCTGCAGCAGCGGAAGACACAGCGCGCCGATCAGCCCGACAACCGTCATGAGGGCGAGAAGATTGCGCCGGTCCTTCATCCTGTCGGACAGCATGCCCAGCGGTATCTGGAAAATGACATTGCCCATGCCCATGACCGTCAGCAGCAGCGCCGCCTGTGATTCGGTGAAGCCGGCACGGGTGCCGAAGATCGGGAACAACGACAGACCACCTGATTCGACGGCACCGAAGATGAAGACGGCTGCCGTCGCGGTCGGCACCAGGAATACGTAGCGCATGAAATGCAGTTCGGGCTTCTCGTCCAGGTCCGGGCTTTCGTTGCGGGCAAGGAAGATGGGAATTGCCGCCAAAAGGATGACACCGGCGCCGACAGCGAAGGGCAGGATGCCGTCGCTGCCTAGGATGGAAAAGAGCAGGGGGCCGGCCGCAAAACCGAGCGACAGAACCGTTCCATATATGCCGAGAACGAGACCACGGCGCTTGGGCGGTGCCGTGGCGTTGATCCAGAACTCGGATAGCACGAAAAGAACCGTGATCGCGCCGTGAAACACGACGCGGAGCGGAAACCACATCAGGAAGTTTTCGATATAGAAGAAGCCGAGCGCGCTTAAGGCGGCAAACAGGACCGCCCAGAGCATCGTGTTGGCGACACCGTAACGATGGGCCACTTTGGTGGTGAACGGCGCAACAGCCATGGAGGCGAGCCCTGCCATCGCCGAATTCAGGCCGATCATCGTCGAGGAGATGCCGCGCTTTTCCATGATGATGCTGAGAAGCGGCAGGCCGAGGCCGATGGCAATGCCGACGGCGGAAATTGCCGAGACGGCCGCGATGAGCGACGGCCAGTGAATATCCTCAACCGGCGCTGCTGTGCCGGACGGCGGCTGTGCCATGCAATCGAATTCCTTAAAAGACATCCCGGATGAAACGTCCGCGACGGGTATGAAAGAAGGGGACCGGACGCCCGAAAGGCAGCGAAGGGTCCTGGGCGAGGTTTTCGCGCAATTCACCCAGGATGATCCCGGTGATGTCCGGCATCGTCACGGACGAGACATCGTTGACGTTAACCCATCGCAAGTCCTCGAGCTCCCGGCTCTCCCGGCTATCCATCGGGTCGATATCCGCCTCATCCGCAAACAGAGCGAAAAAATGGGTATCGAACCGGCGGGGATGACCCGGAGGCGTGATCGCCCGAGCGATATAGCGCAAGTTTGCGAGATCGGGAAGAAAAGGTAACGCATTGTTTCCGGCAGAGACCGTGCCGATCGCGATGCTGGCTTCCTCATGCAGTTCGCGGAGCGCGGCAAGTGCCAGGGCCCGCAGGCGCGATTCCGTTGCGCGCGGCCCGCAGCCGGCCTTCAACCTGTCGAGCACGGCGGGGTGGATGTCGCTGCTCCAGCGAATCAGGCGGTCGCCTGCGTCCCGCCGCCCGCCCGGGAAGACGTGCAGGTCCGGCATGAACACATGGGCGCGGCTGCGCTTGCCGACAAGAACGCGGACATCCCCGCCCGAACGGTCGAGAAGCATGATGGCGGCCGCGTCGCGCGGACGCAATGTCCGGCCGACCGGTGGAGACACGAGAGGCGCCACAGTCTCCGGCAGCATATCAGGTGCCTGCGTCAAGCGGACGGGCCACGGGCCGGCAGGACAGGCAATTCGTCTTCAGGTGCATCTTCGTGCCCTCCGAACCCGTGCATGCGCAACGCCCATTGCAAGCCGATGACGCCGCCTTTGACGGGCTGCATCAGCGCCAGCGAGCCGATGATGGTAATCGGCACCCAGATGGCCAGATGACCCCAGTTCGACAGGGTCAGCAGCATTTCCGTCATCATGAAACCGCCGAGCACCAGGTGCCCCATGATCGTAACGACGATATAGGGCGGAAAATCGTCGGCGCGATGATGGTCCATGCGTTCGCCGCAGGCCGAGCAGGCATCGACGGACTTTACAAAGGCACGAAACAGTCGCCCTTCGCCGCAGGCCGGGCAGCGATTGAGCATGCCGCGCCTGATCGAACGACCCACAGGACGCTCTGCCGCGTCCGTTTGCTCAAACCGGATGGTCTCCGGCGTACCGTGTTGTCCCTGCATATCCCTATCCCTATTTTGGGCGCCGGGCGATCTGCTGCCGACCGACTACCGCCGGCCGCGCGGCGGGCGCGTTCCAGGCTGATTGCGGGCGCCGCTGCCCCGTCGCCCCGCTTTGTGAAAGGAGCGGGTCGCCGTCGGCATCTTGCGCCCCTCACTGATCATCTCGAACCGCAAGGCACCTGCCAGCGGCACGGCCTCGACCAGCTTGACTGTCGTCTCGTCGCCGAGGCGGTAGCCTAGGCCTGTCTTTTCACCTGACAGCGACTGATGCGCTTCGTCGTAGACGAAGTAATCTCGTCCCAGTGTAGATATAGGCACGAAGCCGTTGGCACCATAGTCCGGAAGGGTGACAAATAGTCCTGCCTTGGTGACGCCCGAGACACGGCCGGTAAATTCCTCGCCGACACGGCCGGAAAGGTGGTGCGCGATCAGCCGGTCGACCGTATCGCGTTCGGCGGCCATGGCGCGCCGCTCGAAGGTCGAGATTTCGGCTGCAATATCGTCAAGCTCGGCTTCTTCTGCCGGCGTGATGCCGCCTTCGCCAAATCCAAGCACGCCGACCAAAGCCCGGTGCACGATCAGGTCGGCATAGCGGCGGATCGGCGAGGTGAAATGCGCGTATTTCATCAGGTTAAGGCCAAAATGGCCGATGTTCTCCGGGCTGTAGACGGCCTGGCTCTGCGAGCGCAGCACCATCTCGTTGACCATGGTCTCGTACGGCTTGTCGACGGCTGTTGCGAGAATGCCGTTGAAATGATTGGAGCGCAGGTTTCCGCCCTTCATTAGGGAAATATCAAGCGTCGCCAGGAAGTCCCGCAGCGATTCCTGTTTGGCAAGCGACGGCGCATCATGGATGCGGTAGATCAGCCGCTGGCGCTTGACTTCCAGCGTCTCGGCCGCCGCGACATTGGCCTGGATCATCATTTCTTCGATGAGCTTGTGGGCGTCAAGCCGGTCTGGAACGAAAACTCGATCGACCGTGCCGTCTCCCTTCAGGATGATCTTGCGCTCCGGCATGTTGAGTTCCAGCGGCTGGCGTCGGGTACGCCCGGTCGTCAATGTCGCATAAGCCGCCCAGAGCGGCTTCAGGATCGGCTCCAGCAGCGGCCCGGTCTGGTCATCAGGATTTCCGTCGATCGCCGCCTGGGCTTGGTTGTAGGAGAGCTTGGCGGCGCTCTTCATCATGATGCGGTGGAAGGTGTGGCTGGCCTTGCGGCCTTCCTTGGAAAAGCGCATGCGCACGGCAAGCGCCGGGCGATCGACACCCTGTTTCAGCGAGCAGAGCTCATTGGATATCCGCTCGGGCAGCATGGGAACGACCCGGTCCGGGAAATAGACCGAATTGCCGCGCTTCAGGGCCTCGCGATCGAGCGCCGATTTCGGTCGCACGTAATAGGAAACATCGGCGATGGCGACGGTGACGATAACCCCGCCGGGATTGTCGGGCGAAGGATCCGGTTCCGCATGCACCGCGTCGTCATGATCCTTGGCGTCAGCCGGATCGATGGTAATGAGCGGCAGCGAGCGCCAATCCTCGCGATGCGCCATGCTGGCAGCACCTGCGGCGTCCGCTTCCTTGATCACCGCCTCCGGGAAGATATAGGGGATGCCATGGGCGTGGATGGCGATCATTGAGATCGCCTTTTCGGTCGCCACCGAGCCGATGATGGCCTTGACCTGCGCGCGCGGAAGGCCGAAGCGACCTAGCCGCGAGATTTCGACTTCGACCAGATCGCCGTCCTGCGCCGCGATCGTTCCGCCCGATTCGACCAGCAGTTCCTCGCCGCGCTTGTCGATCGGCATGATCCGGCCACCGCCGCCTGGCGTGGCGCGGAAGACGCCGAGCGCCGCATTGTTGTTCACGCGGCGATCTAGGACCTTGATGATGCGGGCGGTATAGGCGGGTCCGGCGCGGTCCTTGGCGGGGAAAATCTTGGCGAGCACCCGGTCGCCGAGGCCGCCGACGGGCGTCTTGCCCTTGGACTTGCCGACGGTCGATTGGCGGATTGCCACGGCAGGCGCGACACCGGCGTCTTCCGGCCAGTCGGCGGGGCGGCCGATCAGTTCGCCGTCCTTGTCGCGGGTGGTGATGTCGAGCACGGTGACCGGGGGCAGGGCGCCCGGACGGACCAGCGCATTGCGCTTCTTTTCCAGAAGCCCGTCGGCCTCGAGTTCGCGCAAGAGCACCTTCAACTCGATCCGCGCCTCGGTCTTCAGGCCGAAGGCCTTGGCGATATCGCGTTTCGATGCCTTGTCGGGATTTTCGGCAAGAAAACGCATCAGCACGTCGCGTGGTGGAACGGCGCCATGGATGATGACGGTCTTGTCGCTGGATGTGGCAGCGGATTTGCCCGCGCGGCCCAAGCGGGCTGCGGGTTTACCGGGCCGGTCGGTGCGGTCGCGCGGGGTTTTGCTCACGGTCAGTCCTTCTTGGCCTTGGCTGTCGCCTTGGGCTTGGCTGCTGCCTTGGGTTTCGCAGCGGCTTTCGGCTTGGCGGCGGCCTTTTTCTTTGGTGCGGCCTTGGGCTTGGCGGTCGTGGCTTCAGCGCCGTCGGCCTTGGCCGCTTTGGCCGCTTTGGGCTTTGCGCTCTTCGTCGCCTTTGCCTTCGAGGGTTTGCCGCCGTCCTTTGCAATACGTTCGGCGATCAGCAGCAGGGCGTCCTCGATCGTTACCGATTGCGGATCCTTGGCTTTGGGCAATGTCGCATTGACCTTGCCCCAGTTCACATAGGGTCCATACTTGCCGTCCTTGACGGTGATCGCGCCGCCATCTGGATGGGCACCGACCTCCTTCAGCGGAGCCGCAGACGCTCCCCGTCCGCCCGGTCCCTTCGATGCCTTGTCGGCGAGCACGGAGACCGCACGGTTCAAGCCGATCGAGAACACGTCCTCGATAGTCTCGACATTCGCGTATTTGCCGTCATGCAGGATGAATGGTCCGTAGCGGCCAAGACCGGACGAGATCATCTTGCCGCTTTCCGGATGTGCGCCGATATCGCGCGGCAGGGAGAGCAGGGCAAGCGCCTTTTCATGATCGATCGAGGCCGGCGTCCAGCCCTTCGGCAGGCTTGAGCGCTTGGCTTCCTTGCCATCGCCGCGCTGTACGTAGGGGCCGAAGCGGCCGGAGCGCAGCGTGATTTCCTCGCCCGTATGCGGATCCTTGCCAAGCGCCTGCGGCTCGCTAGAGGCGGAAGCCTCTGCGCCGTCCTTGCTGTCGGAGGAGAGCTGGCGGGTAAAATTGCAGTCCGGATAGTTGGAACAGCCGACGAAGGCGCCGTACTTGCCGAGCTTCAGCGACAGCTTGCCGTTTCCGCAGACCTGGCAGATGCGCGGATCGCTGCCGTCCTCACGCTTCGGGAAGACCAGCGGGGCGAGTTCCTCGTTGAGCGCGTCGAGAACATTTGTGACACGCAGTTCCTTGGTGTCTTCGATCTGGGCGAAGAAATCCTTCCAGAAGTCGCGAAGCACGTCCTTCCAGTTGAGTTCGCCGGCGGAGATCTGGTCGAGCTTTTCTTCAAGCGATGCCGTGAAATCATACTCGACATACCGGGCGAAGAAGCTTTCCAGGAAGGCTGTCACAAGCCGACCCTTGGCTTCCGGGATGAGTTTGCGCTTGTCGATGACGACATATTCGCGGTCGCTGAGAGTTTTCAGCGTCGCCGCATAGGTGGACGGTCGGCCAATGCCGAGCTCTTCCATCTTCTTGATCAGCGTCGCTTCCGAATAGCGTGGTGGCGGCTCGGTGAAATGCTGGGTTGCGTTGATCTTCTGCTTGGCAAGGTTTTCGCGCGCGTTGATTTCCGGCAGGCGGCCATCCTCGTCGCCGTCGTCGCTCTGTTCGCCGTCTTCCTTCTGGTCGGTGTAGGCGGCGATGAAGCCGTCGAAGCGGATGACGGAGCCGACGGCACGCAGGCCAGCCTTCTGGCCGCCGTTCTCTGCGGTAATTTCGGCTGTTGTCCGCTCGATCTCGGCAGACGCCATCTGGCTGGCGATGCCGCGCTTCCAGATCAGGTCGTAAAGCCTGATCTGGTCGGCATCGAGAAACTTGCGGACCTGATCCGGTATGCGGTTGAAATCGGTTGGGCGGATGGCCTCGTGGGCTTCCTGGGCATTCTTTGCTTTGGTCGAATAGAAGCGTGCCTTCTCCGGCACGTAGCGTTCGCCGAACTGGCTGCCAATGGCACGCCGCGCCGCATCGATCGCTTCGCCGGCCATCTGCACGCCGTCGGTACGCATATAGGTAATGAGACCGACGGTTTCGCCGCCAATGTCGATACCTTCATAAAGCTTCTGCGCCACCTGCATCGTGCGGGATGCCGAGAAGCCGAGCTTGGAGGAGGCGGCCTGCTGCAGGGTCGAGGTCGTGAAGGGCGGCGACGGGTTACGCTTGACGGGCTTTGCCTCGACGCTGTCGACCGTGTAGGCGGCGCCTTCAAGCAGCGTCTTCAACCGGCCGGCATCGTCGCCGTTGCCGACAGAGCGGGCCTGCAGGCGCTTGCCCTCGGCCGAAACCAGCCGGGCCTCGAATTCGTCGCCGCGCGGCGTCTTCAAGAGTGCCGAGATGTTCCAGTATTCTTCCGAGACGAAGCGTTCGATTTCGGATTCGCGGTCGCAGACGAGCCGTAGCGCCACCGACTGAACCCGGCCGGCCGAGCGGGCGCCCGGTAGCTTGCGCCACAGCACCGGCGACAGGTTGAAGCCGACGAGATAATCAAGGGCGCGGCGGGCGAGATAGGCATCCACCAGCGGGATATCGATGTCGCGCGGATTGGCCATCGCGTCGAGCACGGCCTTCTTGGTGATGGCGTTGAACACGACGCGGCTCACCGGCTTGTCGCCGATCAGCTTCTTCTTGCGCAGGAGATCGAGCACATGCCAGGAAATAGCCTCGCCCTCGCGATCCGGGTCGGTCGCGAGAATCAGGCCATCGGACGTTTTCAGGGCATCGCCGATGTCCTTCATGCGCTTGGCCGACTGGCTATCGACCTCCCAGAGCATGGCGAAGTCCTCATCGGGCAGCACCGAGCCGTCCTTGGCCGGAAGATCGCGGACATGGCCGAAGGAGGCCAGAACCTTGTAGCCGGGGCCGAGATACTTGTTGATGGTCTTGGCCTTAGCAGGCGATTCCACGACGACTACATTCATGGTCATACTTCAAAGCAACCGTTCAAATGCGTGCCCCACCGGCAAAACGATGGCACGCCCGGAAATATCGATGCCCCGACATGGACAGGGATTCGTCCGTGGTCAAGTGCCCGAGTTCAAATTAGCGATGCACAACGCGATACAACCTATAAGAGATTACGTCAGTATTGCAATTAAAGATAAATGCGTTATCGTCCCGGAAGTGTAAAATCGTGCCCCGACGGATTGCTTGAGGATGCGGTCAGCGATGACCGCGGCCGCTGGAAAGTGATGCCCTTTCGAGGGCGTCTTTTTATAGCGGTCCTTAGCAGGGCGCACGCGGGCGAGATGCGCAACAGGAAGAGAAGATGATCCCGACCATGAACGGCGCCGGCAAGACGAGCAGACAGACGCAGGACAACATCGCCTATATCCGCCAGATGCTCGGCGAACTGCGCGGTGTCGCCAGCAATGAGGGCGCAGACATGCTGTGCTACCTGATCGAGATGGCTTTCGTCGAGGCCGGCGACATCCAGGCCGGCAAACGCCAGCTGTCAATCCAGCAGGCTGAGAGACACAAGACCGCCAGCATGCCGGTGAAGCCGCCCGGCGAGATCCAGTTCTAGCAGGACGAGATAGATTGCCGAGGGTGACAGGCCGGTATGGCGGATGATGTCGTCGATCTCCACCGGTGTCGGGCCGAGCGCATCGGTGATCCGGGCGCGCTCGCTGTCATTCGGTGGCGGGGCCATTATGCCGTCGCCTTCCGGCTCCTCGGCCTGCGGTTGCGAAAACAGGTCGATCCGGCTGACCGGAGCCAGGGCTTCCAGAATGTCCTGTGCGCTGGTGGTGATGGTGGCGCCGTCCTTCAGGAGCCCGTTGGTGCCGTGGCAGCGCGGGTCGAGCGGCGATCCAGGCACGGCAAAAACCAGTCTGCCGAAATCGGCCGCATAACGCGCGGTGATCAGCGACCCGGAACGCGCTGCCGCCTCGACCACCGCCAGGCCCAAACTCACGCCGGCAATCAGCCGGTTGCGGCGCGGGAAATCGCGGGCGCGGGGTTCCCAGCCAAACGGCATCTCGCTGATCGCAAGCCCATTGCCACTGGTGATCTCGTCCAGAAGGCCGACATTCTCGGGCGGATAGGGCTGGTCGAGCCCGCCGGCTAGTGCTGCGATCGTGCCGGTCTCAAGGCTTGCGCGATGCGCGGCCGTATCGATGCCGCGGGCAAGACCGGAAATCACCGCGTAGCCGGCCCGTCCGACATCACGGGCAATCATCGCAGCAAATTTCGCACCGCTGATAGAGGCGTTGCGCGAGCCGACAATGCCGAGCGACGGGATGGTCGCCACCGAAAGATTGCCTTTGACCGCAAGAAGCGGCGGGGCCGCATCGATTTGGCGCAGCGCCGGCGGATAGTCGGGTTCGCCAATGCCGACGAAGCGCGCGCCAAAGCGGTGCGCGAAGGTCAATTCCTTCTCCGCTTCCGCAAGCGACGCCACGCGGATTGCGCGGGTGGAGCCGCCGCGCCGCGAAAGCTCGGGCAGCATGTCCAGCGCTGTCTCGGCTGAGCCGAAATGATTGATGAGATCGCGGAAGGTGGCGGGGCCGACATTGTCGCTGCGGATCAGCCGAAGCCAGGCGATCCTCTGTCGTTCCGTCAGCGCAATTCCTTTTCGTCCTGCGCTGGCGTCCGGCATCCTGTCCTATCCTTTTTCGCCGATCCGGCTTTCGGTGCCGGCAAGCAGCCGTTGAATGTTCGCCCGGTGCTTGATCCAAGTGATGACGCTCATCACCACGAAGAGCAACCCGATTTTTCCATAGCCCGAAACCAACAATACAACCGGAACGACAAGCGTTGCAACCAGTGCCGAAAGGGAGGAATAACGCGTCAGCTTGGCCAGACCGAGCCAGACGGCGGCAAAGACCAGCACGATCAGCGGGGCGAGACCCAAGAGCACGCCGATATAGGTCGCAATGCCCTTGCCACCCTTGAAACCGAGCCAGACCGGGTAGAGATGGCCGAGGAAAGCAGCAAAGCCCGCGGCAATGCCCGCTTCAATGCCGAAGAAATACAGCGCTATCGCCGCCGCAGCTGTGCCTTTAAACGCGTCGAGCAACAGCGTGGCGGCCGCGAGTTTCTTGTTGCCGGTGCGCAGAACATTGGTCGCCCCGATATTGCCGGAACCGATCTTGCGCACGTCACCGAGCCCGGCCATGCGGGTCAGGATCAGGCCGAAGGGGATCGAGCCGAGCAAATAGCCGAACAGCAGGCAGCCGAGCGTGAGCGGCAGTGCGAGCTGCCAGTTGAAAAGTTCCACGGGTTCCCCTCCGTCACGCCATCCGCCTAGAGCGAATGGACCAGTTTTCCCGCAACATAGGTTTGAACCGCCCGGCCGGTAAAGCGGGCATTTTCGAACGGCGTGTTTTTCGAGCGGGAGACGATGGCATCCTTGGAGACGATCCATGGCTCGTCGAGATCGATGACGGTGATATCCGCCTTCGCACCGGGCTTCAGCGTCCCGGCATCGAGACCGAAAATCTTGGCCGGGCGGGTGGACATGGCATCGACAAGCCGCATCAGCGAAACATGGCCGCTGTGATAGAGGCGAAGCGCTGCCGCCAGCATGGTTTCCAGCCCAATCGCGCCATCGGCGGCGTCGGCAAATGGCAGGCGCTTGGTATCGACGTCCTGTGGATCATGGGATGAAACGATGATGTCGATCAAGCCGTCCGCGAGTGCCTGGACCATCCCCATCCGGTCATCCTCGCCGCGCAGCGGTGGCGAGAGCTTGAAGAAGGTCCGGTATTCGCCGATGTCGTTCTCGTTCAGCGTCAGGTGATTGATCGAGATGCCGCAGGTGACGTTGGCGCCGCGCTTGCGGGCCGTGGTGATCGCCTCGACCGATTCGGGCAGAGAGATCTTGGCTGCGTGATAGTTGCCCTTGGTGAGCGTGGCGATCCGCAGGTCGCGCTCCAGCGGAATGATCTCCGCTTCGCGCGGAACGCCGGGAAGGCCAAGCCAGCTTGCCAGCAGCCCCTCGTTCATGACGCCGCCGGCGCCGAGATATTTGTCGCGGGTCTCAAGCGATATGACGGCGCCGAACTCGCGGGCATAGGTCATGGCGCGGCGCAGAACGAGCGTATCGTGGAGCGGACGCCGGCCATTGGTGAAGCAGACGGCGCCGGCATCGCGCAGCAGGCCGAACTCGGTCATTTCCTCGCCATCGAGATGCTTGGTGAGAGCGGCTGCCGGATAAACATTGACCATCGCCTTGTCGCGCGCCGTCTTCTGGACGAACTGGACCAGCGCGATGTCGTCGATCACGGGATCGGTATCCGGCATGGTGATGATCGAGGTGACGCCGCCGGCCGCTGCGGCGCGCGAGGCCGATTCGATCGTCTCGCGGTACTCGCCGCCAGGTTCGCCAACGAAGACGCGGGCATCGACAAGGCCCGGAACGGCGAGAAGGCCGCTGCAGTCCTTCACCGTGGCACCTTCAGGCATGCCCTGATTCTGGGCGTCCTTGCCGGCGGCTGAAATGATGCCATCTTCAATGATGATTGTGCCGATTTCGTCGAGATTGCGCGATGGATCGATGATGCGGAGGTTCTTGAGGACGAGAGTGCCGGTCATGCGCGCGGTCCCTGGTTCTGGGAAAGAAGAAGCGTTTCCATGACCGCCATGCGTACGGCGACCCCCATTTCCACTTGTTGCTCGATGACGCTTTGCGGTCCATCGGCGATTTCCGAGGCGATCTCGACGCCGCGGTTCATCGGCCCCGGGTGCATGACGAGCGCATCCTCCTTAGCCGCCTTCAGCTTTTCGGCATCAAGGCCGAAATAGCGGAAATATTCGCGCACCGAGGGAACGAAGGAGCCGGCCATGCGCTCGCGTTGCAGGCGCAGCATCATCACCACATCGGCGTCCTTCAGGCCTTCCTCCATCGAATGATAGACTTCGGCTCCCATCTCGGCGATGCCGGCGGGCAAGAGCGTGGCAGGTGCGACGACGCGGACGCGGGCGCCCATCTGGTTCAAGAGCAGGATATTAGAGCGGGCGACACGCGAGTGCAGCACGTCGCCGCAGATGGCGACGATGATGCGCGACAGCTTGCCCTTGGCGCGGCGGATCGTCAGCGCATCGAGCAGGGCTTGGGTTGGATGCTCATGCTGGCCGTCGCCGGCATTGACGACCGAGCAGGACACCTTTTGCGCAAGAAGGGCGGCCGCACCGGCCGAGGAATGGCGAACGACCAGCACGTCCGGGTGCATGGCGTTCAGCGTCATCGCGGTATCGATCAGCGTTTCGCCCTTCTTCACCGAGGAATTGCTGACTGACATGTTCATCACGTCGGCACCAAGCCGCTTGCCGGCCAGTTCGAAGGACGCTTGCGTGCGGGTCGAGGCTTCGAAGAACAGGTTGATCTGCGTCAGGCCCCGCAGCGTCGATGTCTTCTTCTCGCGCTGGCGGGAAATTTTGACGGCTTCATCGGCCCGATCGAGCAGGAGGGTGATGTTCTGTTCCGTCAGGCCCTTGATGCCGAGCAAGTGACGATGCGGAAAGAAATCCATGAAAGACCCGCCTCTGTTTGGAAGTTGCGAGGGTCTATAATGATTGCGCGGCAAACCGGCAAGGCGCAAGCCCGCCATTCGATCCTGATCCCCATGCTTTTGGGCCGCTGGTGCGGCATCCCTCAAATAGTTGCGGGAAGCGTTCGATATCGCAATCGGGGACAGTTTCGCCCCTTCGGAACATGCGCTAGAACCGCCCCATGACTCAATTGACCCGGACTGAACAAAAACTCGGCGAACTGAACCAGCCCAAACCCTGGTCCGGCATCAATGCCTATCGCTCCGATCCGCTGGTGGTCGACGTCACCTCCTCGATGCCGCGCTCCCTGCGCGACGAGTTCGAGACCATCGGCCGCTACGTGACCTCGCCCGAGGCGCAGGATCTGGCGCGCATGGCAAACCAGGGTGTGCCGCAATTGCGCACCCACGGTCCCCGTGGTGAGCGGCTCGATGTGGTCGATTTCCATCCGGCCTGGCATGCGCTGATGCGCCGCTCGATGACCTCGGGCCTGCATGCGTCTGCCTGGGAAAACATCAAGGACGAGCAGGGTCGGTCGCACAAGGCGCGTGCCGTTCGCTTCTTTCTGACCGCGCAGCTCGAATGCGGCCACCTCTGCCCGCTGACCATGACCAGCGCCTCGGTCGCGGCAATCACGGCGTCGCCCGTCGTGCAGAAGGAGTGGGCGCCAAAAATCCTGTCGCGCAAATATGATTCGGCGAACAAGCCCTGGATGCAGAAGTCGGCCGTTACCATCGGCATGGGCATGACGGAAAAGCAGGGCGGCACCGACGTGCGCGCCAACACCTCGACAGCCGATCGGGTGGGCGAGGGGATCTACCGTCTCAACGGCCACAAGTGGTTCATGTCGGCGCCGATGAGCGACGCCTTCGTCATGCTGGCGCAGACCCGCGATGGCCTCGGCTGTTTTCTCGTCCCGCGCCTGCTCGAGGACGGGGCCGCCAACGGCCTGAAATTCCAGCGACTGAAGGACAAGCTCGGCAACCGCTCCAACGCTTCGGCCGAGGTCGAATTTGCCGACACATTCGGTTTCCTGCTCGGGTCGCCGGATGGTGGGCTGCGCACGATCCTCGATATGGTCACGCTGACGCGGCTCGATTGCGCCTTGGCATCGTCCGGCATGATGCGGGCGTCGCTGGCGGAAGCCGTGCACCACACGCGCGGCCGCAGGGTGTCAGGCAAGCCGCTCGTCGCCCAGCCGATGATGACGCGGGTGCTGGCCGACATGGCGCTCGATGTCGCGGCCGCAAGCGCTTTGTCGTTCCGCCTGGCGGAAGCCTTCGACAAGGCGCGCGATAGCGCCGAGGATGCCGCTTACGCGCGGATCATGATGCCGGTTGCGAAATACTGGACCTGCAAGATCGCGCCGGGTCTCATTTACGAGGCGATGGAGTGCCTGGGTGGTAACGGCTATATCGAGGAGCGGCCCATCGCGCGGCACTATCGCGAAGCCCCGGTCAATGCGATCTGGGAAGGGTCCGGCAATGTCATGGCGCTTGATGTCCTGCGCGTGCTCAATCGCGGCAAGGACCTGTTCGAGCTGCTGTTCCAGGTGATCAGCCGGGATCTCGGGCCGGCGGCCAAGAAGACGGTCGATGTGCTGCGCGCCGCCATGTCGCTCTGCGAACGCGACGAGGGGGCTGCGCGTATGCTGATCGAGCAACTGGCGCTGGCCGCGGCGGCGGCTGAACTGTATCGGCTGGGTGCCGGTCGTATTGCCGATGCCTTCCTCGAATCGCGCCTCGCCGGCGGCTGGCGCTCCACCTACGGCATGCTCGATTCGCGTTTCGATTCAGCCTATATCGTCGATCTGCTTTACCCGGCGGCAATATAGCCGGTGACCGTGAGCAACAGCGGGATGGTAAAAAACGAAACCAGCGTCTGTACGGTGGCTACCGCGGCATAGAGCGGTGCGTCGCCACCCATCTGCTTGGCGAGCAGATAGCCATTCATTGCAGTCGGTACGCTGGCACCGAGCGCGATCACCAGAAGTGCATCGCCGCGGATCCCGAGCAGATAGCTCGCGCCGACCATGAAGACCGGCATCATGACCAGCTTCAGGAAGACCGCAAAGAGGGCGGTCAGGCTAGGTTTAAGGGCATCCGAGACCTTGAGGCCTGCACCAACCATGACAAGGCCGAGGCTGAGCGAGGCACTGGCCAGCATCTCGACGGCGCTCAGCACCGGGCCATAGACGCGGATGCCGAAGAGATTGAGCAGGATGCCGAGGACCGAGGCGACGATCAGCGGGTTGGTCGCGATCTTGAAGGCGAAGAATTTGAAGCCGCGCGATCCGCCACCGAACCAGACCAGCACGCCGACATTGTAGAGATTGATGGGGATGATCACGAGCGTCATCACCAGGGCCGTCAGGCTAAGACCGATCGGACCATAGAGCTTCTGCGCAATGGCCAGCGCCATGAAGCCGTTCCAGCGTGTGGCCGTCTGGAACACTGACGTGAAGGCGGAGGCCGACACGTTACGCGCTCGTAGCACCGGCCACAGCGCCAGAAGGCAGGCCGACATCAGGGTAATGCTGCCGATCGTCGCGACCGCCGTCGCATCGGCCTGCATGCCGGCAAAATCCGCCGTCGCCAGTGTCGAGAAGAGCAGGGCGGGAAACAGGATGAAATAGCCCAGCTGCTCCAGTCCTTCCCAGAGCGTCAGGTCGATCAGCGGTGATCGCTTCAGCCACACGCCAAGCAGGACGAGCAGGAAGATCGGCAGGATGCTTTCGAAGATGATGGTCATGCAGGCACTCGGGGAGAGGCGGGGCTCAACCGTTAAACCCTGACACCGGCTGCCGCAACCCTCGCTGTCCCTGTGAAAATTAACCTTAACAAATGGTTTACGTTGCGCCGCCAGGGTTAACGGGCAAAATGGGATGGTAAAGAGAAGTTTAACGCCATGCGGAACGGAGCGGTTCGGTGAGAACTGGCTTGATGATGATCATGATGATGTTTTTTGCCGGGCTGCCGCTCGACATCGCGATGCCGGCGGTGGTTCTCGTCGGCGCCATGGTGCTCGACTGGACGGTCTTCCATCTCATCGGCCGCCTGTCGCAAGAGGGGCACGCTGCATGAAATGGTTCCTGATCCTGTGGGCCTGCCCGGTGATCCTGTTGACCGGCTGGTATGGGCTTTCCTATTATGACATGAGCTTCGGCATCTTCATGTTGACCCGCCAGGCGCATGACCTTGTCTTTGCGATCTATGGCAATGTGCTCGGCATTCCGCCGGAAACCATTCCGCCGCTTGTGGCCCGCGCCATCGCCTTCGACAGCCTCGTCGTCTTCGCGATCATCGCCTATCGGAAACGCCGCGAAATCGCCGCCTGGTATCGCCTGCGCTTTCCGGCCATTCAGTCTGCCGATGCAAGCGGGACGGCGTTTGCCAAGGATAGCAGCCTGTCCAGCGCGCCCTGAAGAATGAAGGAAGCGGCGGCTGAATCGATCCGGTCGGCCCGCTTCTTGCGAGACACATCCATTTCGATCAGCACCCGTTCTGCCGCGACCGTCGATAGCCGCTCGTCCCAAAAGACGAACGGCAATTCCGTCTTCTGCTCCATATTGCGCACGAAGGCGCGTGTCGCCTGCGCACGCGGGCCTTCCGAGCCATCCATGTTGATCGGCAGGCCGATGACGAAGGCAACCACTCTTTCCTTGTCCGCCATGGCTACGAGCGCCTGTGCATCCAGCCCGAACTTCACCCGGCGAATAACATCGCGTGGCGTTGCAAACCGGCGGCCGAGATCCGAAACCGAAATGCCAATCGTTTTGGTGCCGAGGTCGAGCCCGGCGATCGCCTGTCCGCGCGTCAGCGTTGCGGCGAGTTCTTCGATGGTAACAACAGCCATGTGATTTGCCGATTCGATCTTTTCTTGCTTAGACGCAATTCCATATTCTTCCCGCGCCTGGAAATCACCCCGCGCGCAGCAACATCCGGAGCAAATTCCATGAAAATCAAATGGCTCGGCCATTCCGCCTTCCACATCGAGACGGCGAAGGCGAAAATCCTGATCGATCCGTTCTTCACCGGCAACCCATCCTTCCGCGAGGAAACCCGCAAGGATGCCGCCGCGGGACTCACACACATCCTTTTGACCCACGGCCATGGCGACCATGTCGGCGATACGATCGCGCTTGCCAAGGAAACCGGCGCCACCGTGGTGGCCAATGCAGACCTCGCCGCCTGGCTGGGTTCCAAGGGCGTCAGCGCCATCGAAATGGGCAATACCGGCGGCACGATCCATCTCGACGGCTTTTCCACGACCTTCGTCAATGCCTTGCATTCCTCCGCGCAGCTCAGCGAAGACGGCGTGTCGCATTCGCTCGGCAACGCGAATGGCCTCGTGCTGCATTTCGAGGATGAGCCGACACTCTACCATATGGGCGACACCGACATCTTCTCCGACATGGCGCTGATCCAGGAACTGCACCAGCCGGAAATTGGCCTCGTGCCGATCGGCGACCGGTTTACCATGGGCGGTGCCGTGGCAGCGCTTGCCTGCCAGCGCTATTTCAAGTTCGGCACGGTGCTTCCGTGCCACTATGGATCCTTCGGCATCATCGACCAGACGCCGGATCTGTTTGTTGCCGGCATGGACGGCGCAAAGACAAGGGTTGAAACCCCTGATGTCGCCGCTCTCCTGATGCTCTGAGGCCCGCAAACGACATTCCCCCGTTGCGTGGCCGCGTTCCGGCTATTATAGCGGGGGAAAGTTTTATGACCGGAGAAGACCATGTCCGTAGACCTCGCCACCGTGAAGCGCGTCGCGCGCCTTGCCCGCATCGCTGTGACCGAAGAAGAGGCGCAGCGCATGACCGGCGAACTCAACGGCATTCTCGGCTTTGTCGAGCAACTGTCCGAGGTCGATGTGACCGGCGTCGAGCCGATGACCTCGGTGACGCCGATGGCCATGAAGAAGCGGGTGGATGCCGTGACCGACGGCAACAAGGCTGATGACATCGTGGCTAATGCGCCGAATTCGGACCGGAATTTCTTCCTGGTTCCGAAGGTCGTCGAATAGCCGATCGCCGAACATCTGCCGCGCCCGTACGTCACCGAATTTTGAAAGCCGCTTCCCGTCATGACCGACCTGACACGCCTGACCATCGCCGAAGCCCGCACCAAGCTCGCCGCCAAGGAAATCACTGCCGTCGAGCTGACGCAGGCCTATCTCGGCGCGATCGATGCCGCGAATGGTGCCTTGAACGCCTATGTCACGGTGACGCCGGACAAGGCTCTGTCGATGGCCAAGGCATCCGACGAGCGCATCGCCGCCGGCAAGGCCGGTGATCTCGAAGGCATTCCGCTCGGCATCAAGGATCTGTTCGGAACCGAGGGCGTGCACACGCAGGCCGCCAGCCACATCCTCGATGGCTTCAAGCCGAAGTACGAATCGACCGTCACCCAGAACTTGTGGAACGACGGCGCCGTTATGCTCGGCAAGCTGAACATGGACGAGTTCGCCATGGGCTCGTCGAACGAAAGCTCCTATTACGGCCCGGTGAAAAACCCCTGGCGTGCAACGGGCTCCAACATGGATCTGGTCCCTGGCGGCTCTTCCGGCGGTTCGGCTGCAGCCGTTGCGGCCTTCCTCTGCGCCGGCGCCACCGCCACCGATACCGGCGGCTCGATCCGCCAGCCGGCTGCGTTTACCGGTACGGTCGGCATCAAGCCGACCTATGGCCGCTGCTCGCGCTGGGGCATCGTCGCCTTTGCCTCCTCGCTTGATCAGGCCGGCCCGATCGCCCGCGACGTGCGCGATGCCGCAATCATGCTGAAATCGATGGCAAGCGTCGACGCCAAGGACACGACATCCGTCGATCTGCCGGTGCCGGACTATGAAAAATCGCTCGGCCAGTCGCTGAAGGGCATGAAGATCGGTATCCCGAAGGAATACCGCGTCGAAGGCATGCCGCAGGAGATCGAGACCCTCTGGAGCCAGGGCATCGCCTGGTTGAAGGATGCCGGCGCCGAGATCGTCGATATCAGCCTGCCGCATACGAAATATGCGCTTCCGGCCTATTACATCGTGGCACCGGCCGAAGCCTCATCCAACCTTGCCCGCTATGACGGCGTCCGCTACGGCCTGCGCGTCGATGGCAAGGACATTGCCGACATGTACGAGAGGACCCGTGCGGCCGGCTTCGGCACCGAGGTCAAGCGCCGCATCATGATCGGCACTTATGTGCTCTCGGCCGGCTATTACGATGCCTATTACCTGCAGGCCCAGAAGGTCCGCACGCTGATCAAGCGCGATTTCGAACTGGCGTTCCACGCCGGCGTCGATGCCATCCTGACACCGGCCACCCCGTCCTCCGCCTTCGGCATTGCCGACGAGGAACTGGCCTCCGATCCGGTCAAGATGTACCTCAATGACATCTTCACGGTGACGGTCAACATGGCCGGACTGCCGGGCCTGTCGGTCCCCGCCGGCCTCGACCACAAGGGTCTGCCGCTCGGCCTGCAGCTGATCGGCAAGCCGTTCGAGGAAGAAACGCTGTTCAGGACGGCCCATGTCATCGAGCAGGCCGCCGGCCGCTTCACGCCAGCCCGGTGGTGGTGACAAGTGGTGGTAGTCACGCCGTCGCTGGTCAAGCGGTGATTCTGGTGTTTAACTGCAGCGGAAAGGGTTCGCTGCATGATATTTGTCCGCACTGCCCGTGAAGCCGAGGTGCCGCAACTGAGTGCCATCGGCTTGCTTGCGTGGGAGCAGGCAGTTTCAGGCCTGGTCGATGTCGAGCACATGCGCCGCGTTGCCGAACTGGCGTTTCTTTCTTTTCTGCGAAGCCATTGGTCAACCACCAGCGTGATCGAAAGCGCTGGAATGCCGGTTGGCTGGGCGGCGTGCGAGGATCAGGATGGCGCGATCTCCGACCTGTGGATCGATCCCGCCGTTCAGGGCGCCGGCATCGGCTCCCGCCTCCTTCTGCATATGGAATCGGAAATCGTGCGGGCCGGCTTCGATGATGTCACGACCAAAACCCACGCGAAAAATGCCCGGGCGATCGGCTTCTTCAAGAAACATGGCTATGCGGTGAACTGGCTGTCTACGACCTATTCCGCGAAACTCGACCGTGACGTCGAGTCGGTCGGCCTGACAAAGCGGCTGGTGGCGGATGAGCCGCCCGGATATGGCCCCGGCATGCCGTTGTGATGCCGGGACAGTCCTGTCAGCGGTTGTTCAGTTCCGAGCGCATGAGAACCAGCCCGCGTTGCGTGATGCCGCCGGACAGGGCGATGGCCTTCTTGCGCTTCAATTTGCGAAACAGGTCGGGATTGAACCCGGAGAAGCCCAGCCGTCAAGAATGCGCCGCCGCGAACATCAGCGACTGATGAAGGCCGAAGGCGGCGATGACGCCGTCCGCCGAGGAAAGCGTGATATTGCCGAAGGCGCGCGCGATGTCTCCTGCCGCATAGATACCGGGCACGCTTGTGGCCTTGGCGGCGCTGGTGGCGATGATCCGGCCGGCCGGGCTTTCCTCCAAAGCGCAGCCGAGGTCTTGCGCGATCGTTCCGCGCAGATGCAGGTCCGGGCCGACGAACAGCGCCTTGACCGCGACTGCGCCACCGGTCTCCATTTGCACGGATAGCCTGCCGTCCGGCAGGTCCTCGACGGCAAGCACATCGCCTGACTGCAGCTTCACCTTGCGTCGATCGAGCAGGGAAAGCGCCTCTTCGTCTGGCTCCGGCGTCCCGTTGATAAACAGGGTGACGTCGCCCCAGTCGGCGACGACGCAGGCCTGATGCGCCGACATCGGATGGCTTGCCAGAACACCGATGTCCCCGCCGCCGATCTCGTAGCCATGGCAATAGGGGCAATGCAGCACGGTCTTGCCCCAGCGCTCCTTGAGCCCGGGAATGTCGGGGAGGCGGTCCTCCATGCCGCTTGCCAGCAGCAGTCGCTTCGCTGCGACCGGCGCATTTCCCGTGACGAAGACATGGAAGTCGTCGATCGTGCCTGCCGCTGAGTCAGCCTCACCGTCAAGGAACGTCACCGTCGGATAGGCGGCTAGCTGTGCCCGGGCATCGTCAAGAATTTCGAGGCCTGACTTGCCATCCAGCGCCAGCATGCCGTGCGAATGCGCAGCGAAGCGGTTTCGTGGCGTGCCGCTGTCGATGATGGTCACGTGACGCCGCGCCCGCGCCAGGATGTAGGCTGCGGAAAGTCCGGCAAAACCGCCGCCGATGATGATCGCGTCCTGTTGCATTGTCCTGTCCTTCCATAGCTCCGCCAAATGCGGATTTTCCGCATGTCCGGCCGTGCACACCGCCATTATGCCGGGGTATCGAATGCGTAACTATAGATGTTACGTGATGGTTGCCATGTCAAGTGCCGTCGATAGGGCAAACCAGAGGCACAGTACGGCGATATGAAGGAGGACGATCAGTCTGAGGCGGGAGCGAAAGGGCTCCTTGCGCGTCTTGTGCCGCAGAAGCTTCTGCGCAGCCACCGCGCCGAGGCTGCCGCCGAACAGGGCAAATTGTAGCAGCCTGGCTTCGGAAACCCGCCACTCTCCGTCGCGGGCCGCTTCCTTATCCCACCAGTAGACGCAGAAAGTGACGACGTTGAAGAGCAGGAGAACAAGCAGCATGGACTGGGTGTTTGTCATGGGGCGATCCTGACAGATCCGGATTGCGCAAAGCCTAAGTCTGGCTTCGCAATACGGCACATTGCGCGACAAGCCTTGCACGGACTGCGCATATGTTTTACCGAGGGCACAGGAAAATTCAGCAGTTCAAGAGCATCCCATGACCCTCGTCGACGCCCGCATCTCCGAACCGAAACGCTATATTCCGGGCGCCACTGGCGACTGGGAAGTGATCATCGGCCTGGAAGTCCACGCCCAGGTAACGAGCCAGTCCAAGCTGTTTTCCGGCGCTTCGACGACCTTCGGAAATGCACCCAATTCCAACGTCTCGCTTGTCGATGCCGCAATGCCCGGCATGCTGCCTGTCATCAACGAGGAATGCGTCAAGCAGGCCGTGCGGACAGGTCTCGGGTTGAAGGCCCAGATCAACAATCGCTCTATCTTCGACCGCAAGAACTATTTCTATCCGGATCTGCCGCAGGGCTATCAGATCTCGCAGTTCAAGGATCCGATCGTCGGTGAAGGCAAGATCATCATATCGGTGGGCCCAGACCGCCAGGGCCAGTTCGAGGACATCGAGATCGGGATCGAGCGCCTGCATCTGGAACAGGACGCCGGCAAGTCGATGCACGACCAGCATCCGACCATGTCCTATGTGGATCTCAACCGTTCGGGCGTCGCGCTGATGGAGATCGTCTCCAAGCCCGACATGCGGTCGTCTGACGAAGCCAAGGCCTATGTCACCAAGCTGCGCTCGATCGTGCGTTATCTCGGCACCTGCGACGGCAACATGGACGAAGGCTCGATGCGCGCCGACGTCAACGTCTCCGTCCGCCGTCCGGGCGAGGGTTTCGGCACGCGTTGCGAGATCAAGAACGTCAACTCGATCCGCTTCATCGGCCAGGCCATCGAATATGAAGCCCGCCGCCAGATCGCCATTCTGGAGGAGGGCGGCTCGATCGATCAGGAAACCCGGCTGTTCGACCCGCACAAGGGTGAGACCCGGTCGATGCGCTCCAAGGAAGATGCGCATGACTACCGCTATTTCCCGGATCCGGATCTGCTGCCGCTCGAATTCGACGAAGCCTTCGTTGCCGCGCTGAAAGCCGACCTGCCGGAACTGCCTGATGACAAGAAGGAACGCTTCGTCGCCGACCTCGGGCTGTCGATCTATGACGCTTCGGTGCTGGTCTCGGAAAAGGCGATTGCCGATTATTTCGAGGCTGTGGCGGCCGGACGCGACGGCAAGATCGCCGCGAACTGGGTGATCAACGACTTGCTGGGCGCCTTGAACAAAGCCGGCAAAGGTATTGAAGAGACTCCGGTTTCGCCCGCCCAGCTCGGCGGCATTCTCGATCTCATCAAGTCGGAAGTCATCTCCGGCAAGATCGCCAAGGACCTGTTCGAAATCGTCTGGAATGAAGGTGGCGACCCGGCCGAACTGGTCGAGACACGCGGCATGAAGCAGGTGACTGACACCGGCGCCATCGAAAAGGCCGTCGATGAGATCATCGCCGCAAACCCCGATCAGGTCGCCAAGGTCCAGGCAAAGCCTTCGCTTGCCGGCTGGTTCGTCGGCCAGGTGATGAAATCGACCGGCGGCAAGGCCAACCCCCAGGCTGTGCAGGCGCTGGTCAAGGCCAAGCTCGGGATCGAGGAGTAATGTTTTTCGTCCGCACTGCCTCGGAGCGTGATCTGGCGAAGGTCAGCGCGCTGCTTGTCAAAACCTGGCATGCCACCTACGACAGCCTCTACGGCGTGGACAAAGTCGCGGAACTGACGGCGAGGTGGCATTCGGTGCCGGCGCTGAAGGCGAAGCTTACCCGCAAGGATGCCGAGTTCGTCGTGGCGGACAATGGCCGGGACATCGGCGGCATGGGCTATGCCGCCATGTCCGAGACCCACAAGAAGGGCGCGGTGCTGCACCAGCTCTATGTGCTGCCGAAATTCCAGAAACAGGGCATCGGCCGGGACATGTTCGCCGAGCTCGAAACCTGTTTTCCGGATGCCGAGTTCATGCAGCTCGAGGTCGAGCCGCAAAATGCGGCCGCTCTCGCATTCTACGAGGCCCATGGTTTCGTCAAGATCGGCGAAACCGCCAATTGCGGGGATGGCCAGTCAGGCATTCCGGCGATCCTCATGGAAAAGCCGCTCGGCTGATTGCGGTTTGGCAGGACGCTTTTATCCACTGCAAACTGCCCCCGATTTGAACGGGGAATGCTAGGTAAATGCTGGACAATCCGGCGGCTGCGCGGCATAAGCGGGGCAGGACTATTTTGCATCCGGCCATGCTTTGTCGTGGCGGTTCAAGGACGGCGCTCATGAAATTTCTGCTGCAGCTCTTCACCTGGTGGAATGGACAGACGATCGGCACCCGGTTTCACACATGGCGCTTCGGCAGCCGTGTCGGCCAGGACGAGGCCGGCAATGTCTACTATCAGGGCGGCGAGGATTCCGAGGGCCGCACGCGCCGCTGGGTGATCTATAACGGCTATGCCGATGCGTCGGCGATCCCGCCCGGCTGGCACGGCTGGATGCACCACCGCACCGACGTGTCGCCGGCAGACGAGACCTACACGCCGCGCGAATGGCAGAAGGCCCACAGGCCGAATGGCACAGGCTCGATCAACGCCTATCGCCCGCCCGGCTCGATCAGCGCTGCTGGCGAACGGCCGCGGGTGACTGGCGACTATGACGCCTGGACGCCGCGTTCCTGAGAGTTTTTCGGCGACGCCAAATTTCCTGCCTGTTGATCGCGCTTCAGCGCATCATGTCTCGGCCACATTTCAAGTTTAGCGCCTGATGTCCGGGCAAGGGTGACCGGATGTTGCGTGGGAGACGAGCGGTAATGGTTTTTTCAAGTCAGCGGAATGCGATGCGGCGGCTCCTGCCCATCTCCGCTCTGTGTCTCGCGGGTGCGGCGCTGCTGTCCACGGCTTCGACGGTGAACGCAGAACGCATTTCCAATCCGGTGGCTGTCTTTTCCGGCATCGACAAGATCACCGGCCGCATTACCACCTTCGATGTCTATATCGGTGAAACCGTCCAGTTCGGCGCGCTGCAGGTAACACCGCGCGTCTGCTATAACCGCGACGATACGGAAGCGCAGAAGACGACGACCTTCGTCGAAGTCGATGAAATCACCCTCGACCGCAAGATCCGCCGTATCTTTACCGGCTGGATGTTTGCCGACAGCCCCGGCCTCAACGCCGTCGAGCATCCGGTCTATGACGTCTGGCTGCAATCCTGCAAAGCAAAGTCCGATCTGCCGCCGCCGGACGACGCTGCAACGCAGTAGCCCGCATCCTCGTCAAGCCTGGCTTCATCATACGGCCGGTGGCATCTTCTTGCCGAACAGACCCTTTGCGAAACGCAGCATAGCTGCGCCGGCAAGGAAAATCAGCACACCACCCTTTTTCAGGAACGCGAGCCCCAGCGCAAGGAAACCGACCTTGGCTGCCAGTTTCGCACCCGCGCCAGCAGCAATCATGCCCATCATCCCATAAGCGGCGAGCTTGTCACCGTCGCGAAAATCGGTGTAGGCCTTTCCGGTATCGAAGGTGGCAATTTTCGTCATGTCCGGAATGGCGGCCTTGATTTCGGGCAGTTGCGGCAAACCGGCAACAAAGTTCATCTGCAGAACGCCTTCCCGCCCAAGAATGCGAAGCGAGTAGTTCAGCGTGTGCGACGCACTCTGATCCTTTCCGAAAATCAGATCCCGTGCCCAATGCAGCGCATGGGTGGATTTGTCATAGAACGGTGGCGATGCCCAGCCGACAAGCGTTATCGGCTCGTAGCCTTGTTTTTCCCGTTCGACATTTCCCTCGATTGCCGCCGTTTTCAGCTCGTTCAACAGATCGTTATAGTCGATTGTCTGGGCGTCGATGTCCGAGACGTAGCCATCATCGACGTAGCCGATGATGGAACCCCATGAAGCGGCGGATTCAGGCGGGTAGCGTGTCGGGAAAATCATGCCGAGACTGCCCTCGGCTGCGTCTGGCGGGTTGCCCCAGAGTGTGGTCAGGACGCGAGCTGTATCCGCATGATCAAGAAAATAAAATCCAGCCGGAATTGTCAGCTTTGCATGCGCAAGGGGTAGTTCGACGACGCCCTGCTTGTAGTCGAGCGCCTCGACCAGCAGCTTTTCGTCGCCACCTAGCGGCGTCTCGGTTCCGAAGATTTCCTTGTATGTTTTTGCTTCCGCAAGATTGCCCGTCATCAGCAGCAAAAATGCAGCCGCCAGATATTGCTTTGCCATTGGTATCCCCCCAACCTTCAGGCCGTTTTACAGCATGAAGATCGAAGCATTCAACCGCAGGACGTGGCTGTCAACAGGATTGGTTAAAATAGCAGGTTGGGAGAAGCAATCGCAGCAGCCAGCATCGCCTCATATCTGGCCTTCGGCACGTCGATCGCGCCGAACGTCTTCAGGTGCTCCGTCGTGAACTGCGTGTCGAGCAGGCGAAAACCGCGCTGGCGCAGGCGCTCGACCAGGTGTACGAGGCAGATCTTCGACGCGTCGGTGCGCCGCGAAAACATGCTTTCCCCGAAAAAAGCAGACCCAAGCGAGACACCGTAAAGGCCACCGACCAGTTCGTTGCCGTCGAAAGCCTCGACGGAATGGGCATGGCCCATCGCATGCAGCGTGGTGTAAAGCGCGCGGATCTTGCCGTTGATCCATGTTGTCGGGCGATCGGGCGCAGGCGCGGCACAGCCGTCCATCACCGCTTCAAAGGCTGTGTCGAAGCCGATGTCAAACGGTGCGCGGCGGATCGTTTTCGCAAGGCTTTTTGAAACATGGAAATCGTCGAGCGGGATGATGCCCCGCAGCTCCGGCTCCACCCAGAACAGTTCCGGGTCGTCGGCACTGTCGGCCATCGGGAAAAGCCCGATGGAATAGGCGCGCAGCAGAAGCTCCGGGGTTATTTCCGGCTGCCTGCTGCGCGTTCCCTTCACAGTCGTCGCCTCATTCCGCCGGTTCGGCAGCAGGTTGCGCAAGATAGTGTTCCAGCCAATGGATGTCGTAGTCGCCATTGGCGATGTCCTGATTGTTGATCAGGTCCTGAAACAAAGGCAGCGTCGTCTTGATGCCGTCGATGACGAATTCGTCGAGCACGCGGCGCAGGCGCATCATGCACTCGACGCGGGTGCGTCCGTGCACGATCAGCTTGCCGATCAGGCTGTCGTAATAGGGAGGGATCTTGTAGCCCTGATAGGCACCACTATCCACACGGACGCCAAGACCGCCCGGCGCATGGAAATGCGTGATCGTGCCGGGGGACGGCACGAAGGTCCGCGGATCCTCAGCATTGATCCGGCATTCGATGGCATGGCCGGAGAAGACGATCTCGTCCTGCGTCACCGAGAGCCCGGCGCCGGAGGCGACACGGATCTGCTCATGCACCAGGTCGATGCCGGTGATGGCCTCGGTGATCGGGTGCTCGACCTGCAGGCGCGTGTTCATCTCGATGAAGAAGAATTCGCCATTTTCATAGAGAAACTCGACGGTGCCTGCGCCACGATATTTCAGCTTGCGCATGGCATCGGCGCAGATTTCGCCGATTTTCATGCGCTGCTCGACATTCAGCGCCGGCGAGTTGGCTTCTTCCCAGACCTTCTGGTGGCGGCGCTGCAGCGAGCAGTCGCGTTCGCCGAGATGGATGGCATTGCCCTCACCGTCGCCGACGACCTGGATTTCGATGTGCCGCGGCTTGCTGAGGTATTTTTCCATGTAGACGGCATCGTTGCCAAAGGCTGCGAGCGCCTCCGAGCGGGCCGTCGAGACGGCTTCGGAAAGCTCGTCCTCGTTGTTGGCCACCTTCATGCCGCGACCGCCGCCACCGGCCGTCGCCTTGATCAGAACCGGAAAGCCGATTTCACGGGCGATCTCCAGCGCATTTTCCGGCTTGACCTCGCCGGCGGAGCCCGGAACGACGGGAATGCCTAGCGATTTTGCCGTTTCCTTGGCCGTGATCTTGTCACCCATGATGCGGATGTGATCGGCGGTCGGACCGATAAAGGTAATGCCGTGGGCGTCGAGAATATCGGCGAACTTGGCGTTTTCCGAGAGGAAGCCGTAGCCGGGATGGACGGCGTCGGCGCCGGTGATCTCGCAGGCTGCAACGATCTGGTGGATGTTCAAATAGCTGTCACGCGAGGGCGGCGGGCCGATGCAGACGCTTTCGTCGGCAAGGCGCACGTGCATCGCATCGGCATCGGCCGTCGAATGGACCGCGACCGTGGCGATGCCCAGTTCCTTGCAGGCGCGCAGGACGCGAAGAGCGATTTCGCCGCGATTGGCAATGAGGATTTTCGAGATCATGGGTCTGTCGCCTTATTCGATGACGATCAGGGCTTCGCCATATTCAACCGGAGCGCCATCCTGAACGAGGATTTCCGTGACCTTGCCGGAGCGCGGAGCCGGAATCTGGTTCATCGTCTTCATGGCTTCGATGATCACGATGGTCTGGCCTTCCTTCACCATGGCGCCGACTTCGACGAAGGCGCGCGAGCCAGGAGCGGGCGAAAGATAGGCGGTACCCACCATCGGCGAGGTGACGGCGTTCTTCGAAGCCTTGCCGGCGTCGGCGGGAGCGCTGGCGGCACTGGCGAACTGTACAGGGGCTGCAGCCGGCACCGGGGCGGAAACATAATGCGGCGTTCCGGCGCGCGACACGCGGATGCGCAGGTCATCCTGCTCGACTTCGATTTCCGTCAGGTCGGTTTCATTCAGGATGTTTGCGAGATCGCGGATCAGCGTCTGGTCGATCCCGGGTTTCTTGTCAGCCATGGATATGAGCCTCTTGTTCTTCTTATCGCGTTTGGTTCGTGAGTGTCTTTAGCGCATTGAGCGCGAGAATGTAACTGTCCGCGCCGAAGCCGCAGATCACGCCCTTGGCCGCCGGGGCGAGCAGGGATGTGTGACGGAATTTCTCGCGCGCATGGACATTGGAAAGATGCAGTTCGACCACCGGTATGCCGATGGCTTTTGCCGCATCGTGAAGGGCGATCGAGGTGTGGGTGTAGGCACCGGCATTGACCGCGATACCGGCGGCTTTTTCGCCGGCTTCGTGGAACCAGTCGACCAGATCGCCTTCATGGTTGCTCTGGCGGAAGACAATCTCAAGCCCGAGCTTTTCACCCTCGGCAACGCACAGGGCCTCAATATCGGCCAGCGTCAGGGCGCCATAAATGCCCGGCTCGCGTTTGCCCAGCGCATTGAGATTGGGGCCGTTCAGCACATAGATCGTCGAAGGCATAGGCAGGTCCGTGCGATTGTCGGGGGTTACCTATAGACCGATGACAACGCAAGGAAAAGCCCCTTGGAAGGCCAGGGGCTTTGTCCACAAGCGATGTGCCTTTTCCGGCCTGAAAGGGATGCCCTCAGCAGATCGTGCTGCCGCAACTGCGCATGTTCGTGACCTTCGTTTCGATCTCTTCGACACCCACCGCGCCGAACACCGCCTCGTTGCCGATCACATAGGACGGCGTGCCGGTGATGCCGAGCGTATTGGCCAGAGTATAGGCTTCCTTGACGGACTCGTCGGTGGCAGCATCGACCATCTTTGCGCGCAAGTCCGCTTCGGCGATGCCGAGACGACCGGCGACGGCAATCGCAGTCTCCTCGGTCGCGCGGTCCTCGCCGCCGAGCAGGGCACGGTGAAACTCGCCGTATTTTTCCGGGGCGACCAGCCGGAAGGCGGCGCTCACCTTGTGCGCCGCCAGCGAATCCGGCCCGAGGATCGGCAGTTCCTTGAGGACGAAGCGGACATTCTTGTCCTTCTCCAGGATCGCGTCCATATCGGTCAGGGCACGTTTGCAATAGCCGCAATTGTAGTCGTAGAACTCAACGATCGTCACATCGCCCTTCGGATTGCCGAGTGTCACGTCATGCACCGACTGAAAGATCGCGTCCTTGTTGTCGCCGATCGCGGCTTTCGCCTGTTCGAGTTGCGCCTGTTCCTGCTTCAGCTTCAGTGCCTTCTGCGCCTCCAGCAGGATCTCGGGATTGGCGACCAGATACTCCTTGATGAAGGCGCCGATCTCTTCCTTCTGCTTGTCGTCCAGCGCGCTGGCAAGCGAGGGGATCGCCGTTGCCGCGGTCAACAGAACCAATGATCCGGCGATGATCTTGCGAATATTGAATGCCATGTTTTCCTCGTTGTCCTTTTAAGCCTAGTCTGTCGTTCAATTCGGACGGTTGGGTCAACACGCTTATTTGAAAGACAACAAAAATAGTCCGCGCACTGCGCAGCCTGGCTGCAAGCATAGGTGCGCACGATCGCAAACGAAACGGTAAAATCGGCACAAGGACGGCGCTCGCGCACTTGTGAAGGCGCCTTTGATAAGGCAAACCGCGCGCTGTGACATCAATCGAGGATTTGCCGTTGAAATCGCTTTCCGCCCGTAGCGCCGCCGTCGAGCCCTTTCATGCCATGGATGTGCTGGCAGAAGCCACGAAACGGCGCGAAGCCGGTTTTCCGGTCATTTCGATGGCAGTCGGCCAGCCCAGCCATCCGGCTCCGACGGCCGCGCTTGAAGCGGCGCGCAGGGCCCTGGGCCATGGACGGCTGGGTTATACCGACGCACTCGGCACAGTGTCGTTGCGCACCGCAATCGCACAGCACTATCGGACGCGTTACGGCATCGACATCGATCCGCAACGCGTCGCGGTGACGACCGGCTCCTCGGCTGGCTTCAACCTGGCTTTCCTTGCCCTGTTCGATCCCGGCGATTGTGTCGCCATTGCCCGGCCCGGATACCCCGCCTACCGCAACATTCTCTCGGCCCTGGGGCTGACCGTGATCGAAGTCGAAGCCAATGCAGAAACCGGCTTCACGCTGACGCCGGAGAGCCTTGAGGCCGCAGCGGCGAAAGCCGGCAAGGCGATCCGCGGCGTGCTTCTGGCAAGTCCCGCAAATCCGACAGGCACCGTCACCGGCAAGGCTGGACTGAAGGCGCTTGCGGAGTATTGCCGCTACCGCGACATCGCCTTCATATCCGACGAGATCTATCACGGCCTGACATTTGCCGGCGAAGAAACGACGGCGCTTTCGGTAACCGACGATGCGGTGATCATCAACTCCTTTTCGAAATACTATTGCATGACCGGTTGGCGGATCGGCTGGATGGTGCTGCCGCAAGAGCAGGTGCGCGGTTTTGAGCGCATCGCCCAGAGCCTCTACATCTCGCCGCCGGAGCTTTCGCAGATCGCGGCCGAAGCCGCTCTTGGGGCCTCCGCCGAACTCGATGTCTACAAGGCGTCCTATGGCGCCAATCGCGACCTCCTGCTGAAGCGCCTGCCCGAGATCGGATTCAGCATAGCGTCGCCGATGGATGGGGCATTCTACGCCTATGCAGATGTCAGCCGGTTCACCAATGACAGCATGGATTTTGCCAAGCGGATGCTCGCTGAAATCAGTGTTGCTGCCACGCCCGGGTTGGATTTCGATCCGCTCGAAGGACATCGCACCATGCGCTTCTCCTATGCCGGAGCGCCGGACGACATGCTTGAAGCGATGGACCGGATCGCCCGGTGGCTTGGCTGATCGTCAAGCTTTAACAGAGACTTGGAGCCGCCCGCTGAATCAGCTCCACAGCCTGTTGAATCAAACTGTGAAGCAGAAAATGCCTGAACTTCAGTCGCCGGCGGACGGATTGCCGGATTAGAGGCAAATGCGGGCCTTGTGCACCACCGGCTTTCCCCAGATGTCATAACTGTGCACGGCGCGGACGGCGCAGGCCGGGCGAAAGGCGGTGTCGTAGCTTTTGTAATAGTAATTGTTATAGCGCTGGCTGCCGATCGATGCGGCCTGCAGCGGTGCGTCAAGAACACTGACGACAGCGATGGCCACGAGAGCCCCGAGCCCGGCAGCGGCAAGAATGGGTGGCATTGTGATCTCTTCCGGTGAATAAGGATGGCGCGATGCCATCCGTTGATCTCACCCTGCCACCGCCCGCGGCGCACTTCTGTTCCGCATGGAACTGACCTTGAAAAACCTCGGAGAAGCTCCGATTGTTCACGAAAAAGGCCGGCCAGAATATCTGGCCGGCCTTTTTCAATCCATTAGGCAAGTCTCACGCTGGCGATCAGAAGAAGCCGCGCTTCTGCCACCAGCCACCCTTCTTGGGCTTCGGCGGCTCGCTGTCGTCCTGCTTTTCGACGGCGGACGACTTGATGACCGGCGGGCTGGCAATGGTCTCGATGTCGCGGTTGGCGCGCGCCGGCTTGGGCTCGTCGAGCGCAGCGGCTGCTTCCTCGACGACCGGTTCGGCCACAGGCTCCACTTCAGCCGGCGTCGCCTCGACGGCGGCCTGGGCATCCGTGTCTGCGGTTTCTGCCGGCGCGTCCTCGACCTCGACGACAGCCTTCTTGCGGCTGCGCTTCGGCTTGGCAGGCTTTGCCGTGGCAACGGCTTCCACCGGTTCCTCGGCAACAGCAGCGGATCCCTCTGCTTCCGTGGCGACCGGCTCCTCGTTGACGACGGTTGCCGTGGCTGCCGTCAGTTCGGCATCCGCATCTTCCGCGTCGTCGTCTCCGGCAAGGTTCTCGCCATCTTCCGGCCGATTGCGACGGCCGCCACGCTTGCCGCGACGGCGGCGCTTGCGCTTCTGCTGTTCGTCATCGCTGAGCGCCGTTGTTTCGACGCCGTCGACTTCGGTGTTCGACGTCGCATCGTCGTCGCCTTCGTCACCATCATCATCCGCGCCGTTATCCTCGGCCTGAGCGTCGGTATTGCCGAGCGGCTCGCCGTTCGGGCCTGTGCCGCGCCCGCCGCGCCGCCGGCGGCGACGCTTACGCTTGCGGTTGCCCTGATCGTCACTTTGTTCGGCCGGTGCGCGTTCGCTGCGCTCGGCCCGCTCGACGCGTTCCGGCTTGGCTTCCGCGACCACGTCTTCATCCTCTTCGATATCGTCCTCGATGACGATATCATCGTCTTCTTCGGGCTCGGGTTCGAACTGGATGATCTGATCGATTTTCACCGGGTTTTCGACAGCTTCGCCGCGATCGATGGCAAAATGCTGGGCGCCGACATGGGCGTCCGCCTCGATGATGATCTGGACACCGAAGCGCTCTTCATAATCGATGATCGTGCCGCGCTTGTGGTTGAGCAGATAGAGCGCGATATCCGGCGTGGTGCGAACCGTGATATTGTGCGTCGTATTCTTCAGCAGGTATTCCTCGACACCGCGCAGCACATGAAGTGCTACAGAGGACTGCGAGCGGACGTGACCTGTGCCGTTGCAGTGCGAGCAGACCTGCATCGTCGATTCGAGAACCGAGGCGCGGATGCGCTGGCGCGACATTTCGAGCAGGCCGAAATGCGAGATGCGTCCGACCTGGATGCGGGCACGATCGTTTTTCAGATGGTCCTTGAGGCGCTTTTCGACCGAGCGGTTGTTGCGCTTCTCTTCCATGTCGATGAAGTCGACGACGACGAGGCCGGCAAGGTCGCGCAGGCGCAACTGGCGCGCGACTTCTTCTGCCGCCTCCAGGTTGGTCTGTAGCGCGGTATCCTCGATCGAGTGTTCCCGCGTCGAGCGGCCGGAGTTGACGTCGATCGCGACCAGCGCTTCCGTCTGGTTGATGATGATGTAGCCGCCGGACTTCAGCGTCACCTGCGGAACCAGCATACGGTCGAGCTGGGCTTCGATGCCCGAGCGCGAGAAGATCGGGTGCACGTCGCGATAAGGCTGAACCACCTTGGCATGGCTTGGCATCAGCATCTTCATGAAAGCCTTGGCTTCCTTGTAGCCTTCCTCGCCGGCAACGATGATTTCGCTGATATCCTTGTTGTAGAGATCGCGGATCGAGCGCTTGATCAGCGAACCTTCCTCGTAGACGAGGCAGGGCGCAGTCGAAGACAGCGTCAGCGTGCGGACGTTTTCCCACAGGCGCATCAGATATTCGAAGTCGCGCTTGACCTCGACCTTGGTGCGGTTGGCACCGGCTGTGCGCAGGATCACGCCCATGCCCTGCGGCACGTCTAGCGCGCGGGCGATTTCCTTCAGGCGCTTGCGGTCCGGCAGGTTGGTGATCTTGCGGGAAATCCCGCCGCCACGCGCCGTGTTCGGCATCAGCACCGAATAGCGGCCGGCCAGCGAAAGATAGGTGGTGAGGGCCGCGCCCTTGTTGCCGCGTTCTTCCTTGGCCACCTGGACCAGCAGGATCTGCCGGCGCTTGATGACTTCCTGGATGCGGTACTGCTTGCGCGGGCGACGGCTGGACTGACGATCCGGAACTTCTTCCATGGCGTCTTCGGCGCCGACGGATTCGATGACTTCCTTTTCCTCGTGATGACCATCGTCGTCGTCGTCGTCATCATTGTTGCGGCGACCGCCGCGGGTGTCTTCCGAAATGGAGTCCGTATCGACCATGGCAGCCATTTCGCCGCCGGACGAACCTTCGTCGGCGTCACCGCCGTCGGAGGTTTCAACGACCGCCGCAGCTGCCTTTTTGGTCCTGCGCGGCCGCTTCGGCTTGGCTTTCGGCTTTTCTTCCGCGACAGCCTCGACTGGCGTTTCGCCGGCTGCGACCACGTCTGCGCCGGTCTCTTCAGGGGCGAAAACGCTTTCCTCGTCGGAATCGTTTCCAAGATCTGTCCCGGTTTCGACGGATTCGATATCGTCGTCGCGGCGCGCTTCCTCGGCTTCCTGACGAAGCAGGGCCTGACGGTCGGCGAGCGGGATCTGATAATAGTCCGGGTGGATTTCCGCGAAGGCCAGGAAGCCGTGGCGGTTGCCGCCGTAGTCGACGAAAGCCGCCTGAAGCGACGGTTCGACACGGGTAACCTTCGCAAGATAGATATTTCCGCGGATTTGTTTCTTGTGTTCGGATTCGAAGTCGAATTCTTCTATGCGACTTCCGCGAACAACAACGACGCGCGTCTCTTCAGCGTGAGACGCATCGATAAGCATTTTCTCTGCCATTTAAGCTGTGCTCCTCGGCATGACCGTGAAACAGCAGGCGAAATGCGACCCGGAGGTGATTTCCCTTGCAGTTGCGGTTCTTTGCCGAATGTGAATGTTCCCGCTTGGCTTGGGAGATGGGGCAGGGGCCAGACGGCGCCAGGAACGATGTCGCTCCGGGGCCTGTTTGCTTCTGGCTGAGACTGCTGTGACAACATCAATGACCAAACAAGAATGCCAATGTATTAGGCCAAAAGGCCCGATGAATGTGCCCGATCACGGGCTAGCGGTGTGTGCCACCATAAACATCCCGGCCACCGCCGGATTTTTTGCGATCCAGTATACGGAGAAAAAGTGCAGCGACGGCGGATGAAGAGACGACTGCTTGCGGACGCATGACCGTTTTAATCAGGGGTAAACCTGTCTGGTCATGGCTTGGCGCCAGGGGCTTTTGACCCTATGGCAGCCGGTCGTTGATTCTATCCCGTCAACACTTTCTCCCTGCTCACGCTTTTATGTTTTCTATGTCACAATGGCAAGGGAAAAGCCGAAAACGCCATAATATTGATTGATTCGCTGGCGCCTGTGTGCTGCGCGGTCCTGCCTGCGGACATCCAGCGTCGACCGTTTCGCGCGACCGATTTTCGGGACGCAAGCTTTGGTTAACCATTAGGCGTCATGGATTGGACTTGCAAAGCTTATGCGCCGTTGCACCGACAGGGTCGGTGCGGACCGGACAGGAACAAGACATGCGGAGCATGACGTGACGCAGCAGCCCGGAATTCGTACCGTGAATTTCCAGAACGGACAGCAGGGTTCCGGCATTGCGCGGCTGCTGCGCGTCGTGTTGCTGTCGTTTGCTGCGCTCGGGGGCGGACAGAATGCCTTTGCCGAAGACATAGCGCCGCTGCTTGCCTATGGTGCCCGCATTGCCGGCGACGACGCCCGCACACGCGTCGTCATCGACTTCGACCGGAAGCCCGAATTCTCCATTCATTATGTCGCAAACCCCGTGCGGATCATCATCGACCTCCCGGAAACCTCCTTCGGCCTGAAGCCGGAGGATCTGAAGGCGAGGGGACTTTTCAGCGACATCCGCTACGGCGGCATGGGATCTGGCAGTTCCCGCATCGTCCTGACGGCGAACAGGCCGGTTGCCGTCGCGTTGGCGGAGGTCAAGGCAGACGAGGGCGGAAAGGGGTTTCGCCTCGTCGTCGATGCCGAGTTCGTCACGCAGGACCGGTTTTCGCAGCTCTTCGAAAAACAGAAATGGACGACCGTCGCGACCACGACAAAGACCGGGCGTCTTGCGGAGCCCGCAAAGAGTGATGGCTCCTTCGTCATCGCCGTCGATGCCGGACATGGGGGCATCGATACCGGCGCGGTTGGTGTCGCGACGAAAACCGAGGAGAAAAAGGTTACGCTGGCCTTCGCCGAGGAAATGGCGGCAGCCCTCAACAAGGAGGCCGGGATAAAGGCATTCCTGACGCGGTCGAAGGATGAATTTCTTTCGCTTTCGCAAAGGGTGCAGATTGCAAGGCAGCATGGCGCCAACCTGTTCATATCCATCCACGCCGACACGCTGAAGCAGAAGGACATCCGCGGCGCGACCGTCTACACGATTTCCGACAAGGCGTCCGACCATCTGGCGGCCAATCTGGCTGAGCGCGAAAACCTGTCCGACGAAATCGCCGGCGTCGCGCTTGAAACGGAACCGGCGGATGTCGCGGACATCCTGATCGACCTGACGCGGCGCGAGACGCAGGCCTTTTCGGTCAATCTCGCGCGTTCCGTGGTGTCGTCCTTCGAGGGGCAGATCAAACTGATCAATAATCCGCATCGTTATGCCGGTTTTCAGGTGCTGCGGGCGCCGGATGTGCCATCCGTGCTGCTGGAGCTCGGTTTCCTGTCCAACAAGGATGACGAAAAGCTGCTGCTCGATCCGAAATGGCGCAGCAAGGTCTCGGAGCGGCTGGTCGATGCCGTCCGCCACTATCGCAACGGCGCTGTCGCCAACGGAGGTTGATGCCCGCAATAACGCGGCTTGTGATTTGTGTCGCAGCGGTAACAGCGATATGGTTTTCAAGGGCATATGCTGGGCTTAATGTTTCGCGAGCCCTATTTTGCTCACAATCGGGTCGTTATCGAGAGGCGGGATCTGCAGGTTCGTGAAACGTCCGCGTCGCCGTCGGTATTGCTGCTTCTTGTGGCGGACTGGCCGGATCATCCGCTGGCAGGGCAGGCATGCAGATTTCGCAGCAGAATGAGAATCAATATATTTCTCTGATGTGATTGCATTCGAACGAGGTGGGCGTTAGGCCCCTGAGCGGCATGGACGGGTCGCCCCGGGGACAACGACAACAAGGCACTGGTATCTGGCTGATGATCAGACTGATTGGATATTTCTTCGGCGTTGGCGCATTTCTCGTGCTCGGGGTCGCGGCCGTCGTTGCGGTCTATCTTGGCAGCGTTGCCAAGGATCTTCCGGATTACGAGGTGCTGAACAGCTATGCGCCGCCGGTGACCACCCGTTTCCACGCCGGCAACGGCGCCCTGATGGCCGAATATGCGCGTGAACGGCGTCTCTATCTGCCGATCCAGGCCATTCCGGATCGCGTCAAGGCTGCGTTCATCTCTGCAGAAGACAAAAATTTCTACCAGCATCCGGGCGTCGATATCACTGGTCTCGGCCGCGCGATCTTCGTGAACCTGCAGAATTTCGGCTCCGGCCGTCGCCCGGTCGGCGCTTCGACGATCACGCAGCAGGTCGCCAAGAACTTCCTCCTGACGGCCGACCAGACGATCGACCGCAAGGTCAAGGAAGCCATTCTCTCTTTCCGCATCGAGCAGGCCTACAGCAAGGACCGCATCCTCGAACTCTATCTCAACGAGATTTTCTTCGGGCTGAACTCCTATGGTATCGCCGGCGCGGCACTGACCTATTTCGACAAGTCGGTGACGGAACTGACCGTTGCGGAAACCGCCTATCTGGCGGCCCTTCCGAAGGGACCGGCCAACTATCATCCTTTCCGCAAGGCGGAAGCAGCACTCGAGCGCCGCAACTGGGTCATCGATCGCATGGTCGAGAACGGCTACGTGACCCACAGCGACGGTGAGGATGCCAAGAAGCAGCCGCTTGGCGTGACACTGCGCCGGGCCGGCTCGCATTTGTTCGCGTCGGATTATTTCGCCGAGGAAGTTCGCCGCCAGATCATCCAGCGCTACGGCGACAACGCGTTGTACGAAGGTGGCCTTTCGGTCCGCACATCGCTTGATCCCAACCTGCAGATCGAAGCCCGCAAGGCACTTCAGAACGGCCTTGTCAGCTATGACGAGCGGCGCGGCTTCCATGGCGCCATCAAGACGATCGAGATCGGCGGCGACTGGGGCGAACCACTCGGCAAGATCGACTCCCTCGCCGACGTGCCGGAATGGAAACTGGCCGTCGTTCTCTCGGCCAATGAAGACGGCGTGGAGATCGGCATCCAGCCGGACAAGGAAGTGTCGGGCAAGATCGGTGCAGACCGGGTCACCGGCCACATAGCCGCCAAGGCCATGCAGTGGGCCTACCGATCCTCCGGCGGCGACCGCAAGTCCGCCAAGTCGCCCGATGGCGTGCTTGGCCCGGGCGATGTCGTTTATGTCGAGGCGCTGGAAGAAAAGGGCGAATATCGCCTGCGTCAACCGCCCAAGGTTCAGGGTGGCCTGGTCGCCATGGATCCGCAGACGGGCCGTGTGCTCGCCATGGTCGGCGGCTTTTCCTACGGCCAGTCCGAATTCAACCGCGCGACGCAGGCGATGCGCCAGCCGGGATCATCCTTCAAGCCGTTCGTCTATGCGGCAGCGCTGGACAATGGCTATACGCCGGCCTCGGTCATTCTCGACGCGCCCTTCGAAATGGTCGCAGGCGGCCAGGTCTGGCGCCCGGAAAACTATGGCGGTGGCTCTGCCGGCCCGTCGACCTTGCGTCTGGGCATCGAAAAGTCGCGCAACCTGATGACGGTGCGGCTTGCCAACGACATGGGCATGAACCTCGTTGCCGAATATGCCGAGCGTTTCGGCATCTACGACAAGATGCTGCCGGTGCTCGCCATGTCGCTCGGTTCGGGCGAAACGACGGTGCTGCGCATGGTGTCGGCCTATTCGGTGCTGGCGAATGGCGGCAAGCAGATCAAGCCGTCGATGATCGACCGTATCCAGGACCGTTATGGCAAGACGATCTTCCGGCACGAGGAGCGCACCTGCGACAATTGCAATGTTGCCGACTGGGAAAGCCAGGAAGAACCCGTATTGACGGACAATCGCCAGCAGGTTCTCGATCCGATGACCGCCTACCAGATCACCTCGATGATGGAGGGCGTGATCACCCGGGGTACCGCTGCCGGCAAGATCAAGCTCGACCGCCCGGTTGCCGGCAAGACCGGTACGACCAATGACGAGAAGGATGCCTGGTTCGTCGGTTACACGCCGGACATGGTCGCCGGTCTTTACCTCGGCTTCGACAATCCGGCGCCGCTTGGCCGCGGCGCGACCGGTGGCGGCCTTGCCGCGCCGATCTTCAACGACTTCATGCAGGCCGCAACCAAGGGAACCCGTCCCAGCAAGTTCGTGGTACCGGAAGGCATGAGTCTGGTTCCGGTCAACCGCAAGACCGGCATGGCCGCTGCGGACGGCGACCCCGACACGATCATCGAGGCGTTCAAGCCCGGGACCGGCCCCGCCGACACGTTCTCGGTCATCGGCGGCATGGAGGAATACATTCCGCCGGAGGAAATCCTCAAGGCATCGCCGCAGGCAAACCAGGCGGTGACATCCGGTCAGGGCGGACTTTTCTAGTCCGCCGTTTCCAGCCTTTCGAAACGGCCACCCTTTCATAACCGAGAGCCGGCTTTACATCGCAAGCCGTCGTGTTTATGCACGGCACATCCTTTAGAATAGACGCCAAGAAGCAGGACCATGCGGACCGAAATCGAAAATATCGTCGACGAAATCAAGCAGGCCATAAGCCTGCTGAGGAGGCATCTTTGACTGGGATCAGGCGGTAAGACGACTGGACTGGTTGAACAACAAGTCGGAGGATCCGAACCTCTGGAATGACGCAGCCGAAGCGCAGAAGCTGATGCGCGAGCGCCAGCATCTCGATGACGGCATCACCAGCGTCCGTGCCTTCGAGCAGCAGATGCAGGATGCCATCGACCTCATCGAACTTGGTGAGGAAGAGGGCGACGCCGACATCATCAAGGAAGCAGAGGACGCGCTGCGTGTTCTGCGCACCGAAGCGGCGCGCCGCCAGGTCGAAGCCATGCTCTCTGGCGAGGCCGACGGCAACGACACCTATCTGGAAGTGCATTCCGGCGCCGGCGGCACGGAAAGCCAGGACTGGGCGAATATCCTCTTGCGCATGTACACCCGCTGGGCCGAGCGCCAGGGTTACAAGGTGGAACTGATGGAAGTGCATGACGGCGAAGAAGCCGGCATCAAGTCGGCAACGCTGCTCGTCAAGGGCCACAACGCCTATGGCTGGCTGAAGACCGAATCGGGCGTGCACCGCCTGGTGCGGATTTCACCATTCGACAGCAATGCCCGTCGCCATACCTCGTTCTCGTCGATCTGGGTCTATCCGGTGATCGACGATTCGATCCAGATCGACATCAACGAGAGCGATTGCCGCATCGATACCTACCGCTCGTCCGGTGCCGGCGGCCAGCACGTCAACACCACCGATTCGGCCGTGCGCATCACGCACATGCCATCCGGCATCGTCGTGCAGTGCCAGCAGGAGCGCTCGCAGCACAAGAACAAGGCGAAGGCCTGGGACATGCTGCGTGCCCGTCTCTACGAGGCCGAACTGAAGAAGCGCGAAGAGGTGGCCAATGCTGAAGCTGCTTCCAAGAGCGAGATCGGCTGGGGTCACCAGATCCGCTCCTATGTCCTGCAGCCCTACCAGTTGGTCAAGGACCTGCGCACCGGCGTGGCGAGCACGGCCCCCGACGACGTGCTCGATGGCGACCTGAACGAATTCATGGAAGCGGCGCTTGCGCACCGGGTCAACGGCGGCGCCGATGCGGTGGTTGACGACCTGAACTGATGGCTGCCGCAGAACGCGTAAGAGAACGAACCGGGTGCCCAATGCGCCCGGTTTTCCTGCTTTTTGGCGTGATGCGGCTGAACGGATCAGTTCGTCTCGCGCTCGACCTTGATGTCGCCGATGTCGTCGATCAAAACGGTCCAATTGTCGGGCTCCGCCGCCTGCGGATCGGTTTTCAGATAGACGGTGGCGAAGAGGCCGGGCTGGCTGGAGACACCGGTCGAGCTTTCCGGCCGGATGTCGGTGACATAGGCCTTGAGGCTGGAGAATTCTTCAAGCTCTGCCGAGGAAACGACTTTGGGGCCGTCTGCGCTGGTGGCGATCTGTTGCAGATGGATATGGGCGGTGCCATCGGGCTGGCGCACCGCGATCAGCTTGTAGTATCCACGCTGAGCCGGTGCTGTCTTCTCGGGTGTTTCGGCTGCCGGCGCCGTTTGCGCGGTCGAGGGGGCTGCCGAAGGATCGAGCACCTCCAGCGGATCGCCGCTTTCCTCCCAGTATCCTGTGCTCGTCACGAAAATGACGTTGCTTGGCAGGATGTCAGCATCCTGCGCGCGCGGCGCTGTGGCCGCAAGCGTCAGAGCCGCACAGAGTGTCAGCAGGCCAGTCCGATACATTCCGGAAACTCCACGGCGCTTTGTGTTCGATCCCGCAGCAATATCACCATGTTCGCGTCCCGGCGTCACCCTCAATTCGAAAACTGCTCGGCGAGAATCCGGTCCGACCATGAATAGTCCGGGTCAGACAGGATGCAGGCGGTGGTGTTTTCTGATTCGGCGATGCGCACCTGGACGACGGACTTGACCTCGACATGATCAGCCACGGCGTTCACCGGCCGCTTTTCGGCTTCCAGAATCGTGATGTCGACGGTCACCTTGTTCGGCAGCAGGGCGCCGCGCCAGCGCCGCGGACGGAACGGGCTGACCGGGGTCAAAGCAAGAAGCGGAGCCTCGAGCGGCAGGATCGGGCCGTGGGCCGAAAGATTGTAGGCCGTCGATCCGGCGGGCGTGGAAAGCAGCACGCCGTCGCAGATGAGTTCCTCGAGGCGCACGCGGCCATCGACGGCGACCTTGAGCTTGGCCGCCTGGTAGGACTGGCGAAACAGGTAGACCTCATTGATGGCCAGCGCCTTGAAGCGATTGCCCTCGGCATCGACCGTCTGCATTTCGAGTGGCCGGAAGGTGTTTTCGACGGCATCGGAAAGCCTCTCGCGCAGGTTTTCGGTGCTGTAGCGGTTCATCAGAAAACCGATCGACCCACGGTTCATGCCATAGACCAGCTTGCCGGAATTCATCGTCCTGTGCAGCGTCTGGAGCATGAAGCCATCGCCGCCGAGCGCAACGACCACATCGGCGGTCGCCGGGTCCTCGTTGCCGTAAATTGCTGCCAGTTCGTCAGCCGCCTTCTGCGCTTCGTCGGCGGGAGAGGCGACGAAGGCGATGGTCTGGAATGTGCGAGCCATGAAATGCCTGTCTGTTTGTCTGCGCTGCCGCAGCCTTGCGCGGATTTATAAATATATCCGCCGTCCACCGCATGATCATGACGGCAGCCGACGACATCGCGCAAGCGTCATCATGCACAAAAGAACACAAGGGAAAAGGAAAGAATGGTGCGCGACCAGGGCTCGAGATGGCTTGGATACGCCACGACCTTCAAGGAGACATTCTCCGCGTCGGTCATGTCGTCGTCGCTGCGCAATCTCTACCGCGATATCCTCGCCACCCAGGGTGGCGGAAAGGGGCACGCCGCGTGACTGCGCGCTACGGGCGAGGAGCGTCGCCGGTCAGATGATCTCGAAATGCGACGCCGTCAGTGCCAGGTTTTCCGCAAGCCTGGCAAACAGCACCCCGTCGCCACTGTCGCGGCCATCGGCGTCGTAATAAAGTTTTCCGGTAGACGTCTCGTAAAGGATCTCGCCAGAATCGCTGCCCGGCACACCGTCGATAATGAACAGCGAGGATGACAGCACGCCGACGCCGCCAAGCGCGGCGAAAATATTGGCATCCAGCGCAATACGATCGTTGGCAAGGTCGAAGTCGTCGATCTTGTCGATATTGGACGACCCAAGTGCCGTGCTGAAGACGAAAGTATCCTCGCCCAGCCCGCCCACAAGCTTGTCCACCCCGAGACCACCATCCAGCGTATCGTTGCCCCAACTGCCGGACAGGCGGTTGGCGCCGTCATTGCCCGTCAGGCTGTCGTCGTGGATCGTCCCCGTCAGGTTCTCGATCGAGGAATAGGTGTCGCCCTTGGCATTGTTGGTGTTCTGGGAGGCATCGCCGAGATTTGCCGCGACACCCTTAGAAGAGCCGAGATAGGACGTCTTGTCGGTGCCGCTTCCGCCGATGAGCTTGTCTTTTCCCGCGCCGCCGACGAGTTCGTCGTTGCCGCCGCCACCATCCAGCGTATCGTTACCGAAGCTGCCGGAAAGCCGGTTCGCGCCGCCATTGCCGGTCAGTTTATCCGCATAGGCGGTGCCCGTAAGGTTTTCGATGGAATTGTAGCTGTCGCCGGCCGCGTCATTGGTATTCTGCGAGGCATCTGCAAGGTTTGCCACCACACCCTCGTCGGAATCCGTATAACGCGCCTTGTCCGTGCCGGTCCCACCGATCAAAGTGTCCCCGCCGGCACCGCCGATCAGCGTGTCGTTGTTGGAACTGCCGGACATCGTGTCGTTGCCGTCGCCGCCCAACAGCCAGTCCGCCCCCGTGCCGCCGTCCATGTGGTCATTGCCCGCGCCGCCATCCATCCAGTCACTGCCGGAATCGCCGTAGATAAAATCGTTGCCTTTTTCGCCATAAAGCCAGTCGCCGCTGCTCCGACCATGCAGAGTGTCGTTGTCGCTACCACCATAGAGCTTGTCGATGCCCGAACCCCCATCCAGATTGTCGTCACCGCGATTGCCATAAAGGTAGTCGTTATCGGCGCCACCTGCGAGTTTGTCGATGCCTCCGGGGCCATGGACGATATCAACGCCCGCGGTGCCGGCAAATGTGGTTGTCGTTCCGCTGAGATACCTTTCGGGCGGCATGCCGTCCATGCCCGTCACATGCAGGATGATCTTGGTCGTCGCGACAAGATCGCCCGTCGCCGGATCGCGCCCTGAAACGGTAAACTCGATCGTCCGATCCCCTTGCATGCGCTGAAGCGAAAAGATCGGGTCACCGGCGGCATTCTCGCTGAACGCATCACCGGACGCCCAGCCGTCGAACCCGGTTTTCGGCCATGACCAGATGTAGCGCTCCTCGAAACCGAGACTGGTGTCGGTCATGATGAAGTCGTCGGTGATATTGATATTATATTCGTTAAGCTTCGTCAGTACCGCCACTTGCGCGTCCCCGGCCCGTCAGCCGTTGATTGTTGTTTGATTGGGCAATAAAGCGAAACCTTCACTTTCGCCAAGACAATCGGCAATCGGCAATCGGCAACTGCAACGAACTCCCTTTCAGGAAGGCTTTCGCCAGCTTCACGCATTGCCGGCGCGGCTCTCGGATCAGATGACCTCGAAATGCGGCGCCGTCAGCGCCAGCCTAAGTTGGCAGTTTTCTTTGAAACCACGCATATTATGAAACGCTGCTCTTACGAACTCAGGGGCGTTCCGAATTGTGCTGGTGATCGATATCAAAGTGCAATCGGTTGGCAAAAGTTTCTTCAACCGATTTTTCCGATCCCATGTTGCAGGCATGTCGTGTGGATTCGCGGGGGGTATCGGGAAACCGCTGGAAATCAAAGGAAGTGGTTTGCAACACGCTGCAACATGCAATCAACCGTACCGGTATGCGGCGTAGGCGCAATACGTTGATTTTGTTGAGAGAAAATTGGTGCCCCCACCAGGACTCGAACCCGGGACCCCCTGATTACAAATCAGGTGCTCTACCAACTGAGCTATAAGGGCAGCACGGGGAGGGAGTTAGCAGATTCTGTTGGCGTGTAAAGTAAAAATGCTGTCCTGCTGCATTTTTAAGATTGGGGCCTGCCTCTCGCGGGCGCCGGTATGGCGGGGATGACACCGCAAACGGGATTTCGCTAAACGCCTGGTTTCGCGATTTTTCGTGCCGGGACGTGAAAATGCGCCATGTGTCGCTGCAGGCGGGGCGGAATGAAGAAGGTGGCGGCGGCAAGCAGGGCCGACAGGGCGCACGTCATCCACAGGGAAGCCGCACCGAAATGGGTCTCGAGCAGCGCACCGCAAACGGCGCCGACAGCCATGCCGAGCCACGGAACGCTGTTGATCAGCCAGCCGGGATGGCGCTGGCCGACCAGCATGCGGCCAAGCCCGCGACCGAATCGCGACAGGCCGCCGGTGACATAGGTGAGGCCGATCGGCAGCCCCTCGATATGCTCGACGGCCGTGTTGATGACACCCATGGCGAGAATGATCAAATAGAACTGTACGATGACAAGGCCCTGCGCCGTCAGCAGCGCGGCGCTCGCAAGCAGCACCGTGACCGTCGTCAGCACCCGGAACGTTCTGCGCGCTGCCCCATGGGCGATGACGATGCCGAGAGCATTGCCGACCACGAAGACCGCGAGGCCGCCCAGAAGCAGGATGGCATGGTCGGTGTTGCCGCGTGCGATGGCGACGGCCGCCTGCGTGGTGTTGCCGCTCATGAAGGAAACGAAACTGCCGAGATGCAGCAGCCCCACCGCGTCGGTCATGCCGGCGAGAAAGGCGATGCTCGCCACCAGGACTGCGCCAATTGCAGTTCTTCGCCGCCTGATGATGCGTCGCCGCCGTTCCCGTGTCATCCGAATTGCCCCCTTTTAGCCGCCACCTGTCCCCGGCGTCTGGCTTTGCCCGACGTGATTACAGCCTATTCGGCGGCGCGCAGCAATGTCGTCTGGCGCGGCTCGACCTCCGTGCAGCGTGCCATGGCGCCGGGAAGCGCCTGGGCCAGATGATCGATGAGGGCGCGCACGGCCGGCAGGATGCCGTGACGGGAGGTGAAGACGAGGTGAACGACCACTTCCTTCGACATCCATTCCGGCAGGACGGGCACCAGCGCGCCGGTGCGGAATCCCCGCTGGACGATATGATGGGGCAGCATGGCGATACCGACGCCGTCGATCGCCGCCTGTTCGATGATGCTGAAATCGCTGCAGCCGATGATCGGCACATGCGCGATTTCCCGGCTTGTGCCATCCGCGAGAAACAGCGTCCATGTATCCGTGGCGTGTTGTTCATTCAGCGATAGCGTCGGCATCTTGCCCAGCGTATCGATTGTAATCGGCGCCAGGCGTTGCAGGAGGTCGGGGCTGGCGGCCAGATAGTTGCGCGCGGCCCCGAGCTTTCGCACGATCAACTGGTTGTCCGTGTCAAGCTCGTCGCGGGCGCGCAGGGCAACGTCGAAACGCTCCTCGACCAGATCGATGCGCCGGTTGGTGGTGGTGATCAGCACCCGTATGCCGGGATAGAGGCGATGAAATGCCGGGATGATATGGGCGATCATCGGCGTGAAGCCGATCGGGCAGGCGAGGCGAACCACCCCTGCCGGTTCGCTTTTTGCCGCTGCGACCACCGCTTCTGCCGCTTCGACGCCTGACAGTATGGTCTCGCAGCGCTCGTAAAAGGCCTGGCCGATGTCGGTCACGCGCAATTTTCGCGTCGAACGTTCCAGAAGCCGCACGTCCAGCTGCTGCTCCAGCCGGGCGACGTGTTTGCTGAGTTTGGATTTCGGGATGTTGAGCACGCGCGCGGCTGCGGAAAAGCCCTTGTGTTTTACCACTGCGGCAAAGAGGGCGAGGTCGTTGAGGTCCTGCACGGCGCACTCCATGATTATCGGTTTTCGGCGTGATTGTTTCTAGCAGGAAACGCCCTGTCGAAAAACCATTGGCTTATCGGTCGATTGTTTTGGAAACATATGGTGTGCACCGCAAATGAACACAACAACTCACGAAGGTGCCCCACATGAACATCCTGCACATCGACTCCGGAATTCTTGGCGATCAATCCGTGTCACGCCGCCTGACGGCATCGATCGTCGGCCGGCTGAAGACTGACACGGCCTCGGCTGCCGTCACCTATCGCGATCTCGTCACCGCACCGCTTGCGCATCTGAGTGGCGCGCATCTGATGGCGGCTTCGGCCAGCCCGGAAGGCATCGAGGCATCGCTTGCTTCCGAACTCAATGCCGGCCGCGCGGCACTTGACGAATTTCTCAAGGCCGACGTCGTCGTCGTTGGCGCGCCGATGTATAATTTCGCCGTCCCGACGCAGCTGAAAACCTGGATCGATCGCATCCTGGTGGCCGGAACGACGTTCCGATACACCGAGGCCGGTGTCGAGGGCCTTGCCAAGGGCAAGAAGGTCATCGTCGCCTCGACGCGCGGCGGCCATTATTCCGGCGCCTCGCCGATCAGCGCTATGGACCATCAGGAAACCTACCTCTCAACCGTATTCGGCTTCATCGGCATCTCCGACATCGAATTCATCCGCGCTGAAGGTCTGGCCATGGGCGACGAGGCCAAGCAGACGGCCATTGCCGGCGCAGAAAAGGCCATCGCCGAACACGGCCGTTTCGCCGCGGCCGCCTGATCGATCCGTAGACCTCCACGGAAAAACCGGGCATTCCCTGATGCCCGGCTTTTTGCCGTCGTTGTGATGCTGGACGACGTTGGCCGAAGCGGTTACAGCCTGCTGCGACAAAAACCGGCTTTTCACGTCATGCGATATGCCCGGCAGCAGGGGAGACTGAAGATGGACGTCAAGGACAGCAACGGAACGATCCTGAAGGAAGGGGACAATGTCACCCTGATCAAGGATCTCAAGGTCAAGGGCACCTCCGAGACGCTGAAGCGCGGAACCGTGATCAAGGGCATTCACCTGACGGACGAGCCGGACGAAGTCGAATGCCGCCATGCCAAGATCAAGGGCCTCGTTCTGCGCACGGAATTCCTGAAGAAGGCCTGATGCAACGGGCTTTTGCCGCGCATGTCAGGGCATCGACAAGGCGTCGGCTTGCGTTACACTGCGCCCATGCAAACTGTCGCCGCAATCCTGTTTCCGGCTTTTGTCATGATTGGTGTCGCGACGGCGCCGATCCACAGTTCCGCGTCACCGCCGGATGCCCATTGCACCTGCCGGGCGCGCGACGGCTCGAAGCATGAACTTGGCGAAACAGTCTGCATTCGTGTCGGGGATGCAGCTTATCTGGCGCGTTGTGAGACGGAGCTGAACGTTACCACCTGGCGCCGCATCCAGGATGGCTGCCCGACGGCGGCTTTGAGCCGGCGGCAGACAGCCTTCCCGAACTGATCGACTTCAGCCCTTGGCCAGATGCGCACGCGTCGCATACATGGCGATTGCCGCAGCGTTCGAGACGTTCAGCGACTTGATGGCGCCCGGCATGTCCAGCCGCGCCAGCGCCGTCACCGTCGAGCGCGTCTTCTGGCGCAGGCCCTTGCCTTCGGCGCCGAGGACGAGCGCGATCTTCTGGCCGGCGAGCGTGGTTTCAAGCGGCGCGGGGCCTTCCGAATCAAGGCCGATCGAGGTGAAGCCGAGCTTGTGCAGTTCGTCCAGCGCATCCGCCAGATTGGTGATCTGGATATAGGGGATCATTTCCAATGCGCCGGATGCGGATTTCGCCATGACGCCCGATTCCGTCGGGCTGTGGCGCATGGTGGTGATCAGGGCGCCGGCATTGAAGGCTACCGCCGAACGCATGATCGCGCCGACATTGTGCGGGTCGGTGATCTGGTCGAGGACCAGAATCAGCGGGCTGTCGGTCAGCGCCGAAAGCCGGCGAACGGGCAGGGGGCGTGTTTCCAGCATGACGCCCTGATGAATGGCATCCGGACCGAGAATCTTGTCGAGATCCTGCGGAGAAACGATCTCGACCGGAAAACCGAGTGCTTCGACGGGGCCGATCTCCAGGCGCACCAAGGCGTTCTGCGTCAGCGACAGCTTAATGATCTGCCGCTCCTTGTTGTCGAGCGCGGCGCGTACCGTGTGGATGCCGTAAAGCAGGACCTGGTCAGGTGCGAGCGTCGGCGCCGTCCAGTCACCGGCGGCATTCTTCTTGCGGCGGTCCTGCACGGGTGTCGGGATTTCGCCGCGCTCGCGGCGCGCATCGCGATGGGCGCGGCGCAGGGTTGCGTAATGGGTGTCTTTGGCGTGTCCGTCGCCCGGATTATCTTTGCTCATAGCTGCCTTATACTGAGGAAGCTGCCGGCTTGGAACCGTTTTTCGCGAAATCCACGGCGAGCCACCTTTGTCACGGATTTATCAATTTTTTCTGACCCGTCGTGTTGACAGGATGAAACGGGGCGGTCATATACCCGGCGCAGATTGAAGGGGCAACTTGCTCCGGCCGGAACCGCTTTGATCTGACAAGCTTGGTCGCTTGATCCCGACGGAATAATGGAGGGATGCCCGAGTGGTTAAAGGGGACGGACTGTAAATCCGTTGGCTCAGCCTACGTTGGTTCAAATCCAACTCCCTCCACCATTCTGTCACAGGATCGATGACCGTCCGCGGGTATAGCTCAATGGTAGAGCAGCAGCCTTCCAAGCTGAATACGCGGGTTCGATTCCCGCTACCCGCTCCAGGCATCGCCATACACCCTCACATTTGTATTGAAGAAACCTGTCCAAGCTCTTGAATAGGGCGGTGTTTCCAATTCGACCGTTTCGGGGGTGGATTTGTCGCGGGCAGACCCCATATAGCGGACATGAAAAGGCCGGTCGTTGCGCGCCGGACTTGATAATTATGTCTTGCGCAATTCTTCCGAAACCCTTAAACGCCTCCCCAAACCGGCGCCGCCGGATGATCCCATTTATTGATCACAGGATACGCACCCCATGGCAAAGAGCAAATTTGAGCGCAACAAGCCGCACGTCAACATTGGCACGATTGGCCACGTGGACCATGGCAAGACGTCGCTGACGGCGGCGATCACGAAGTATTTCGGCGAATACAAGGCGTATGACCAGATCGACGCAGCGCCGGAAGAAAAGGCACGCGGCATCACCATTTCAACGGCGCACGTCGAATACGAGACGGCTGCCCGTCACTATGCGCACGTCGATTGCCCCGGCCACGCCGACTACGTCAAGAACATGATCACCGGTGCTGCCCAGATGGACGGCGCGATCCTCGTCTGCTCGGCAGCCGACGGCCCGATGCCGCAGACCCGCGAGCACATCCTGCTCGCCCGTCAGGTCGGCGTTCCGGCGATCGTCGTGTTCCTCAACAAGGTCGACCAGGTCGATGACGCCGAACTTCTCGAGCTCGTCGAGCTGGAAGTGCGCGAACTCCTGTCGATGTACGACTTCCCGGGCGACGACATCCCGATCGTCAAGGGTTCGGCTCTGGCCGCTCTTGAAGATTCGGACAAGAAGATCGGCGAAGATTCGATCCGCGAGCTGATGGCCGCTGTCGACGCCTACATTCCGACGCCTGAGCGTCCGATCAACCTGCCGTTCCTGCTGCCGATCGAAGACGTGTTCTCGATCTCGGGCCGTGGTACGGTCGTGACCGGTCGCGTCGAGCGCGGCATCGTCAAGGTCGGTGAAGAAGTCGAAATCGTCGGCATCCGTGCGACGACCAAGACGACGGTTACCGGCGTTGAAATGTTCCGCAAGCTGCTCGACCAGGGCCAGGCCGGCGATAACATCGGCGCGCTGATCCGCGGCGTCACCCGTGACGGCGTCGAGCGTGGCCAGATCCTGTGCAAGCCGGGTTCGGTCAAGCCGCACAAGAAGTTCATGGCTGAAGCCTACATCCTGACGAAGGAAGAGGGTGGCCGTCATACGCCGTTCTTCACCAACTATCGTCCGCAGTTCTACTTCCGCACGACGGACGTGACCGGCATCGTGTCGCTTCCGGAAGGCACGGAAATGGTCATGCCTGGCGACAACGTCACGGTTGCGGTCGAGCTGATCGTTCCGATCGCGATGGAAGAAAAGCTGCGCTTCGCCATCCGCGAAGGCGGCCGCACCGTCGGCGCCGGCATCGTCGCCTCCATCGTCGAGTAAT
>Ga0307515_10001634_pt1 | contig 49796 bp, 46 predicted proteins | sample 17_EM_MG_FD_194513 | JGI IMG/M metagenome (GOLD analysis project Ga0307515, IMG submission 194513) | Populus trichocarpa ectomycorrhiza microbial communities from riparian zone in the Pacific Northwest, United States - 17_EM | ecosystem: Host-associated > Plants > Roots > Unclassified | place... | reverse complement strand
AGATGAGAATACAAACTGAATACATGACTGTGATTCGAGGTGCTCCCAGACATGTCGCCGGCGCTCCCAGGTGCTCCCAGGCTTGTCGTCGATCGCCAGGCGTTGTGTAAACGGCTTCAGCATAACTACAGCCCCTGCGAAGAGTGTAACACACGTGTCGTTCTGATGATGCGTATACGTCACCACAAAGTAAAGGAGGTACGTATGCAACGGGTAGCGTGTAATTCTCCATCAGAGCGTACGAGGTTCCGTCAGAGCCGTCAGAGCCGTCTGGAACACCCGGGTGTTTCAGACGGAAATTCGGGTCGTTGCTGATGCAGTACTACCAACTGCAGCCAGCCAGCACTGTGCATATGAAAGATACCGAAAATGCAGTCGAGTGGGCCCTACACTCCCAGTCTGTCAAATTGGAAGTTGGTCCTGACACACTGCCCTTTGAAGCCATTCGCCTGCTTTTCCAACGATACAAAGAGAGGATCGTACACCTGGCAAGTGTGATGATTCGCGCAGAATAGCACCCAGCTGTCTCAAACGTGGCTGGTGGAGTCATTATTTGGCAACCCAGCAAGGATGACTACAGTATGCTAACAGCATACCACACATCTCACTACTCAGCTGCTTGAGAAATGTTGTTGAGAGAGCTGTTGCATAACTGTTATCAGAAGAGGCTGAGAGGAGGCGACTATAGAGCAATGCACAGTTCAGCAACAGAAGGGGGTGGTCTGCCATCGATGGAGCAGCCAGTATGGTTGATGGATCTCATGCAACATGGATGAATGCCGACATTACTGGTATGCCTCTGATGGATATCAAGGCAGCATTCCTGAGGGTTGCAAAACAAAGGCTGGTCAATGAAATGAAGACCAAGTAAATAGATGGAGACCTGAAATGATGGACAGAAAGGGTCCTCTCCGAAAGCACACTAGAAGTATTAATGCAGGGTAATACCATGATCAGACACTCAGTGCATGCAGGAGTCCTACTGGGCTCACCGTTGTCGCCAATTGTCATCAGAATCTAAACATCAGGACTGATCATGTGGGTCGAGGAGTAGGTGCGGGTTAAAGGACATTCGTTTGGGCACCACCTCAGCTGGGTTGCGATTGGACACAATATCAATCAGGTCAGCACAAAACTTTAGAAATGCGCACCAAAATGCGTTGAATGGGCAAGTTGACAAGGGCTGCAGTTTCATACAGCTAAAATGGCGGTGGCACTGTTCACACACAGATGAGGCCGCAAGAAGCACCTTTGGCCGAAGCTAACGGCAAATATATGAGTTGGAGACGGCTTTGTTCAATTCAACAACAATGCAAGATGCAGGCTGGGTGTCGGGATGTACAGGCACCTGAGATTGAAGGAGCACCACAATCGATGAATGAAGAAAGCCAGTGCAGCTGAAGCTAGACTCTCAACTCTTTGAGTGATGTATGGGCTCTTCCCTGAGAGTCTGAGAGTAATCCAAATAGCTTGCATCGAGGCAGTCACGCTATATGGGAGTGAGCTATGGTGGGACCCCAGAAATGTAGGCAGGCGAGATGATCTCCAACTCCTTCCTAATCGTCAAGCCACATCAATCCTGGGTGCACTGCCTACACAACCACAAGGGGCTCTGATGAGAGAGGCAGGGAATACACCCACACCTGTGATCTGGGATTCCAGACAAGAATGATTCACAGCTAGACTGGCAAATGTGTGCAGTGACATGCTAATGGTGCTACACCAAAACCCCTCTTCCGGTGTGCCAATATGCAGAATTGACATGAAAGATCCTGAACATGGCCGAATAACTGAAGTAATGAAGGGGACGGCCCTGGGTGCAGCATCGGTGGATGGGACAATCATCCTGGATGACAACACTGCAGCCAAAAGTGCTGTGCAGCACAGGGTACGAGAGAAAGAAGCCAAAATTGGAGTGAGGGTATGGATGTGGTGGACTGCTGGATTAGACTCAGACAATGGCCAAATGGGGGACGCAGCAGTGTGCAAATAGGGAAATCGATGGAGGTCCCACCCCAGCAATCTGGGTACTAGACGTACGGTGATGTTTGATGCGGAGCTATGGGTGATCATGCTCGCGCTCGGTGTTACAATTGAGCAGTGAAAATCATACCACTGACACGGAGCAAACACTGTGGCAGTCTCTAGTGACTTACCAGCCGCAATTTCATACATGCCACAGCTGCAGCCAGGCCCAGGGCAGCAACTAGCGAGGAGGTTCAACCGAAGGGCGCAGCCCATCCTAACCCATGGCATTCCAATAGAGATTCATTGGGTCCTGCGACACTCTGGCATCGCCAGGATCAATGAAGCAGACCACCACACAAACTTTGCCCCAGAGGCCACAGAACACACGACAATAGTGCAGCCATGCACCTACGTCTCAAACAGAGCCAGACAGATTGTGGAACGAAGATCAGCAGTCAAGGCCCAGTGGGAGAATGACAAATGCAGTAACCTCTATGGCTACAGACTGAAGGGCTAAGCAGGCAATAGTAAACCTATTCCAATGGCAAGCCCAAAGTCATTGGTAACAAGATTCTACCAACCACAGTGTGGACATGCACCTACCAGAGCTTACCAGAAACTATTAGGACACCACAAGGATGTCGAGTACATGTGGCGTCTGGGATTTGTGGCCCAAACATTCGAGCATCTCCTGTGGCACTGCAGCGAGTGGATGTTCCAACAGTGGGAGCTCTGGAGGCAGGTGGGAAAGGCAACAGGCTGGAAAACTGGCCAATGCCGGTGGCCACTGGTGTCGGAGCTATTTTGCGTGGAATGCTTTGAGATGTCAGTAATGGACTTCCAAATGGCCACAGACGTGGGGAAGTTCCCACTTGGATGAGGCATGGAATCTGGAGCGGCAAGTTGTTCATTTCTCTGTCTCTTTGTCTGTCAGTGGGGACAATGGGTAGTGGGTGGGAGCTCCGCCATCTATCCAGCTCACCCAGAGGCGCAGGGGATAATGGCTTCTCATTCTGTACCTACCATAAACACAGTATGAATAAACAACATCAACATCGAGAATACATGTCAGATTGCGCCTTGAGAGCTGTATTGTTTCATCAGCAGGACAGATTTCAACCAGAGCTAACGCAGTTCAAGAATCGGCATCTTGATAGTGACAAGATTAGCGAGTACTGTGGTGAGGTAGACATAAATACTCGAGAGAAGCTTAGGTGTTTGAGAATAGACTCAGCATACACACAGTGAACTCCCATTGTATCAAGACCATTAATTCCTCACTTAAGAGTAACACAGTACATAGTTGGCATGTATTTAGCCTCAGTTGCTGATAAAGCATATTACAACTTTTTGGTTTGTATTGGCCATATTTCAGATGTTACCTGTACTTAGTACATTGAGGGTAGGGTCAATTTCTAATCATGCCATAATACTTTGTGATAATTGTTTGCAATGTAGTCCTCAGGGCTTCATCAGCAAAATGTAAATATGTCACTGGAAGCCTCTGGGAGTGTTTGAGAGTTGTCCGACCACAATCCCAGAGTGATCAAATCCCAGAGTTGACTGGACCAATGCAGTGGCCTTCAGGTGGACCTGGAAGCGCTTGCGACAACTCTGCAAGGTCCAGAAGGTCCAGTGGAAACCAGGGGAGCACAGGAGAGGGATAGCATCAACCTTGGGAGTGTGGACAATGAGACTGGTAGCGCAGGCGACACCCCTAGGAGCACCTCGAATTTCTGTAGAGCAGCCTGGGAGACACAACATCTTCATTGGGAACACTGCTGGTCTGGCTGGATATCATAGCTAGTACTTATTTTTCCAGGATTTCTAAAACTCATGCATTCAGTATGTATTCTCATCAATGTATCTATGTATCTATATAGCTACCCATCTACACATGATATATCTGGACTAGCAGCAGGTTGTACTTGAGAGCAATTTGAGGTGTGCCTGAAGATGATGATTGAGTGGACTCAGAGAAATACTTGGAGGCGGCTGTCATGTGAACAAAGAGATGAACATGGAGGCCGTGATCAAGCGGGTTTGGAGATGCACAGGGAGGCCGTGATGACGTGAACCCAGAGATGCAGTTGGAGGCCACCATCGAGTGAGTGTAGATGCAGTTCTGCACGATAATGATGGGAACGTGGAGGCTGTGATCGAGTGAGTGGGGAGATGCAGTTGGAGGCCACGATTGTCCCAACTTGGAGGCAATGATCAAGTTAAGCTGGAGATGTATTTGGAGGCCTAGATCGAGTGACTGAGAGATGCACTTGGAAGCCATCATTCAGAGAGTTTGGTGATGCACTTGGAGGCCTTGGTTGTGCAAACATGGAGGCAATGGTTGAGCGACTTTGGAGATGTACTTGAAGGCCATAAGCAAGCGAACTTGAAGGCGGTGATTGAGCGAGTTTGGAGATCCCCTTGGAGGCCAAGATCGAGCAAGTTTGGAGATGCACCCTGCTGGCCATGATGGAGCAAGATTGCAGGAGTACTTGGAAGCAGTCGATGGGAGGTACGCCAGTTGCTGACACTATTCATCAGCTAGTTAACTCTTGCAACTGTGGGGATGTGACAAGGTAAATTCATCTTGGAAGCTGATATTGAGTGATGGCTGGTGGCAGTGGATCTGGTAGGGAGGCACACCAAGAGCTAAAGCAACGTTCAGGGGTCAACTCGTAATCGTGAGAATGAAGCAATCACAGACCTACTTGGGTGTATGCTGTACTTGGTGTATGCTGTACTTGGTGTATGCTGTACTTGGTGTATGCTGTACTTGGTGTATGCTCTACTTGATGTATACTGCACTCAGTGTTATCTCATGATCATGGAATGGAGAGATAGAGAGCGAAGAATTCACTTTGTGTTCTGTGATGAAGGTCGAGGTGCGTACGTGAAACAGAGATGGGGGATAGAGATGGGAACTATACGGAGGTTACGGGCAGATATGAGAATTCATGGGTATGATTTGCCTGAATGGGATTAACAGATATCATATCAGTGTTGGTACCAACCGGATTGGGAGTATACCCTGCCTTATCGGGAATGGTACACTGACTCGCACACCAAATTCTCTTACGTTGCAGTTTGTCATGATCAGATCCCCCCTCTCCGCTCATCTCTCTCTTTCTCTACCATTACCTAGGAACACGAATTTGTGTCATCCCTATCTATCTCGCCATGCAATAATCATGAGGTAACACCGAGAATAGTATATACTGAGTACTGTATTTGCTGAGTACTATATCATCCAAAGATCAACTGTCTCCCGCTCCCAGCCAGTGTCACATCTCTCATCTCATATCTCGCATCTCTCGGTGGACAATGTTATCCACAACTCTCTACGTCCCCACCATTTCGAGCTATCACATGAATCAAGTCTCAGGTTCCATCTTACTACCATCCTGATATACCGCATGCAGATCAACCACCTCCAAGTCCTTCTCCAATCTCGATTGATCACCGCCTTCAAGTGCATCTCCAATCTCGCTCGATACTAGACTGCGAGTTCGCCAGATTATGGCCTCCAAGTCTACATCCAAACTCGCTCGATTATGGCCTCCAAGTTTGCACGATTATCGCCACCAAGTGCATCTCCAAACTCGCTTGAATACGGCCTCCAAGTGCATCTCTGAGTTACTGGATGTAGGCCTCCAAATGCATCTCCAAACATGCTCAATTATGGCCTCCAAGTTTGCACAATCATGGCCTCCAAGTGCATCTCCAATCTTGCTCAATCACGGCATCCAAGTTGCATCTCTGAGTCACTCGATCTCGGCCTCCAAATGCATTTCTATACTCACACAATTACAGCCTCCAAGTTCACACAATCATGGCCTCCAAGTGCATCTCCATACTCGCTTGATTATGGCCTCCAAGTTCATCTCTGAGTGCACTCAATCTCTGCCTCCAAGTGGGTCGACACACTCACTCAATTATGGCCTCCATAGTGCATCTCTGAGCTCACTCGATCTTGCCCTCCAAATTCATTGCCAATGTCACTTGAACGCGGCCTTTAAGTACATCTCCCAGTTCACATGATCACGACCTGCAAGTGCATCTCTGACTTCACCCAATGCGTGTCTCCATGTGCTCCTCCAATTCCACCTGAGTAATGTCTGCAGCCAGATTGATCGTATGTATATATATAGAGAGACCTAGATAGCTAATACATGCCATATTTTGATGTAGCAAATTTTGTGACTGCACCAACGATAAATATAATAGATGAAATATGTTGTGCTTATGGAACATTCTGAACCACTGCTGTGAGAATAAGGCACCAAGTCTCCCGCCGAGCTATGCAGAGGTGCCAGCCGCTACCACATTTGACTATCCTACACATCAAATATTGGAGCATTCTAAATGCACCTCCATAACTGCAGGTGCGTTCAGCAGCACCTGTGAATGCTCTTGCAGAGTCCGAGAACACATTGCATTGCTCCAGGGGGGCCTGGGAGCATCTGGAAGTACTTAGAAGCACTGGTGAGGTTAACTGGAGTGTCAGTGAGGTGTCCATCTGGCTTCTGCACACATTCACATTTTGCTGATGTTATTTGATTGTTTTCGTGAGCTAAATACAGTTAGCTTTGCATTTGTGCAGTAGTATGGCACCCAACACACTGCGAAGGAGCAATAAGGTCATGTTATCAGTATCATCTTTGCCACACAATCTGATTTTTGGACGAATCTCAATTTATATACACATTATCCTGTACTTCATTACATTTCCCCTAATGATGGGTGTTATGACTATTTATTTCTATTATGCGTGGTTGCTATGAATGTGATCCACAGATATTTCATTGTTAGTGTAAGTGAAGATATCTGTGCTGATTTTGGTATTCTTTCTGAATACTGAAACTTAACACTCAAGTGTATATTATTTGTGAAGAATTATTCTCTTACATTGTACAGGTGAGTTGTATCCAATTCTTGTTTGCTATATATATTGCTATTTGTAGAGTGTCTTGTATTGTATTGACATATAACATTAATCTTTGACATTAGTTAAACCTGAGTTGGATTGAACTATGTTTATAAAATACATTCAATCTGTAACACATACTGTTCCTTTACACTTACAGGCCTCCCAAGAGATCGAGTTGCAACATTATACAAACATATGTTATCTGCAATAAATATAGCAATGATAGGCTTATATTGTTGCTAAGTTGTGGTTGGTTTTCCTGGAGACCTTGTATAACCATTTTATACTTCTTCTGTGACCCTTACAGTTGTTAAGGTACAGGAAGTTATGCTTCAAATCCAGATTCAGATATGAGAAGTTGACAATTTACCAATGAATAACATATAGTGATGAAGGTTTGTGTATTGCATTAAGGTTTTACCAAGCAAATACAGGATTAAACACCACCACTATTGAACACATCAAGAGAAATAAAAATCAACCCTACTGCCAAAGGTTACTTTTACACATATATACTTCCAATCATTACTTCAATTTTGAAATATATTAATATTTACTGATTCATCTGCATTTAACATTATTCAAAAAAGGCAAAATTATGCATTTCTGTTACAGTCAGGAAATATGGCTACAAGTAGAGGCTGTGTCAGCGTATAACAATACATATACAAAACAATTTGGTATCATCAGAAATTAAATTTCAAACCCTAACAAATAATTAGCCCCAAAGTATATTAATGAACTCTCACCCAGACCTTTTCACTTCCCCAATTGTCCACTCTTCCTTTTTTGCTATCATAGTTCAATTGTCCTCCTGTACAATAACCTTTTCCAGATACTTTCAAATATATTCTCCCATTATAAGTCAATGCATCTCACACACTGCAATCAGTTACAAAAGCTAATCAAAGGATCTCTCAACATGGCCCAGATTAGACAGAGAATAATAACTTGAATGTAAGTTCTAACTGAAATAATAACAAACAACTATGTTCTGAATAAAATAATTTGTGGTCAAAAACTTGCCTGAAAAATACCTAACATCTTGTGGATGTTTAGAAGTACAAAAGTATAAGACTACCCATACAACCAGCCTCTGAACAGTACAAAGATTATCTTGGTGATGAACAGCAAGGTGATGCTGAGGCAAGGGAGATTTATTAGAACCTGGGTGATAAATCTCGATATTAATGTTCAGTGTGCATTACAGTTCTAAATATATCTACCAACCTACCCGAACCTGGGCATTTTACAGATGCAGTTGAACTCCGTGATACCTACATGATCAACCAAATGAAGATGACCAAGCTGGGGTTGAGATGAATTTGATTCCTGGTTCGATTGGAACCAGATTGCTGAAGTATCAGATCAAGGCAATAAAATTTGTCAGAAAGAGACTATTGTCCAACGTTATAAAGCAGAAGTGCTGGCAGTAGACAAAATGGATCTCTGCAAGATTGTCCCATTTGTTACAGTAGTGATGATTTGCAAGTTGCTACTGTAACAGTTGGAGTGAAGTTGCAGCTGTGAATTTTTTAAAGGTATACATTTGACCTATTGGTGGATAAATTTCAGAATTGCTTTCCTGTTGTGATCTTTAAACAACATAAGCGGCATCAGCTTCAGATAAGGAATCTGAAACTTTGTCAGCTTTTAGACGTTCAGACAACTTCACCTCACTGGTTCTCTGCCAATGTGTCGGTCTTGCAGTCACTTTTTGTATTGATCTTGCCTCAAATTGAAGAGATATTCAGGAGTGTCCTTAATGAAATGCAGAAAATACAAATCCAACAAATGAAAATCTGAACCCAAGTAACAATGATTCTGAAAACTGATGGTAGTTTCACTTAATATCATATAATACAGCTACTATCCTAGAAAACCCTTTCAGCAACATGCCTACTCCCCAGTACTCTTGGGGATTCTATATGTCTGATGAGTCTCATCAGTCCACTGTAAATGAACTTTGGATTGGCTAATTGTAATGGAGGCTAAAATTGTGTTCAAGATTCAATTCAGTAATATACCAGGATATCATTTGCTCTTTGATTTCTGGTATTGAATGATGTGGCTATTGTGAAGACCTTCCCATAATGGAAATGATAAGATGGTTATAGAAAATATTTTTGCACACACATTTAATTCAGGAAGCAAGAGTACTATAGCAGTGGTCCGAACTAAAATCAATCAAGCTAAACCAAATGCTCTCCAGTTGAAGAGAAAGATTGTACAGCCATGAAGAATTAGAAGGTGACTAGAATACAAACTTGCAATTTAGTAGCCTCATAATCTGATTTGAACGAAGAATCCACACTGTTTACAATGCCTAAATACTACAGATGTACTGCAAAACATAATGTGACTGATGAGATGATACACTTCAAGTTGTGCTTTGGGAGTGTGGACTGTATTTGTATTGCACCTTCCATAATTTTCATTAGTTTTAGGAGAGATGGAGAAACAGAGTGATCAACCTGAACCAAGGTAAATGGAAGATTGTAAGGGTCTTTGGGTCGATTTGTTGAGTCTCGGATAGTTACGAGATATATTTCCGCCAGTGCTAGTCAATAATCCAGTAGAGTATCACAAATCTCATCAAGATGAGGTCAACAGTGAGATACTCTCTACCATACCAGCATGGATTTGACACCTGTTCTCCACAGCACCTCCACTACAAAATCTTTCCTTCCAATCTCTGCTTTGGCTGGTCAACCATTTGAAACTGTTGCTAACAGAGTATTTTCAAATGCATTTGAATATATTCTACTTAAATAAAGACACAAACAATGACAATCACTCAACAATGTAACTCCAATTTCAAGATTTGCCCAATATGTTTCTGTTTGTGACAATATAGACAGTGGGTGGCAGTGGCCACAACCTTGGCATTGCAAACTGTGCAGTAATAACTCTAATATTCAAGGTGCAGAATGCGCAATGCACGGTATTTACACAGAGTCTCCAGCTGGGCCAAAGCAATGTTCCCTATTCATAAATGCGATGTAGAAACTCGGGTGGCTAGGATGATGAAGTAAGTAACCTCCATCATTAGTTTGGAGTCGTCTGAATGGAAGTACACCATGGCTGTTCAGTTGGCTGAGAATCACAAGCATACTGAATTACAGGGTTTAATGCTGATGATAACTACCGAAGGAAATATACTACATATACTGCGTATGTGCAGTTGGATGGCAAACCTCATCAGCAAAAAACATATCCGTCCAGGTGGAATGACTGCGTCAGGGTGGACGCACTGCATCAGAGCCGTCAGAGACACCCTGGTGGCAGATTACTCTGCGCCTGGCGTCAATGCCACATGTCACTTTGCATATCGCCCTCCAATTGCAGTTCCACCGTTGCTTCTTGCTCTGTCAGTCACCTATTTCAAACGAACACACTGGCATTGTGGCCAACTGTGACCATACTTCGGAATGGGTTCAATGGGTACTGGCTTGTATCGGGATCGCAACGCAATGGGTGACACTGCGAACATCTCTCCTTACGTTCCGTCTACCTGTGTGGAAAATTCAATACTCTCTTTACTAACTATATACCTCATTCCATGTCACCAGATCTATGTGGGTGTTGACAATCCATCGCTCGTTCCTTCTGTCTACTGTCTTACTACTTGTAGCTATTTCTGGAATTCTGTGCGTGCTGCTTATGATATTTCCCACTCTGAAAATGTGCAAAGCAACGGCTGCCACTGCTTTTCTCACTTATACTAATATCGAGACGGGATCCAAGTCAACTGAGTTTTCAGGCATCGTGGTAAGCGTCAAGGCTATACAGTACTCGATGCAAGCTCCATCCTCATTTACGAGCTTGCATTTGAATCATCGATGCAGTTGCCATGGGAGACACCCAATCAGCGCGCCGTAACCCCTCAGCTGGTGTTGCTATACCCACACCCAGTCGTTCAGTCGAGCCCCTCCATGCCAGCTCTGGCTTCCTGTGCATCGGCACATCTCAGATATGCCTTCACCTTCTAAACCCTCAACATGAACCTGAATACTACTGTAAATACAGAGCTCCATTGCGTGCAGTTGTTCATCCAATATATACCTCTTGTTATGACTCCTATGCTGGCTAAACTACCGTGTGCTGCCGAATATTGCAACGCGGTGCGTTTCATCCTGCGTATTGTCAAGTCATTCCCTGCAGTCTTTGCTCATAGCGTTAGGATGCTTTCCATCAAGGCAGTTTTGGGGTCCCACGAATTCAGGCTTCGCATGTGACTGTGAGCTCAGGGTGGCATCCGGATCAGCACTGGAACCGAGGACTTTGCAGGTGGCAGTGCTGTTCTCCCGATGCTGGGCAATGGCTTGGAGATTTAGCTCTCTGATTTCGAAGCCCAGAATGCGACACTGAAAGGTGCTTACATGTGGCAGGTAGTTGAGATTGTGATTGGAGGCGTTCCAACCGTCCTTGAGGTTCCTTGTATGTGCTTCTTCATCTCTCTCGGCAGAATAGTGTTGCAAGGCTCCCTATGGATGACTCCGATCGACCCAATGAGACTCCAATTCGATCTTCGGAGAGTGGAAGTTGGCATCCATCTCCTTGGAAACATCTATCTTGTGGCCAATATAATCCCGCCAGGCGTTCATTTCGCGCAGCTTCTTGGACAGCATCCCAGTTGCCGCATTTGGTTCCTGGTCTACCTTTGGCTTCTTCACGTGATCTCTTCTCAGACCATTGGCTTTGACCTTCACCTTGTTGCCGGTTCGGCAGAGTAAGAAAACATTGTTGAAGGTGTGAAAACGATGCAAGGCATCCTCCAGGTAGCTCAATGTTGCATCATTGTGAGATTTATATGGAGCATACATATAGAATTCTAACAATGCCAGTGTGCACTCAATTGCGTGATTGAATATGGGACGCTGAGTGGGGCTTCCGCCTTGCAGGGACTGGGGTACAACTCCAAGCAAGTACCAGCTCATTTCCTTCATCTTCTTCCCATTCCATTGAGAAATTTCCTCATAGGACCGATTTTTAGGTGCGAGGTCATGGTAAGCAGGCACGGATGCCTAGATTGCATTGTACTTGTCCAGCTGTTCATGCATCTTGATGATGTGGAAAATCCACTTCTTATGGTGGTCAAGCATTCCGATCTGCATTGGATGGAGGAGGTCAGCCCTTTGGAGGTTGCTCATGTTACAGGGAATATGTCAAAACACGGTGAATCATTGGTAAACATGATGTGACTACAGTTCGGCATCTGCTGCGTTGTTGTTGGCATCATTGAGCATTCCATATTGGTTGTGATCCCGCCGTGGGTGTTGCTTGTCAGGAGGGATATTATCTCCAAGTGAGTTCTTTGGACACTTGCACCAAAAACAGACATGCCGCTCGAGATGATGTAGGTCGCTATACTCTGGGCTATCTGCAAGCCATGCTGCTAAAACTGATTTGCAAAACCTGAAGTTGCCATCTGCAAAGAGAACGTTGTAAAACCCGCTCTCGGCGCTGGTATTGTGTTGAAAGGTGATAACCTGGAGTACCCACCGGAGTACTTCGTTCAGCACCTCTTGGTTTCATTGCCGCTGCTCATCAAGCTGCTTCTGGGGAATATTGCAGTTATTGATTGGAATCTGGAGGAGAGCGACAATTTGAATGCTGTGCATTGAGGGCATCTGGCGGATCATCGAAGATTGATTGCTAATTGTCGTATATACAGGTCACTCTTCCGTGTTGCCAGCAAGATTTCAGAGATGTGTTCCGTCGGACATGAAGACAAGGGTTCCAGTGTTTCCTCCACTCTGAGCATTGACTTAATGTTGATTACCACGTTATCATCCCTGAGTGTCTCTGCATACCTGTGTCGCCCACTTCTTGCCCGCAGTTTGCATTTCGGTATAGAGGCGTTTTGGTGGCATATCGCTGTAAAAGCAGCACTGAGGGGCATGACGAAGATGCTCAGCGTAGGCTGGCTGCTGCAACAACCATCTCATGTTTTTGATGATGTCTCGACTCCAGTATTTGATAGGGCGTTGTTGGTTGTCATTCCATCTCATAGGTTCGAGAGTGTGTAGTTCCCACCGCCATAGAATCGGATCATCTGGCATGCTAGCCACCAGCTTCTGGACGCCATGCCCGTTTATAAAGCTTCGCAAATGCAGAGCGGTATTTTCTTCCTTCTGCACGTTGTCATAGTGTGTCTTCATGCCCTTCTTCGTAATTCCACACAGGTAATATATGTACTCTTGACGCATCGCAAACGGCGAGTAGAGATTGTTTTGTAGGTTCGTCTCAAGGCAACCCTGAGAGTTGTGTTCCCATGGCTCAGCAATATAATCGCTTTGCGGAGCTGTGGTGCTGGGCTTTGTTTCCCTCGGCAGCAGAGAAGGTGGCGGTGGTTGATACTCCGAGTAAGCGATGTTTGCAATGTGTCCAAGGTCGCAGAATGCATCCAAGTCTTCGACTGATTCTTTGATATCGTCAAATTCACGATGCTGAGCTGGTTCAACGCATCCGGGCTTGCAGCGAATGGTCAGATCTTTCTGGCGCGCAACTTGAAGGTATTCAGCTTGTTGTAATTTGATATGTGTAAGTCGCCAGCTGTCTGAGGTGAACTTCTTTCAGCATGAAAATTTGGGGGAACGGAAAAAGGTCTTCTCTGGCATTATTGACCACCTGCGATGAGTGGAGTATACACTGTAGAAAGGGACAAACGTTGCGCTGGGCCAGAGCAGCCTGGTGTGTGTGTAAGCTCATGATACTTTCAGCTAACTTGAGAGATTTATTGAGCCTCAACACCATCACAAGGATGTGCTTTACACGCCAGGAGTTGCAATAATGCTGCATGCGTGACGTCCCATATTACTACGAATCAAATCAAACCAATACATAACACATAAATGAAATGAACCCTGAGCGATCCAAAAACCTCGCGACGTGTGTGATAATCAATGCCTCAGATAAACAGATTCAACCAAAAGAAAATGAACAAGACAAGGATCCGACCCTAACGTGAACCCAACAACCATCGTCTCCTCTGCAATGTGAGGACTGGTTCACTCGGCGCCTACCGAGTGATCCAAGCCCACCTCAGGGGGTGGGAAGTCTGGGAGTGGGACATCAGGGAAATGGTCACCACCTGCCGATTCTCCAAGCAGCTGCTGATTCTCATCCACATCCAAGGTGTTTCTGGCTACCTCAGCTCCTCACAGAGTTGGCATTGCCAGGGGAGGGTTGTCCAGCATCACAAGTCCCAAAAACTCCAGGCCGCTGAGGGGATGAGTCTCCGCTGTTCACTGTAGGGGGCGGCGCTCTGGGGTTTGTGGCCGTGGGGTAGCCACCGGAGGTTGTTGCCATGGGCTATGCTCGTGAAACTCCAGGCATTGCTGAGGTAGCATGATTGGCTGATCGCCTACTATGGTATCTACAATGTCAGCCTATGTATTTACCATCTCTCCCTTGCCAATCGTCCGAGGTTCTTTGCCATCATCCTCATCCTCATCCTCCTTCTCATCCTCATCCTACTCCTCCTCATCATCCTCCACTTCATCATCGTCCTCTTCATGTTCCTCAATATCATCACCGTCCCGTTCCATGTCCACACCACCATCATCATAAATGCCGTACGGTGCGTCCACATCATCCTCCATATGCATATCGACATCAGAATCATATTCTGAGTAATGTTTGCCATCCGACTCCTCGGTAGAGTCAGTATCATCATCGGAGGAAATTGAGACAGTGGGTGGTGCTTCCGGCTGTAAATTTACCCGCTCCAGTTAGCCCTCTGTATCCGAGTCTTCCTCATACATTTCCTTCTCCAACTGCAAAGCCACAGCACAAGAGATATCATCTCCCACTGGGGTTTGTTTAACAATACCTTTCCCATTACCATTTCCCTTCCCCCTCCCCTCCCTTCCTCCGTTTCCTTCCCTGTCCCCTTCCCTTTCCCCTTCCCTTTCCCCTTCCCATCCTTTGTTCGCTTCCCTTTCCCAGTCCCTTTCTCACCGCCGTGAGTCTCCTCCTCACCCTCAGTGTCGTCATTGTCATTGTCGTCACTAACACGGCTCCTTCCACTGCTCGGCCCTCCGGGATCCACCCAGTTCTCATCATCATCATCCTCATTGATCATCCCATCCCCATTCAGTGGTCTAATAGCCACGCATTCAGTTGGCTTGTAGTGCGAGCAGCTTGGAGGCTCAATCGTTGCCCTGAGAACATCGCTACCGTACCACGAGAAATCCTCATGGTAGTGTTTAACCTTCCCTGAGCTGGGTGTCTCCGGGTTGAATTGCTCAACTCCATATCGGAGGGCACGGGGGTTGTCCCACTGCCAATTGATCATTCGCTCGAGGGTTTTGTCTAACATTCGCCCCATATATGAGTGGAAGAGGGCCCATCACTGCTGACAAGGCAAACACCTGCATCTGCGGTGCGGCCGCAAGAGCTGGAATTGTGAAATGTTGTGAGTCACAACTTCATCAAGAAAGAATATATCATATCAGAGGTCCCATGCCCTCTCATCCACGATGCCGGAAACATTTTATATCCATATAAGTCTGTGGATGTATTCCAGGATGAATTTCAGTATACAGTCCCAATCCAACGACAGGCGTCGATTCATAACTGATGTCAGTATGTTTGTCCTAGCAATTGTCTTCCCTATTCCTCTGCAGCTGCCCTTTGGTCCCATTGCTGTGAGTTGGAAATGAATCTACATCAGGGGCATTAGCATTATGATACTGTTGCTTGTAGCGGAAGGAAGCCCAGAGGAAACGTACAAAGTTGTGTAGGATATTGGGTGTGTTTTGGAACAAGAGGCTGTTTTTTGTGCAAGTCACGTGCTGCCGAGATAGTTTAGGATGCTGGCGGTGGGTTTCATTCAGGAACAGAAGAGAATGGAGGGGCAGGCGGGAAGAAGGGATATATATACTCGACTTCCTGCAATTTCTTGGTCAAACTTGTTTCGTTGGTTAACAAACCCAAAACGGCCCAGCCTTCATCTTGCACAACCACCAGGTCCCTCATCAATGAGACGCCTCGAGACGAGACCTAGTACTGATGGAGAGGAATCTTTTCAAAGCCAGGCGTTGCTTTGACATCAAACACCACATTTACCGCTCAGACCTCGTGCATCTGGGAGCATACTGAGCAGTTCTCAGGTTCTCCCGACTGTGCAACCATCCAACATGGCCACTACCACGCCTAGCGGTGGGATAAGCACACGCAACTGATGTGATAAGATAGAGAATATGTCACTGTTCGCTTTGCAATGCTTTTCGCTCTGCCAATGGGGGATTTCCACCAGGAAGCTGAAGATATACACAATTGATGGTTTGAAGTATTGTTCCAAGACAAAATGCAATCCCATGATAACTGTCCCAAGAAGGCATAAAGACCCTTCAAGCGGTGCAAATTGACCTTCAGACGTTGCTGTAACTGTGAATATCAATGCTGAGTAAAATCTGATGGCAGTGAACCCAATAATTGAATGCTTTTCAAGGGATCTTGTCGCCGAGTATTGTCACGGTGTAGAGTCTAGCGCAGTTTACACTGTCCCTCCCATTGTTGTTGATTCCCTCCCTGGTTGCTCAAATAGGAGTCTACCTCGCCTGCCGTTGCATATGCATGCAGCGGATATTAATCCTACATTCTTAACATTGAAGATCCATATCGGACTATGCCTTCCCAACAACATCACCCTGACCCGACACCGGTCGTACGAAATGTTTGAAGTCTTGCTAATTGTCACCATTGACAAAGGTGTGGGCCGTTGGGGAATACTGATCCTCTCCCTGCTACCAGACGCGTTTCCGTACAGGCCGGCGAGATGGATTCTTCTCAAGGAGGGAGGTCAGTAGCCTCTACAATCCAAGGTCAGAACTCCACCCCCACATCTTCACTGAACGATTCTGACTTTGCACATATCACTCAACATGTTACTTCCACCCCGTCCACTACACAGCGACAGTCTATAAACACTCCAACCCCCACACTGGGTACAAGTAATCGTAACACATCAGCACCTGGATGAATGTCACAGACAGACTGAACGTGTTGTGCTGTATCCGGCCCCGCCCCCGGCATTGCTGGCACTCCCACTTCTCACTGCAGTCTTGAAAACTTGCCTTACACCATCCCTAATACAGAAGCCCGCACGATCATTACAAATCCACTACGAACGCGAGCTACAGAACAGCATCAGAGACAGAGGATGTGGCCATTGTAACCGCTGGCGGTGTCTATGCCTCAACCGATAGTCTCCGGCTATCGCAGAGTCCATCGATGTGTTCACTCAGGCTTGACGCGTCTTGTATTTGCATCAGGCAGACTCCTGTAGCTCTACATCTCGAACAGACGACAGTTTATGGGTGCAAGCGACCTGGAGATAGTATGTTATGCAACGCGACGCGTTGCAAAAGCATTGGCTGAAGCCCCACACTGGCAGACAATAGAGACGAACTGGACCACTGCTATGCAGCAACACAACATTTGGTCCACAGCATTTGAGGTACGCACAAAGGGGATGTTGAAAGAGGTATGCTAATGCAACGGCCCACATTGGATATTACATGCTCAAACCAGTACCATGTTCGAGCACAAGTTGATAACGTGAAAAACTATTTTATTCAATCAGTGAAGGACACCATTGAAGATAGTAATCATCTCCACCGCTTTGAATCCGACGCAGAGTGTTTGGAATTCATTGATTCCCCTCTAGCAGATAATTAGTATCTTTCTCCTGTAGCAGAGCATGCGGAAGGTGGTGTACGCAGTCCAAATCCAATGCAGAGAGAGCCGAAAGCTGCGAACGACTTGCCAGCATCCACTCTACACCATGCGGAAGTAATCCCGTGGTTTATCTACATCAAATTTCATCATCAGGCAAATACCCATGCTAAGTATGATGGTGGATTTCATAATTCCATAATTGACGACAAGGATGGTCATATACCCTCCCCACTGATTATGTTTACCTGCACCGCGTTGCGCCATGCTCTCCTGGAGTGGCAATGGAACAAAGGTGTTCATCCGAAAGCTTCTAAGCCAAACCTGAAAGTGGACAGACCTGATCGCTCGATCTACTTCAACTACCAGAATGACGGTGGTAAAAACGCGTCCTGCTGGGCTGCAACGGGTTGCATGTTGTTAACCTCTCCTAGTGTTGCAGACATGTATACTGTCTTGATGAATTCCTGGATCACACTACCAGAGAGCTACCAACAGAGGGTGTTTAAAAACACTCTTACTACAGTCCAGTGTCTGATCCAACAGGGGGAGAACCCAACGCCTGCCATGGTTATCAGTGTGGAAGCAGCGCGTGTTGGCAATGCTATTCCTCTTGACTATTTCACCTCCACACTGGCGCTTGAGGAGCCTGAGATTGGAAGCATTGACCCAAACATTCCAATAGACAACAATTGCACAGATGACGAACTGCATTTCAGGATGCCAGGGGGCAGCGGGGAATACCTGGATGATGGTGACAAAAGAGATGACTGTGATGCCATCCCCACTGCCCGCCTGCGACGATGGGCTGCAACTGACCTCGAGAGGTTTAACCTGGGAACTAGTGATGTCAGCGGGTATGAGGGCGAACATGGCGACGATGCATATGCAGATGTGGTGGAAGAAGCATCCCAAGCCGATGATGGATCAATGCAGAATGTGGAGGACTGAGGGCATAATAGGTTTGACCTGGGGACCAGTGATGTCGACGGGTATGAGGGCGAGGATGGGGAGAATATGGATGTGGCGGAGGAGGATAAAGCATTGTAAGCCGATGACGGATCAAAGCAGATTGTGGAGGACTGAGGGCATAGTACTACAGAGTGTGAAGATTGGACACTATATGTGACACATGTAATATACGATAATGGCGAAGCAAATGAAACGGCCACCGATGTATCCGAAGCGAAGACTGTATTGTTACAAGTGATAACTTCTCAAAGCTAAACATATATCGGGAGAGTGTGGAATCCGATATAAAGCATTAGCGGAGATATACAATGTGGCCCATGGCTGGAGAAAGGTATAAACACCGCCTGGCGTTTTGTAAACGGCTACAGCATAACTGCAGCCCCTGCGAAGAGTGTAACACACGTGTGATTCTGATGGTACATATACGTCACCACATTCCGCGTGCAAAGTAAAGGAGGTATGTATGCAACGTGACCCATTGCCTGGGCAACAGGAAGAGTGTAATGCTCCGCCAGAGGGTACGAGGTGCCATCTGAGCTGTCAGAGCCATCCGGAACACCCTGGTGTTTCTGATGGAAACTGGGGTTGTTGCTGATGCTGCGAATGATCCATACTGTTAGCCAATACAGGTAGTTGAAATTTTCATTTGCTTCTGTTCCTTTCCACGCAAATTGAAGTATAATCTTACAGATAACCACAGTATAGTTTCTGGGCACATTACTATACAAATCTATTACTTCTACAATTGAATTTGTTATATTTCCAGGTATTTGTTTGGGAATTTTAATTGCACCTTGGAAAATATAGAGTTAGAGGAATATTTCATATACCAATCTAAGTGTTTGGACCACTAACAAAGAAGAAGTCAATTTGTTTGACAGTTGATTTGATCACTTCAAGTATTCGCTTATAGAGTAAATCAATAGTTGGTCTACTAGTACTTATGGCGCAGTGAGCTACAAATTGTCTCAGATGTCTATCTGCAGTCTGCCTGAACATCCAGGCTAAAACAAAAATCCGTAGTGTCATTATATGACTCTTATGGGAATTTCCAAAATGTGTCATGTCAATAAGTATTGACATGCATGAATGGGGGAAGGGGTGTACCAGTATATCTATTTAAATGTCAAATGTTAACTTCAAATCCACTGTTGTTATTCTAGTTGGTAGTAGTTTAATAGAATAAACATGTTATATCTCTTCACTTAATCGCAAATGAACTACATTGGGCAATTGAACTGATATATTGTGTGAAAATATTTTGCTCAGAGATAATTATCCAATTGTATATTCCTGTCTCTGGTATTTCTAAATGATTATCATAGATATTTATTTCATCCAATTAATTCACATTGTATCAAGTAGACTGGCTCCAGTGTATTTCAAACTATAATAGACTTACAATCTGTATCAGGTACATTGACTCAATATAATCAACAAATTGTTTGTTGTAACTTAATAATGAGGATATTCCAAAAACATCTAAGGTTGGGTAAAGTTAACTGTTGAATAGATACTTCTGCTTATTGTGATATTAATTCCAATCTTTAGATTTGAATTATTGTTGTGCACAAGAGTATGTATTTCATCATTCCACACAACTTATGAAGTACTGACTGCTCATCAGTTGGATATACATGTGCCCCAGCTAATATGGATAAAATTAACCTTTCAGAATATTGGTTGTAGGGGGAAATTGCTTGTCACCTACTCAGTAACTGCTCCACCAATGCACTTGTCTCACAGACCATGGCAGATGCGGCAGATGTTGAATCAGTGAAGATACCAAAGTTGGAGACAAAACTAGTTATCTTTAGACATTATCTATGTAAGTCAGTTTTGGACAAGTTACCAACTTATTCTTTCAATAGTAGGCTGTGGAGTTGAAGTTGCCATTATTTGTAGAGTCCCAGAAGTAGGAGAAAATGTCGAGTCCTATTACTCTCTCTCTGAATTGTCTAACTAGATGAAGATAATATGACTGAGAATAATGAAAGTGAAGGTCTGAATACACAATATTGTCGATATTCCATTTGATCACAATATGGATCCTTGGCTTATCTGTGGCAGAGTTTGTAGCTGTTCACTTTCCTCTATCCAATTGTCACTGAGTGCAGGTCATGGGCAAGTGCCTCTCTATTTACATAGTATACATTGACCAAAACCTTCCCTGGTATGTCATGTGACAGATGATATCATAAGTAAATAATGCTGCTTGAAGACAACTTGCCAAAGAAGTTCTCCTGAGCTGTAAATGGTTTGTATAAGTTAAGCTAGTAATACCCCCATTGCATTTAATTGTGTAAACAACTTTCAGGTCTGGTGCACCTCAATTTACTTTGATTCCCATACTCAAAATTTAGATATTTTCATTGTTGTCAATTGGTAATAGTAAAGCTGATAGTGAATTGAAATTCAAATAAATATGGGCTTGAATATTTATTGTAGATTGAATCCAAGTAAACTTGTAGAACCCTTGCTGGCAATCTTGATATCAACTAGAAATTGATTGAATTTTGTTTCTCCCTCTCCTGAATTTTCTGTATACCTTTATTGCTTTACTTATTCTCATGACAGTAATCTTTTTGTTTACTTTCAACTGAATTGCTAATATGTCATATTCCTCAGTTATCTTGTACATTAAATTCTTATTCTACAATAGCTATACTAGGGCTGCCAACTCAAACCATGTGGACTAACAATTGAATAGAGAGGAGACTATATAAGAGGTGGACTGTGAAGTTACTTACAATAGCACTGCCAGTATCTTGTTAAATACTAACATATATGACATCTGATCTCCCTAAGCTACATTATTTGAGAAATACTCTATGTTATTCCAAACAATATCTCTCAGCAAAATCAATTATGCTTACTGGAACCCTCCAGTTTATCAGTAGGGCAAAGCCATACTATACTGAATTTCCAACCAAGAATTATTGTTAGTACATTATGAGATTGAAGTATATTGTCTAACCATTGCAGAATAGTATACTTTAAATTCAATGATTGCCTTTCACAGTTGCAGCTCAATCCCAGATCCCTTTATATGCTTTTCAACAAGTGCAGTAGGTTTTCTCTATCAGAAAGTAGTGTGTGCCACACTGTAGTGGAAGATATATGAGTTATGTACATATTTCGATCTCTGACCATGGCATTATGCGGAGACAATTATCATCAGAGAGTTATCAGTACTTCTATCACTGGTGTTAATGCAATGTCACTGGCAACACTTGTCAAGATAATGGCTGAACGAAGCTAATATGTTGAAATGTTCAATGGCATCTGGATCAAGTCGCAAAATATTTGCCAGAAATCAACCATTGATGTAATATAATTGAATGATCAACATGTATACTAAGCAGAAATCTCATTGTAAGTTGGGAATTCTGTCAAAATAATCTCCTTTCTGCTGTACCTAGATATTCTTCCTTATACACAGATTGACTAAAAGAAATCTTCATTTATAAATATACATTATGCAGATCTACTCCCCCTGATATCCTTTAACAATTTACTCTAAATACATCTACATCTATCAATTTGAGACTGTGATATTCAGCCTTTTGGTGTCCCACTGACTTACTACTCTGACAAATGTACTCTTATTCGTGAAACTGTATTTCAGTTTTCCTGTATTTTCAAACTCTGCATTACACTTTGAAATCTTAGTATAGCCACAATTGATATCACTACTCACAACAATGCTGAAAACATTACCTCAAAGGAGGAGAGAAATCAATGATAACAATGCTTCTATAACTATAAACGATTGTTACCATATTCGCAGTTTCTAATACGTTGGTAAGTTATTAGTAATACATAGAATGTCATATAATCAATTTGTAGAATAACTACAATACTTGCAGCATCAAACATTTGGATACAGATAATAGTGGATTGGATAATCGATTATCCGAATCAGAATCAGACAATTTTCAGTCCAAGGTAAATATCTATCCACGTTGCTAAGTATACCGGTGCAAGGCCTCATGATTGACACATATACCAGTCCCAACCACACAGAGTGCTGCCGATGCCCCCATCACTTGTTATAGCTCAACTTCTTGGAAATCAGTGGGGTTTATGACACCACCATCATATTGGTGCCAAATGTCTATGGTTATCAATTTGCAGAATCCAGAGTTCATCCCAACTCAGGAGTTCCCACCTCCAAATACTAGTGGTTTCCAGATTATCCGTTTGCATCAATGAGCTACTTTGAAATTCACCAAGAGATATATAAAAGCCTTCATATTCATGATAAATCCATGGTCCATTTAGTCAGGTGAGTAGTTTACCAACATCAAGGAGAATTGGTAGGTGGCATTTAGAACTCAGAATTAGCAGCATAGTTTGGCAGATACTTCAGTCGATGCACCCTCTGTGTAGCAGATGGCATATGGTCCATCTCATAATTGCGATCTCCAGTCATGAGAAACTGTAAGTTTGTGTTCAAATCACTCATTATATCGAGTCTAATTACTAATACCAAACAATAAGTAATTCAATGTCAGGAGTTACATAATTTAGCAACATATAGGTAGATGGAGTATGGTATACAGTGTTTGGCAATTACTTTTTGGATTTGTACTCCAATGCCAAGTTTCAAATACTTCTAAGCAGTTCAATGTATTACAGTATATTTTTCAAAAGTTATTTAATACTGTATATCAGAATTTCATATCAAGTAGGCTTGGATACCTTCCTTCAACATCTCACCACTTCCAACCAATTGCTCCTCAGAGCATAGTTTATGCTGCCACAGCAACTCATTGTGCAGAATCCATACACCAAATAAAACTGTAGCATTCATTGCTATTGCCACCAAATCAGGATCGGGGAATTAGTGGTATTTGTGTCTTAGGTAGTCCAGTTGCATAGTGGATGCCTATTAATAATCACCTTAGACTGTAAGCTTCTTCATTCTGCATCTTTTCAGTACTCCATATCACTGATTAGTTTACACTACTCCTTTCACTTATTGTGTACTTGCCAGGGTACAATTTGTACTAACACAGTATATTTTCTGTTGACATCTAAAATCCTTGGTTACAGACTACTAAAATTAACTATACACTGTCAGATATCACAAATCAGGCCAAATGATAATAGAACTCCCTTGAAGCACATTGACAAGGGTATATTACCGAAAATTGTAGTTGAGCGTCTACACCCCCCTCAGACAGTTGACACATTCTTTGTTGTAGGTTTTGTTAGCTCCAATGAGATGGGAGATACAGTACATAACATTAACCATCTATTCAATTATAATAATGGAGTCCTGAATAGGGTCAGTGTATCAGTGTATTCACTGGTTATTGGTAAAATAGGTCACCTTGTTTTTGTATTCTTCAATACTGCAATGCAAAAATGCGAATTCTGAAGTGAGCTATTACATTCAGAATTTTGAAAATAACGTTGTATCAATAGTTTGCATTTGTAATGTATGATTAGTAATAGTTGTACCATGACGTGTGACTCATACCTTGATATCTGACAGTTCCAGGTACCGGATATAGCACTTCCAAATGACATGTCCACAGATTAAGACACTTCCAGCTAGTGTGTCATTATTCTCTCACACTGTGAGTGAGACTACTTGCTGTTCTCAACGTGCTTTATACTACTCACACATATTTTACAGGTTGGTATCAACACTCCGATTGTACCTGTGTCTGATATCTGAGGTCTACATTATGCCATGGCCTACCAGAAAGCTCAATCACTTGTTCAATTACCTCTGGACATTGTGAATTGTATAGTTATCGAGTAACAAGTGTGAGATACATCCAGACTCTTCAAGTGACAAATGTCCATGTATGAGATATAGGGTACGATGCCTGCTAATTGTGGAAGCTTAATCAGCGAAATGCACAATAAGCAAATAGCACATGCGCATCCCCAAGATACTCTGGTCAACCTTACTGGTACTTTTAAGAAATATCAGATACTTTCGAGCCCCCTGAACCTAAACAAAGTGCTTTCAGACACTCAAAGAGAATTCTAAAATTCTCTTGATATCAGCTGCTGTTTGGGAGATATATTGATAGTGTAAAAAATTATTACTTATATGATTGTCAAATGTCGAAACAGCCGAAAGCTCTGCGTTGTCCTGCATGAGAAGTCATGCTTAATGTGGTTTTCTCACTGCAGAGGTTTGTACAGTCCCGGGTTCTGTAACCACAGGCTATGTGTTCTATCATACAAGTGATTATTGAATATTTGAATATCAATATCACAAAACTCCTTCCTACATGATGAAATAACATATATTGTCTAATTCAGTCTATTTCTGAATTTTCATACCGTCAATTAGGCTGCAGACAGTACTCATTATTGTCAGAAAGATATCTGGAGATAGTAAGTCAGTCAACTTGGAGATTCACTTGTAGGCTATGATTGTGCAAACTTGGAAGACATAATGATGTTAACTTAGAGATGCCCATGGAGGGTAGAATTGACTGGGTTTTGAAATGCACTTGGAGGGTGTAATTGGATAAGTGGCAAGACACACTGCAAGGAAATGATTGTGTGGACAGCGAAGGCATTGGGGCACAAGTTTGGAGATAGTTATTGAGTGCATTTAGAGATAGCCTTCAATACAGTACTGGGGTGCATTTGAATATACTGCTGTGGGCCATAATGGTGCTAACTTAGAGACCATGATGGTGTGGGCCTTGACATGCACTTTAAGACACAGATAAAACCGGATCGGAAAAGCAGCAGACAGAAACGATCGGGAGATCACGGAGTTAAATTTTGAGGAAGCATTCATGGCACTTCGGAGGTTAACTTGAATGTAGTCGATCTGGATGCTGTAGATTTGACGGACGGTATTACTGGAGCTGCCACACTATATCCTTGTCAATTCCAAATAGTGGGCAGTTCAAGGGTAGATCATTACAAAGTACACTGAGCAATGAGAGATGAGAGACTTACTGGGAGTGTAAAGCAGTCAATTGTAGGTGTATACAGTACTCACTTTAAACTCATAACTGTTTAAAGGAGAGATAGTGATGGAAGACTGAACTTTTCATTCCCAGGTGATGGTTGAGTTACCAACAAGATAGAGTGAGATGGGAGATGGAGAGGAGAGGAGATTGCACAAATTATTACGAAAAACTGGGATAAAAATCTATGTCATGTATGTGTTGGTTTACCGTACTACAGATGTCAGGCATGATCCCCAATCTTGCATATAAGAACACCAATTTGTGTTATTCTATATCCAATTAGGCAGGTTATACCACCAATTTCCCAAATACTCTTAATTCCTGCCAATTCATGCTAATTCCGCTGTTTCTCTTTCACTGCGAAAAATCCACAGTGACACCAGAAGTACAGTTATCCATTAATATCTCCACATCTGATAGTTACAAGTCAACACTTCATACAACATCCACACACCATTCAAAGTCTCCCAGCCAATCTCTCTTAATTCATATAATTATAAGTTAACCTATATATGTAGCCTCACCTCTCACCATACTTACCTACTAATCAACTGCTACCAGCTGCCTCTTTATTTGTTTAATGTTAAAGTCAACATGTCATATTTCCACAGTTGTGACTTAACCAATAAATATAGTTTACCACCCATCCCTCCTGTTGTGGAAAACCTGTCAAGCGAATTGATTGATTGAGTCTAAGTCTTAGTTGACAAATAGCCTATATAGTAGCTAACAGCCCAAACCCAAAGTCAGGTGATAACATACTCTACAAAGAATTAGTCTAACACTCCTCCAGGGCATTATCCCATCCAAAAAACACTAAGCCATAGAAAAATCAGACAGAGGATACATCGAAGACAGAAACTAACCATACAACGCTCTGTGCATCTCCCACATGAGCAGTCTTCCACTCATGGTGTTGGAGGAGTCAATCTTGCACTTAGCCCTCCAGATTGTAGTCGATTCAGCAGTTGGCATGAACTGGCTTGACTCTGGGTTAACAGCTCCACAAATGGCAACACAAGGTTCTATTCAATTGTGATTGGTATTGAGTTGAACTTGATCACACAAACCACTGCAACCAACTGGAGCATTATTGAATGGTGTATGCAGCCTAGCGGTCCCTGTCAAGGGTTGTGCTGTCAGTAATGGTATTGGTGTTGGTATTGGTGTTGGTGCTGTCATTGGTGTTGGTGTTGATGTCAGTGTAACTGTCGAAATTGGAGTTACCTCTCTGTGGCAATATTGACTTCCACTGAACCAACGAAGTGGAAGTGTTGATGGTTGTATTCCCCTTCAACAGTTGTACTCATAGCCAATTGGATGTTGGCAGCTGCTCCTGTAACCGAGTATGTATTGGTGTCAGTCTTTGTGTAGAAATACAAGACACATGTCCATAGTCGCAATTCGAATTGGTAATACATCTCTGAGTGCAGTGTTCCATCCTAGCATGCCCTGAGAATGTCAGTTCTGTAGATTGTGGATCCCTATATAGGGCCTCTCGGGTAGAGGAATGGGATCATTCTTAATGAAGGTTTCATGTTGAAGGTACACAATGTACAACACCTAATAGTGCTTCCTCATCCTCACAGTGGAGGAGTCAACAGACTTTGTGGACTTATGGCTGCAATTGCCACTACCAGTCTCTTGAGTCTGTTGTCACAAATCAGACACCCGGCCCACTCCTCTGGCGGACCAACTGCAGTTCTTTGTGGGAATTGTGTTTGTGCCTGCCGACATCTCGCAGGTCGTCACAGGCCATTTCAGCCCACTTCTTATGAACTATGGAAACACAATACTGTATGTTACACTCTTCCTAGCTTTACCACCTGTTTAACGGTTACAACACTACATCGAACTCATCGGCAGAATATATCAATCATTTGGTTGAACGCTCTTGGGACACAGCCCAATTCACCTCGGAGGGTATTCATCCAACGTTTACCCAAACTCTTTCCAACATGCTCTTCACACTCATTCCTAACATGTACAGTCAATGTGTTGTTGGTTTGCCATAATCTTGTATCCCCTTAGAACTCATCACTGGGACCATCACTGCCATTGAAGCCATCACATCCATCACAGCCATTGCAGCCACCACAGCCCTCGCAGTCATAGACAAGGTTAGGTGTAACAAATCATCTCTAGGAGACTTTATTTGCACTGTTGAATTATCATCCTGAGTCTGTTCGGTGTCTAGATCCCAGACACGTTCGCCATACACCCGGGACCCTGAGGCCTCCATGTTCATACCAAGGTTTGCCATTCTACTGTTTTCTCAACTTGATTGGTGTCAAAAATAGAATCTGGGCAGTGCATGCACCAGGGCTCTTAACCAATTGTGATGAATGCATCAAGACAATTAATTGATTACATCGAAGTCTCAGATGACACATAGCCTATTCAGTAGGTCACAGCCCTAACCCAAAGCCATGTGATGACGTACTCTACAAAGACCCAGTCTGACACCTCCTCCCATTCAATCAACCATACTCAGATTGACCCCTTCTGAGTATACCTCCAAATGCACGTAATCGCTTTCCTCAAAGTGGATCTCGAATCCTACTCAATTATCATCATCAAGTCATTCTGATACTCACACGATTAAGGCCAGCTGGTGGATCCCCATACTTGCTGGATTGTCGCCTTGAAGTATAGTACAAAGTTGAATGAAATATAACCTCCAACTCCACACGATTATGGCCTCTAACTTCATCTCCAATGTCACTCAATGCAGCACCAATGTCACTGTCTAAGTTTACTGGATGAGGGTTTTCAAACTCGCTTGATAATGGCCTCCAAGTTCATTTCCATCATCTCACAATTGCAGTATTACTGTGTATCTCCCAGTTCACATCATAATGGCCTGCCAGGACCTCACTGAGTATATCCTAACACTGGCTTTGAGTGCAGTTTCAAATCTACATGATTGTGGACTCCATGCGCACCTCAAAGTTGAAACATTTGTCACCCCACGATGCGCCATCAATTTTGATAAAGCATAGCTTGCTGCCAGTCCTCGAAACAGTGTATTGATCAATTGCTATAGTAATCGATCTATCCAGAGATAAATTGATATGTGGATGCATAATTGGGAATACACACTGAATGTATACTTCACAATCATTTAACAATAAGCAGTAACTACATAAGCACAATTTAACTTTGTTTGGAAGTCATCCCTCAAAAACTGCTTTTTGGACAGATACACCAATTCTTTCAGCAGATTCCAGATGCTCCCAGACAGGTGCAATGCAATATAATGTGCTCTCAGGAGCTCCAGTAGTTCATTCAAGAGCTTCTCAGTTCTCCTAATATAGTGAAATGCAATACAAGAAAATTGTGAAGAGTATGAGTTTATCTTCATAATGCTACAAACCAAAGCCATTAGGTTGGTATCATTTCTGAGTAGCTGGGACTATGATACTCATCCACAACATGATTCCAGTGTACCTTGAACCTGTGGCAAGACTTTCTGAGAGTCAGAATATGCACTGTCTCTATTGAATAGTAAATTCGATAAATTTTCTTACTGCTATACACTGCAATCATGCACCCTATTTAAGGTACTGTCCAGTAGATATCACGATCCACCTGGTTATTCAAAAGTCATACACTATTGATATATTCTAATAAAACATTCTCCCAAAACCAATGTGACTGTCCAACCATATTTGGCTGAGTTCAATATACATCTTAATAGTATCTTTAACAACCTGTATGAATCCGTTGACACACTCAGGCCATACATGCTGTGCTGTATACTTCGATGGAATCACCACCACTTATTCTTGCGCTTGAGGATGTAATATGCAGTGTTCAGTCTTCTTGCACCACTTTGACAAGGTTGATACTATTCTGCCTGATTCAAGGTACTCCTGAATTTGGAAGATCCGAATCAGTGGAGTCCAGTATATGTATACTACAATGCCAGCAATGATTCCTCCAGGGAAGTTGTGATTGAGGTCAATAGCTTCACTTTGCGTATACTGAACCCAGATGTTATGACCTTTCCCCATGATCCCTTGGTTGGCATTGGTATGTTCTACCAGGCAATCAAGTTCCAGATGCTCAATTGTAGTAGGGTTGTGAAATGGTTGACAGCACAACAAAAGTCCATCCTGGAGTTGAATGAATTTATTGTCTATCAGTGTATTCCGAACATATCTGAGCACCAATCCACCAACTGTATGTCCGCAGTGTTCATCAACATCTGTAGGGAATAGCTGTCCAAATTTGGGAAGTTCGAAACCTATTGATTCATCTCCTAGTGATATTAATTTGATACTTCTACACCCTTCAGCGACATGCGTTAATCTCATATACTGTACCTGCAGTGATAGTATGTGGAGAAAGACCTCATTCTAACAATGCTGAATATGGAAAAGATGAGTGCAGCAGGTACTTTGCCTTTGATTATCAGCCGATAGTAGTTGCCTTTATACCAACGTACTGCCATGTATGTGGCCAGTGATGTTGTAGCAATTAATTGTATAGCACACATTTAACAGGTACTACTAGATTTAGATTGCACTTCTATCACTCAATTGCATGTGAATATTAAATATCAGCTTACTTGGTTGCTACTTATCGGGCTCAATTCAGGCACACCTGAAATTGCCAATGTATGGTGGTGGTTAACTTGTTAGCCCCATCCACAATAACCTCCAATGCACTGAAAAACTCAAGAATCATCTGTTCTCCTAACTGATCAGATTCCCTTACCAACAGTTCATCCACTTGGGTGTGTGTTGAGTGTGACAGTTGCTGTTCGCCAGAATTCCCCATCTAATGATATAATCTCTATAGTGCATTGTGAAGTGCCTTAATGAATCAATTAGTATTAGAGTGATTTTGTTGGCTAATAAGTAGAGAGAATTCAGATAACGCTCAAACTGCTCCAATTACCATTTTATCAGAAGCTGTTTCTGCTGCATCTTTCCCATCATTCTTCAAGCAGACAAGAAATGGCACACAATTCACAGCATGTGTTCTTATGATTCCACAGATCTAGTTTCCATGCCACATGCTGCTTTCAAATGAATAACAGGGTTTAGAGAAGAACTGAAGGCCTGGGTATTATGGTACTGATGTAAATTGATTGCCAAATTGATCCTTTACAATTCCAGCTGTCAGGGAATTAAGCACCCTGTTCAGTACATCCTGCACTCTTTCCAAGAGCAGTTGATGTAATTCATCAGGCTGTCAAAGCTGATTGACTTTGCAGAGAAGGTATTGCCCGAACTGGGTATGGATTGTATAAATCCCTATAGAGTGCAGAGCATCGATAAGATGGTGGAACAGTTGCGCTGAGTACATTCACGAATCTGTTGAATTATCGAGCGGTCAAGATATTGATCTTCCTGTTGGCATACATGTCAGAATTTCACTAATCGATTATAAGCCATATCTCACTTGAGCAACAATAACTTGTTCTTGATAATCCCTGACCCAGACAGCCAACAGAGGTTGACATTGTTGGCAGAATCCATCTGCACAAACCCACAAGAAGCTAGGACTAATAATGTCAGGATGCCAAAGGTGAGAGAGCACAGTTGCAACCTTCTTAGGCCAAGCTTCATCAATGATTTTCGTAAGTTGCATGGGACATTCCAAAAATGCAACACGCATCCAGTTGGGTTCAATCTGTATACTGTGGATAACTTTTGAAATATTACACAATCTGAGATATAGATGCCAGTCATACTAACCATTCAAAAGATTGGTAGGGTAAGCATTATTAGATGTACTAATAACAAGCATAATCATTGCTCTGGCAATGAGTTGATCATGGGAAGCAGCGAACCATTCGTGACTTTCTATTTCACAGTATATTTGATCAGTCTTCTGGTTATGGAGGTGCACTGGTTCAACATCCTGGGATTCCAGAAAGAGTTGATGTACCAAAATATCCCTGCATTATAGTTGTCTGAAGAGATGGGGATCATCATCAATTGAACTCTGATCACCTAGCCTGATGTTGATTTCAGAGTGGATCTGGTGCAGCGTATCAGCTGTATGGATTGAATAGATTTTGAAGTTGTCAAGTCCAGGCCTAAGATGTCAATTGATGCCTGCTTATATTTGCTACCTAAATGGTTTACTTGGTTGGCAGCCATATGTTGACCAATATGGATGCCACAGATTCCATTGCTCTGAGTGGTTTCGATGTTGGTTGTATAATTTAGTTGGTTTGCCATACATATTGCCCCTGATATTTACAGCTCAAATTACCTCTCTACATGTCTTGATGTTGAATGAATCAGTGGTAGAGTTTAGTTCAGGAGTTTGATAGTCTATCAGTTATAGGTCGGGAATATCTCCTGGTGATTGTGCACCAGCTCTATTGTCTAGGAGTCAATCATTAGTTGGCAGCGTGTCAGTGGCCATTCCAGTGAGATGGCTGTAGTTGAACCAGGATGGCTTTGTGTGACCCCAGCCTGCAGGTAGTTGAGTCCCATAGTGTAATAGCCCTTCATTCATCAATATAGGGTGATGCTGTTAACAGTGAGCCTCTAGTCAGTTCCCATTGAATAATATCTTCCTACAGATACAGTATTGAATATGGTTCCCACAATGTGGCCAAATTCCAGAAACACTCTGTGTTCTGACAAATTTCTACACTGTTTTAGGGTGTATGGTTTGTTGCTGGATTAGAGTCTCATGGATACTAGTTTGACAGTGAGCTAACTCATGTGAGCATAAGACATTAATTGGTCTATTATACCCCACAATATTTGGTGGAAGGGTAAAACAAAGTCATCTCATGAGCAGTGTCCATTATACACCAGTATATATTTACCCATTCCCATACAGTAATTCTGTACATTATCTGCTAACCACCAGCAGCAGTCAAGGGAAGGATTCTTTTGTCATCACTCTAATTGACAATTAATACTGTTGATTATGTTGTGCTGCAATTATCACGATTGGCATTGTCATATACCACATTCCAGTTGCATTGTGGAGTCTCCAGATGCACTCTATCCTTGAGCAGTGGATAATGCGAATAGATTGACTTTATACAATATATATCTAAGGGCCATTGTGAGCTGTATGCCCTCTGAATAATTATCAAGAACAGATTGGGTTGTTGGCAATGTTCATCTGTAATGATCCTTGACTGGTAGGTGTATTATAAGGAGGCAACAAAGTTTAGACATGCAGCTCAGTAGATGGCAATTACAGTTTCTGCTCAAATCACAGGACTCCTATTGAATGATGTTCTAAAGTGGTACACACATATATTATGTGACAATTTGGAAGTCATGCTAAGGTGGAAATTGATATAGTTCTTGTGGGCTTCCAGGAGATAATATCATATCTCTTCCATGGCTTATAGTTGTACTCCAAACAATGGTGAGCTGCAATTCAAGTTTCTAGTATATCAATTTGAGCCTATAACTAAGGATAGTAGGATGTGCACAATTAAGGTTGTGTTTTCTAAGCAAAGTTTAATGAATCAAAGGTGCAGCAAAATACCACAGGTTGTAATGACATAGAGGGAGATATGATGCATTGATTTTGCTGAAGGTCACTGCAACCTTCGATATGCTCAGCTACACTCTGTTTTTCTCTCTATCAAGAGTTGATTCCATTTTAGTCTACTAGTATGTTGGCTACCAATGATGTCTATTATCAAATATCCACCACTGGCAACCAATATGGCTCCAATAGGTCGGCAGATTGGCTTGTAATGATGGCCAGATGATGCTTAGAAAGCATTCAATACTACTGCTTGAAATCTACCAAATTCAGACCCAAAATTAGAGCAACCCTCAAATCACTGTCATTTACCACTGGGGTATGGTTACTCTCCTCTGCAGCGACCATTTTCAAGCATCCTCCAGCTGTACCACACTTCCCATTCAATATGATGCCAAGTTGACAACCAAACTCTGGTGTAACCCAAGGATTTCTGAGTTATGCACCACTGTGGCAAGCATATCATTTCACCAAAGATAGTCATGGTGGACCTGAAATGATCCACACACCGCAGTTCACATGACAATCGTGATGATCACCAGGTGCATCCTAATTGGCTCATGAACATGCTGGACAAAATCCAGTCATTCAGCTAATATCTTCGGCCTTAACTCCAGCTGGACATCTTTGCCATACACCTGTGAAACTCACTGTGAGACTTACTGTGAGCCTACTAACGAAATGATTCCATCTGCCAGCGGAACCTTGCAAAGCTGATTGTGTAGAGATTGTACATTTGCCACCATTGCCAGAGCTTACAAACAATGCAAATAATGCAGATGATATGCTAGATGATCATGCAGACTAGGGTAGTGCCAAAGGTAAAGCCCCAAACAGCCTGAATCAAACTGAATTCTCCATGAAGCAATTTGCTAAAAGGATAGAGCAGGCCAACCATAGTAGCATCAATAATGGGAAGACACTATGGGTGGGTTGGTTTCTTGAGAAAAAGCATCTGTGCATTATCATTGGACAGAATGATTTCAAACAGCTTTGAGTGGGACCCTTGCATTGGGTGACAGCATTTGCAGAATACTTGTTGTCATTTGGGTACAGCCTGGCTGTAGAACTGTTTGACAATGTGCAATGGATATAGTGACACTGGATTGGAACATTGTTGGAGGAAGGTGCAAACGATGTGCAGGAGATGTGGAATCAGGGATCACAATGTAAAATGTGACCTACAATAGATTTCAGGGAGCACGCAGCCATCCAGGCAATAGAAAACTGTTAATTGATAGCATTTGTTACTGCTGTTTGAGACTTCACACGGTACACTTTTCTGTTCTTAATGCATCCCAGAGCTTTTGACCAGTACATAGACAGTCATCAATTTAATGCCAATACACACAGTCCTCCCCATCACGATCAAAACAATAACTTTACAGCGTTGCGAAACAACATTTCCAAGGTTGACATTTGCCGGGTACCATATGGCAACAATAACCATCGAACCATCGACCACCTCCATGACATATACACAGATGTGAGGCACTGGGATGGATTCATTGATTCCATCGACAGAATTGGTGGCCCACAGGACCCAGACTGCCAAACAGCAATATTCAAATCCAACATGGAGCAGGAAGAAATTGAAGAAGAGTAGATGGATTGTATGCACCTGGGCAATTAATAAATGAGCCCATACATGGTCTGAAATGCCACAACAGTTGCCATTATAATGTCCTCAAGTTGAAACTGGAATACCATTTGAATCAATGTTTTGTAGAAATGTTGGCAGTTACAGCAAAGGGGAATGGGAAGCATGTAATTAGACCAGCCTAGGTAATCCCCACTACAAACCAGTACACTTAGTTTTCAGAGGGATCTGAGGATACTAAAAGAGTGGAGGATTGGAAGGCACATGGGAAAGAGATTGGTAGTAGTGTTAATATAAGTTCTGATTGAAAGTATAGAATTGATTATATTCCACACATATTTATTAGGTGTAAATGCTTGTCTGTGAAAGTTCTAACATCGCAATGAATTTCAACAGTGCTGGAGAGTGAGCCCATCTGCCCAACCTACCTCAGATTATCTGAAAGTGATCATTGAGGACAATATCAGAATAGACAAAGATGCAAGACAGGTTTAGAAGCAAGTGAATGGTGAGGAGATCTTTGATCCAAATTATACTGGTTCAGTATTATACACCGCACTCGACACATTCAAGAATGAACATAATCAACAGTGTCTGGATGTGGCAGTCAGGTTCTGAATGCCCATCTGGTTCCCCAATCAAAAGATAACTGGGGTTCTCTCACCAAGTAAGCATCTCAAGGCCTGCTGTGAATGAGATTTCTGGAGTGGGCAGTGTGAGTACTATGGTTGATCATAACGAGATGGGTTTGGGATTCAGCAATTCCAGGGGAACTAGTGGCTAATCCAATAGGCCTCTGGAAGATGTTTACCTCAGTGGCAACAGCTATAACATGTACATTCCTAATTGAGAAGGTTGTTGTAGGATTGCAACTGTCAATTTTGTTGGGAAATACACTGCACAAATGGGAAAATATGGCACAGACGAACCATCCTGGCATTATTGGTGCAGAATACGCTGAGTATCCAGTGCTAAGACTCAACTCAGTACCCCACTGCCATTCGAGATCCAGCCAACTTCAATTCTAGGGTATCCAGAGCTTGCTTCATCCCTTGAATGAATCCTCATGGTTACAATGCCTGGAGTGGCATAGACATTTCAAAGTGATATTGACAAGTTGATATATGGGACAGAGTTGAAACAGGTAAACATGTTGGACCTAAGAAACACAAATCTCACCAACTTGCATTAGGAGAAGTTGTTGATTATGGTAACCAAAATTGCAATGGCAGTTAATCCAGTACTACACTATGGTATTGACAGTACCACTGTGCTGTGGCACATTTCAGGTTTATTATACTGAGTTAAGGCATACTATGGTATGTTGAGTTAAATTTCTACTGTATGCAAGATATTATAACATTTCAGGTGAGAGAACATCACCTCACATACATGAGTTTAAATACCAATTCAGATACTACCAAGTTGGTGTTTACACACAAAATCAATTAGCCACAATCGACAGTGATATCACAGCAATCTCGTCATAATCAAAATGTACACTACATCTTTGGTGTTGAATATATTTAGCTAAACATGTACACAAAGCTTGACATGTCCCAGCATTTCTGCAATATATCACACTACTTGAGCAATCTGGAATGCAAACTCTCTGACAGTGTTGAAGGTCATAGATTACATCAAGCATCATATTATGGCAAAGTAGCAGTAACTTTGCACAAGTGTGTCAACTAATGGCAATGTACACGTACCAAACATAGCTCAATATGCCATGAATATCAGCAGTAGGTAACCATCCTGAGATAATCGATGTCTGGATTACAGGATTGGTACTTTAACAACTCCTTCATATTCAATGGATCTCATCTGTGACAAGCTTGACTCTGATATGGTCTCTGACAATTCTGGTGTGACACTGCAAAGGGTGGCTCTGACATATATACTTTCGCATGATCCTGGCAATGAAAGTCCACACTGACATTGCCTCATGATTTCAGCTCTGATAAATAATCCCCTGACAAGTGGGGCTCTGGCAAGTGCAGCTCTGGCATGGTCTCAGACATCGCCTCTGACAATCCAGGCTGTGATATTGATGGCTCTGACAAGTGCACTCTATAATGATCTAGCAATTGCAGGTGCTATAAATGTGACTTACAAGTGCAACTCTGAGATGGACTGTGGCTCAGCTTGGCTCTGACACGGTGAAATACACAGTACTGGATACAAGGCACTTCTGTTGGGATCAATATGTCCAGCAAATCAAGTATGTCATGTTATACGGTTGCCATGATGTATATTGTCAAATCAGGTATTGGCTATCTTCACTGCATAAAGCATGTTGCATGGTGTGACAACTGGTGAAACATCCACACTGTGTCATACTTTTTGTGGCATATCCTGACATGTTATCATTCGATGGTTTGTCTTTGGCATCACCTAGAACCGATACTGCACATCCTCCACCAACAATAGGTTGTGAGTTAGCATCCACCATATTACACTCCCATTAGTGTCAGCTTCCACTGTATTGATTGTATTGCTAACCAAATAGCATTAAGCAGTTTCAAAGGGCAGTATTCTCAGTAATGAACCCAACAATAAATGAATGATGCTTGATTACCATGTATGAAAGTATTATCTAATCGATTGCCTTGTCCACACTGCTTCTCTATGCACACTGTCGTTGGAACAATAACTGCATCTGGATAATTGTGCAGCTGTATAGTAACTGTGATGCTGTTTGCCCAGTATATCATTTGGCAGAGAATCCATATTCCATGAGATCCACTGGTCAGTAGGTCTATACTGGTGGTCTTATGTGCTAGAAATTTAGAAAAACATGAAGCCAGAACAATCATACACACTGATATGCAAATACCTTCCAGAAATGTCAAAGTTGCAATGGTATTGCATTTCGCTTATCACTGATATGATGTGGGATAACTAACCAGGTGTTAATATGACCGAATCCAGAGAATCCCCAACAGGAAGCTTTCTGCAAATATCTGACTTCCATGAGAGGGGATCTGATTTAGGAATATGCAGTAAAATAGACACTCTAGACTTGATATTAAACAGGCATGTTTGCCAGGGTAATATCTGTAGAATATAGTTAACCATGTTGGACAACCAGTAGTCATCCTTGATGAGGTTTTTGTAAGCAGCTTGAGATATTTCAGTGCCACTGCTATTGGCAGAGGCAATTTCCCTACAACATTTAACACAATAGAGAAGGGAACAAATATTATGTATTATACTCATACTGTGGCTTTTATGGTATGGTATGAAGTGGTTTATATTGCTTCTAATAACCTAAAGCACATCTTTAGGTATTTGATCATAGTTTCAATGTGGCAGTGGTAGCTGGTAATTAATATGAAGTCAATGACAAATTGGATGTACAAAAAGTAGTCAGGATGCCCATTAAAAAGAGGGGCAAGTGCTGGAAGCCAGACTTTCACCTTGTCCTTGTACCAGACACCAGTCCAGTGTGTCAAATGGGTACCTTTATCTCCAAACTTGCATATATTGGAGAAGCGAGGAATGATGGAAAATTGTTCATCTATCAGGTACAAACCCTTCATCTTGCCATAAATATTCTTTGGAAAACAAACAACTAATACCCAGATAAGCTCTTTAACTAAGCTGTTCAGTTGTTGGTACAACTGGTCAACATTCATGCAATGATATATATTACAACCTGCAAGGGCATCAGCGGAATTTAGACAGTTGGTGAATATCCACAGCCCCATCTCCTCAACAGCTGTTGTTAACCAATGAAGATACTGTAGACTACTGCAGCATCTGGACCTGCAGGGGAAGCAAGGAATATCATTGGGGGATATTGTACATCAAGGGCACAATCCATTTTTCACCATCATTATGGTGCACTATTCAGAGTAGTCTGCAAGAAATAATGCAGATTGGTGAAATGCATAACAAGTGTGACTGTCTGCACACAATACCACTATTCTGCTGGTTACTGGCTTCTCTCAAGTGGACAATATCATGCCAATAGATTGATAATAGGTGAATCTATTGGTGTGGGGTTTGGGTCCATTTTGACATTTCAGTAAAAGACAGATTAGTATAAATCCAATGTCTTATCCAATCGTTTCTTCACCTTTGAGATACTGCCGATGCTGAGTTGAACTGGCCAAAACATTTGGTCTCCACTTAGTATAGTGACCATACTGCTGTCACTGCTCAGTAAAACAAAGACAACTGTTGATCCATCCAGTAAAGATTCTGAAGATTTGTGACATCAGCAAAAAGCGAAATTAGTATCCGAAACCAGACCCCACGCACAGACATCAGCCAGGTTTCCCAAAGTTAGGTAACATGCTATGACTGGATTTTCTTGAATCAAGTTTCTGGATGCTTTATTGCATCATTACGATGACCAATTCCAACACCTGATATGTGAAATCTCTCTGCCGATTGCACGTTGCTGGCTTTGCACTTAGAGATTATTCTTACTAACCTTGAACCCCTGCAACCTTATTTCATTTGCTCAAACTGTATTTGCAGCCTGATCACCATCACCATCACCACCACCATCAGCATCAACGTTACTATCACCCTGACTATCACCCTGACAACCACTTTGATGCCTGAAGCCTTATTTTATTTGCTCCATCCTGTATTTGCATCATCGCCATCACCCAGGCCTTCACAATTCACTCATTCACTACATGAAGCCTTGTCGCAACCTTCTTCTCTACTGCTGACTGTCTTCAAGTTCATCATTGTGCGAATCAACCGTGATTGATTCACAGGTAGGCTCAATCGATTCGGCTCATCGAGTACATTAAGCACGTGCAAGGATGCTAGGGTACATTGATCATTTACTCTCGATCGGCTGTTCTTACTCCTGCTCCAGTTCCTCCGCCTCCGGTCTACGCACAACACCGAGTACATCAAGACTGTGCAAGGGTAATGGAGTACGACCATTCTTGGCACTCAATTTGGTGCTGTGCATCACCTCCAGGGCCAACCACTCTCTAACTTTGCAGATCGACTCTGATTGACTCGCTGGTAGGCTCAATCCATTCGAATCGTCAAGTTCATTAAGCTGGTGCAAGGACGCTGGGGTACGTCCATCATTGACGCTCGATTCGCTGATCTTCCTCCTCCTCCTCTTCCTTCGCCTCCAGATCTGACCGATTTCGAACTTTTGCAGATCAGCTCCGATTGACTCGCTGATAGGCTCAATCGATTTGTCTCGTCGAGTACATGAAGATGGTGCAACGATGCTGGGATACATAGATTATTAGCTCTCGTTTCGCTGCTCTACTGCTCCTCCAGTCTCCAGGGCAGACCCCTGTTGAACTTTTCCAGATCAACTCTGATTGGCTCGCTGGAAGGCTCGATTGATTCAGTTCATCGAGTACATTAAGCCGGGGCAAGGAAGCGGGGGTATGTCCAACATTGACCCTCGATTCGCTGTTCTTCCTCCTCCTCCTCCTCTTCCTTCTCCTCCTTTTCCTTACTGTCCTCTTCATCCTCCTCCTGGTCTGACCAGTTTTCAACTTTTGCAGATGAGCTCCGATTGACTCGCTGGTTGGCTCGATTGATTCGTCTCCTGGTGTACATTAAGACCTTGCAAGGACACTGGGGTACGTCCAATATTGACTCTCAATTCGCTGCTCTACTCCTCCTCCTGCGCCTCCTCCTCCTCCTGCTCCGGCTACTCCTTCTCCTGATACTCCAAGGCTGACCCCTTTCTAATGTTTGCAGATTAACTCCCATCGACCTGCTTGTAGGCTCAATCGATTGGTCCCGTCTACTCAATCAAGACGGTGCAAGGAGACTGGGGTATATCCATTATTGGTTCTTGTTTAGCTTCTCTACTGCTCCTCCTCCTCTTTCTCCTACTTCAGGGCCAACTCTATTTGAAATTTTCCATATCAACTCTACCTGACTTGCTGGTATGGTCAATTGATTCCGCTTGTTCGGTACATCAAGACTGTGCAACGATGGTGGGTTATGTCCATTATTAACTCTCGATTTGCTGCTCTACTCCTGCTCCTGCTTCTGCTCCTCACCCTCCAGTGCTGCCCCCTTTAGATTGGCACCTAGTAGGTAGTTATGTGGAACCCTGGATTTTAGTGTCAGGGGTAGATTAGAGTTTAATGCGAACTCATATACAAGTGTGCTGTGGTTCGGAAACTGTAATTGTGAATTTGTGACCTGGAAGGAGTAAAATACATGTTGAAATGATAAATTTCCACCTTCCAGGGTGAGGTTTCTGAGGTTCATGAGATGATTGTGACTACTCCTTGAACGTTTAGAATCATTAGAGCAATGCCATATGTCAGGGAAACCTGAATGTCTTTTTTTGGGGTTTGTGGGTACAATAAGTTGATTGAATATAATGAAGCATATTTTGTTTTTGCGGATGTAGCAATGTATATGAGATTCTAATATCTAGAGACATTCAGTCAATACTGGGGCTGACACTCTTGTCATGCTACCTGCTCTGCAACACTAAAATTTTGATACACAATCTCTGACACACTCTCCGACATGCTCTCAGACATGCTCACTCTGACAAATCAACAATGACACTCTCTGAAATGCGCTAACACTCTCTCTGCCATGCTCACTGACACACACTTAGACAATCTTTCTGACACCACCTCGGATATGCATTCTGTTACACTCTCTGACATGTTCTCTGTGATATGCTCACTGTGTAGTGTTTGCAACGGTTCCAGACCGTCACTTTGGGTCCGGGTCCGGGTCCAAACGTAACCGGTGCCAAATTGGCAGTCCGGGTCGTCAATAAACCTGAACTGCCCACTCAGGTTCAGTTCCGTGGTAAACTCCCAACCCATCTGAATCGGGCGGCCAGTAAGCGGGTCCATCTATAGATTCATATAAGGCTCTTGTATTTGCAGTGTGTTAATCGTATCGTATCAGAATCTTGTTTTCAGCAACCAACAATGTGCTTTTGTTTGTTGAGCAGTTAGCAATATCGATTGATTTGGTATCTGTGTTTCACCTTCGATAAATCGTATTTTTGCCTAGCAAGGCGGTCAATAATACAGTTATGCATGCGAAGATCCGCGCGATGCCTTGATTATGAAATATGCAAGTCCTAAAACTGTTGACGCTCCGTTGACATTCATTTTCAGGATGCCGCAGGGAGCATGTCGCTGATGTTTTTGCCAGTAAAGGCTGCCAATCTCTCATAAATGGATGTCTCCAACCAATCGGAACATGACATACCCAAAATGCAAAGCTACAAATCGTTGATGCTCCGTTAACGCTCATTTTCAGCATGCTGCAGGGAGCGTGTCGCTGTTGTTTTTGCCTGTAAAGGCTGCCAATATCTCATAAATGGATCTCTGCAACCAATCAGAAAACAACTTACCCAAGATGCAAAGCTTATAATCGTTGACGGTCCGTTGATGCTCATGCTAAGAATGGGGCGGTGACCGTGTTGCTATCTCTTTCGCCAATAAAAGCTGCCAATACGTCCATTGTGCATAACAACGACCAAGTCACTGGTGAATTACGGTACTTACAAGACCAGAAATCGTTGACCCTCTGTTAACGCTCATTTTAATGTATTGTCCATTCAACATCTGCTGCCGTCCATAATTGTTTTCATCCTAATTTGACTTTATCGGTTGTCTTTCTGCAGGATTAAGACTCGGCACTGTGGCAAAGGCAAGTGGCATAATAATCCTGCACTGTTCACTCTCACATGACTAAAAATGATGCATCATGCCAAAAGATTCAATGCGCCTGCTATATATCTATTTATGAACCGATATTCACAAGCTACTTCTTACCATTCGCCCATAATATATCTCTAACTGAAACTCTCGGTCATGCTACATAATGCTGGTGAACCATTGACGCATTCTGTCCAACATTTTCTTCCCTCCTTTATTTCTCGGCATTTCTGCTGCATTGACTGTCACCAACAACTTATCAGCCTGCCTCTTTGACTTCCGTGTTGGCCGAACCAATCTGGGCACATTTTGCGCGGCGCTCACATCCTGCTGCTCTGGGCATCGCAGATCCTCGATGCCATTGTGCTGCTCTATATCGGATTCATCGCCCGCTGCGCAATCCTTTTTGCTGTCAATTGGATCATCCAAGTCGCCATTCCAGCTTAGCCAACCATCGGTGTCCGAAATGCTTTCCGGTGCGCTATACTCGCTGCTTTCGATTGGATCACGGTTGATTCTTCAGATTCGGCGGTCATGTAAGATTTGAGTTCGTCCTCCAGGGAGGTCCTTTGCAGACACAGGTGGTGGCAAAGGTGCGCTTTCTGACAATTTAAATGCAGCCACACCATCATGTTGAAAGAGTGACCAGGATGCTTTGAAAATCTCTTCCGTGTCCGAAATATATCCCACAGCGGTGATCTGCTTGTTTTGAGCTCGAGATTCCTTCTGGGTAGCACGTAGGTTTTGGCTGCCCTTCCACATTTCCAAAAAGTTGTGAACCTTGGCCATTCTGTGCAATTTCCTTTCCTCCGCCTCTTTCTTCATTTCCGAGTCATTTTCTGTGTTCATGGTATCCAATGCTGGGTCACTGCCTGCAAAAATCCCGTTATTGGCTCGAGCAAACTGCCTGACAACGACTCTTTCACGAAGTGTCTCGCCTGTGGTTTTTGACCGCCTCCATCCAATAACATCTCGGCCAAGGGAAAATCTGGCCTCCACTCCGACACCATGTGGTATGGTAGAGAATATGTCGCGCGCCACATTCGAGAGATCGGTGTACTTCGAGTGCGTTTCTTGCTGTTGGTGCCACCAATCGGTTATGTCCGGTATCCAACATGTACTACTGATCTCCATTGGGCCGGAGTGGTAATCATTGAGATTTGCATTCATTTGTCCGCAGTTCTTTGGTGCTTCAGGCGTTGAATTCAAATGGAGCCTGGCGGCGGTCAATGAGCAGGCTGCGGGATCCCGTCGTCCGGGTGTCGTCTCAGCCACATTTTTAGGCGTTAAGTATTCCTCATCATCGCTGGACAAATCATATGGATCAAAAGATGATTGATAGAACCCCGATGCCGTTGCAGAGGGGAGGAGATTGTTGCTTGGTACGGTTTCGAGTTTATTGACAGGCACACGTCAATGTTTGGCACAGTATTCATTCTCCACATACTTCAGAAAGGCCTCTTGGTATTGTGTAGTGTAGGAAGTCTCGTCCTCAGGATTAATATCCATTCCCTTGCCCCACTTTCTAAACAATCACAACTTCCGGAAAGGATCGAGGATGTGTGCGGAAATGAGAAGCATGCCCGTCGTTGGAGTCATTTCAGCGTAGTATTTGGAAAGCTTCTGTCGAGCTAACTTCACAGTGAAAAACAAGTCTTCTTTCCACCGGGTCTTCTTCTTAGCCAAAGCTGGCATTACGCCATCCATGTGATCGAACATGTCATTGTACACTGTGATGACGTGATGCAATGTGACTGTATGCCTCTTCGACATCCAAAGGGTCCAATATCTAAATGGCCTCAATACTTCCATGACATACTTGACAATCGTCCACTCATCCTGAGTTGTGAACAGTGGCCGGTATTCACTGTATTTCGGATTTTGAAGCCACTCGTGTGTGAATTCCTGTAATCCGTAGGCGCGCTCGAGCAACTCCAGTGTAGAGTTCCAACATGTCTTCCCATCTATCATCGGAAGTACTGCAATGCGGACTGAAGCTTTTTTTACAGTCAAAGAACTCGTTTCGGCGACCAGGTGTTAGCGTAATTAATACAGCAAGCATTCTGTGCTATATGAAGGTCAGCTTCAGGACTTTCAAAATATCATGAAATACGTACATTCTCAATTATCTTCGCTAAACCTGGTTTCATGGCCGACACCTTGTTGAATCTAGCATTGCCCTCCTTTCGAAGTATCTGTCTCTTCCCAGTGTCCATGCATTCATTCTCTCCAAATTGCTGATCGCGTTCATGGGCTTCCCAAGACTTGGTGCGGCCTTTCACACTGAGACTGCTCATGAATGCACCGAAAGCCAGCTGTATGATGTGCCCCATGCAAGGTATGTGGTTCCTCAATGCCGGCCACTCGATTCCAGAGGCCTCAAGTGTTGATTGCAGCTCGCGTGTCATCGAGTAGTTTGAGGAAGCATTATCCATTGTAATACCAAGTAAACGGCCATCAGTAAGCTCAAAATGATCCAGCACGTCTTTCAAATGTACAGCTAGCCTTGCTCCAGTCTGGTAGCCTTTGACCTATCATCCTTGATTAGCTTCCGAAACGGGAACCGAACAGGCGATAATCCTCATCGAAAGCGAGCTGAACTTCACGCAATGCCCAATTTCGCTCCATATTGTAAGCAATGACCGCCGTTATGGCTAGTTTGTATGTTGAAGTCCATCCGCCCAAAGCTAAACTAACTTTATTTAGTAACGGCAATTGGTTCTTAATTGCATCCACAGTCCGGGCAGATTCCCTCCGGCAAATGATACTAAGGGTCGTAGCCGACAGTAGGACTAGGTCATCGCGTAATGCCTTAAATGACGGTCGTAGCTCAAGATTTGACATAGTGTTCCATGGAATGCGTGCCAAAACGAATCCCAACATGAGGTAGCAGTTCCACATGTCTTGGTGAAATTCGGAAGTTTCAAAGTCCTTAGCTGCCAGTTTGGAAGGTTTTGTCTGTCATTTCGATTAATATGGATCTAACTGAATATCAAATCTGATTTTCCTCTGCAAACTTACTATTGTGATTCCTCGACTTCCTTGCCTCTTCAGGATGGCCAAAGTTGTTTCATCCACTGTCGAACTAGTCAATTCAGTAACGTCTGACTCTGTTAATTTGATTAACTTTGCGATGTGAGCTTTTGCCAGCAAGTGTTTCCCCATTGAGCTGGTCCCATGTTCTGATGGATGGCGAAGAACTTGATGACAATCAATATTAATGATGCCAGGGCTGCCGGTTGTAAGGGCACATATGCCAGCGTTCGGCCACATAGGCATATGTATGGTAATTATGGTATACGGTTGCAAACGTGGACTCGAGTGATAGTAAATAGATGTATACGTAAGATTATCGCTAGAGATTTAAGTCTCGTGGCGAGCCGACTATATAGAATGCCCATTACCCGGCCACAGTCACATGTCGCTGTTTCATTATCCCCCTCTTTAGGCGCAGACCTCCTGGGCTGCATCATCTGTACAAGAGAAAAGGAAAGGAAAGGGAAGAAAGCATTGTACATTCCTGCCGCGTACATACTCGTACAAAATCATAAATCTCGCTACCGATTGGTACAGCTCAATGGGGACCTTTCGGCGGATCCGGCGCATGGGGAAACTCCACATCCATTGACTGGTGGTGAAAACCCGTGCTGATGCCATTTGTACTGGGCCGAGATCCAAAGAAGAGAAGAAGAGAAGAGAGAAACAAGAAAACATCTAAAAGTGATCCAATCTCCATATCTCGACTTCCTAACTGAACCCATGCTCCAATGACCATCATTCCCATAGCTCGTATCTCGGCGTAGGTCTTTGTTGAAATTGTCAGGGTGGTAGAGCTTCCGCTCGTGACTTAGCATTGATGGGAGCTTCCGCTGCCGGCATCGGTCGTAGCCGTCAATCATATACGTCAATTGCGTCTTATTCGTCGATATCTAACACGTAAGTTTCTCTAAAATGGTTATACTTACCAAGTTCAAGCGCGCTAGCGCTGTCTGAGCTCTGTGCAGTGCTTCCGCATGCTCTGTAGGGCATATCATGCAGCCGGTAGTGGCATTGACTCGTCTTGTTGGACTTTGCCGGTCGCCTTCTCAGTTGACTTCATCCAGGTGGGCTTTTGGCTTGTCAGTAGGACTTGACTGGTCGACTTCTCAGTAGACTTCTCGGTCGAATTCTCAGTCTGTCTTGGTTGGCTGCTTCCCGGTGGGCTTTCGGCTTATCAGTAGGGCACATTTTTGACAGCGTCATCCCACCTTTCGAAGTTCGTTGCTCCATTGACGACTTAGACTCATATTGGTTGTTGATTACCGTCGTGGTTCGGTAGACTTATGAACTTTGGTAGACTTTTGGTGATCTTTGTGGGCCGACGCGTCTTTCGGCAGCCTTTGTCTCTGGACTCCGGAGGTCTTCGACTTCGCTTGTCTTTTGGCTGGTCTTGGTCGACTTGCTTTGTCTCGTTTATCCACTTGCTTTGCCTCCTTTTTGCACTTCCTCTCGTCTCATTTTCCCACTCGCTTTGGGCTTGCTTTTGAATCGCTTGGTCATTGACCTGCTTGGTGTTTTGACTTGTTTCGTGCTTCGACTAGGTTCGTATTTCGACTTGCTTTTCGCCTCTTCGGACTTCGCTTGGTATGTTCTCGTTGTCTCTGACTTTGGGCTTTGGCTGTGAATTCTCTAGGTACGCTCATCCCCGCTCTCTGGGTGCAGTTATTGCCGCTGGGCTTCTCTGTCGGTAGGTGCATTCTGGTACGTCATTCTGGCACTTCCGGTAGGGTCATTGTATATGAGGATTTTGGTTCCGGTAGGGTCATCCCTCTTTTTAAAGGTCGTTGCTCTGCTGACGACTTATCTCCTCTATTTCGTATTGTAGCTCAGTTTTGTACTCATCGCCTTCATTGATTTGGATGAGGTGATCAGCAATCCTGAGGTCCTGTCGAGCTTCTCCGAGTTCAGTCTGAGAGGATATCGGTTGTTCGCTGCGGCTTTATTGAGAGCTCGGTAGTTCAGAAACAGCAGCAGTCCGCCGTCCTTCTTTCGCTCTTTCCGAGATTTTGTAGATACACGCAATATGTGTGGTTCCTCACTGCGGGGTTACCCTGTCATTTCCTCTGACGCTCTTCCTACGCTCCTCGAGCCAGAATCCCTCTTCCTCACGAATTTGCTTTGCATGCCGTGATAGGTGCGTTGCGAGAGTTGGCATATCTTGCTGCATACGTCCACATAGTCCTTGTATCTCACGAGGATACGACAGATCTTGATATTGTGATATCTTTATATTGCGAACTCTTGATATTGTGCTGGGATGCGACCCCCATCATCTGTTACCATCTCCATGTTAACTATGTCTGTTCCTATTCTCGTTAGCCTTGTCTGCATTGTAGCGTACTCTGGCAGAGTGGAGATGGGTAGGGGTCCCGGGATAGCTCGATCAGACGGTTCGTCACAACAGGACCAAGCCCCGTGGACCAGTTTCTCCCTTCGTGTCTCGGCGAGCCGGTAGCAGTCATTCAAGCACCGTCGCTGTGTCACTCATCTGCCGCAACAACCGCCGCTCCTCCTGCTCGCGCATTTATCATCCTGCGGTTTCTCTCACTTCCGGTGATGCCTTCCAGTCATGCTCCCAGCAACCCTTGACATTCGCGAAGTCATATGACGAATGCGTCGACCACTTCCTCACTAGCTCTGAGATGATCGAATGCGGCAGCCCCGACTAGTTGTATACCTGGGGGAACGTGCACCATTTTGGTTCCCTCACCGCGTTCCGGCTGACTTGTGTGATCTGCTTCTGGAATCTTCGCACGTTGCGGTCCATTTGACGCTCGCAGGGCTGTCAATCGACCTTTGCTCAAGTCGATTTCCGGGTTTCTTGCCACGGCAAGCGCAAGACTAGGTCGTATACCTTCATTGGGACGACTAACTACAACCTCCGATTTGTCAACCGGTTTAAGGTATTCAAAATACTGAACCAAGAGTCTGGCCATTCGACTCTTTACATACATCATCACCGGGCCAAGGTGGAGGTGAATGCTGGTTCGTATGGTAGCTCGAATTTCCTAAGTAGGCTCGGCGATATAACGATGTTCATTGCACCGCAGTCGATTTGTACTTTGACTCGCTGCATGTTGCCGTGTATAATTCATACAAGGACTTCATGGATGATATGCACCGAATCAGGTCTCCGTGTGCCACATAGATATTGGCTTCACATCAGAGCCCGACCTTCCAGAATGACTCTCGATTTTAAGGCGATTCGGTGAGGTTGTATCTCATCCCAGGTTGCATATAAGGTTTTGTGGTCTCCGCTGCCGCAGCGAGTGCATTGCCGGTTTGCCTTTTGACTTTCGCAGACTTCCTTTGAGAGCCACGGTGCTGATTATAGTTGGCACGGCTGCCTCCACTGGGCGTATTGGACTTAACGGATTTTGAATTCCCGGGATCGGGATTGTTGGAATTATTGGAATTGGCGGAAGTGCTTCCCGCAAGTTCGGAGATGAATGGTCGGAAGTTGCATTTATTATCGCCGCCATTCTGGGACCTTCCCAATTGCCTTTGTTGTTTTCGCTGTGCTCTGGGCTTCTTCGAGGTTGCTAGAGTGGTAGGTATACACGATGCGCTGACTCGCAATCGTCTGTTGACTTCACCTTCGGTTCGCTGTATTGCCGATTCAGGGGTAAGCTCGCGTCACTGATTGTAGGATCTCGGACTGATGATCGCGCTCCATTGACTTGGGGGAATGGTATTCAATTTCTCTTGTTGGAAGGGTCGAATCCGGTTCTTGTGATAATCGTCGTCATTGTGGCGACGCGTCCCGTCCATTGTAGCTTCTCTGGCTCCTGATCGCACTCAATTGGCTTGTAGGAATGATGTTCGACTCTATATCTCGATCATATTCGGATTCGCTCATTGGCCGGATCGAGTAGTTGCGGCCTGTAGTCGTGATAATTGTCATCATTGTGGCAACACGTCTCGTGCGCCAATTGGTCTCTGAACTCTTCTCCCCTGCCATCAGTGTGCTCAATTGGATGATGAAAAGATCAATATCTGTGTTTGCAGTGATCATGCTTCGATATGTCGTCTTTAAGGGTGTAATCTCAATTGTAGACTTTATGAAGTGGCGCGTCGGTAAAGGGGTGAAACTTGTAAATGCCGTGAGCGAAACGTATCGGTTTACTGAAAAAGCGATAATAGTTTAAGGGCACATACGCCAGCGTTCGGCCATATAGGCATACGTATGGTAATTATGGTATACGGTTGCAAACGTGGACTCGAGTGATAGTAAATAGGTGTATACGTAAGATTACCGTTAGAGATCTAAGTCTTGTGGCGAGCCGACAATATAGAATGGCCGTTACTGTTACGGCTCAGGAGGATTGGGAAGGAATCGGAGATGTGACAGGTTACATTCGTTTCGGTACGAAGGAAGAGGAGTGCAGGAACCAGGGGAAAAGAAGTCACTCATTTAGCAGAAGCGGGGACGAAGGTTCTAGATGGATGTAAGGAACCAGAAATGGTGGGGGAGTTATTTGGGGAGATAAGGATGAGATGAGGATGTAGGAAGAAGT
>Ga0307515_10001633_pt1 | contig 49808 bp, 30 predicted proteins | sample 17_EM_MG_FD_194513 | JGI IMG/M metagenome (GOLD analysis project Ga0307515, IMG submission 194513) | Populus trichocarpa ectomycorrhiza microbial communities from riparian zone in the Pacific Northwest, United States - 17_EM | ecosystem: Host-associated > Plants > Roots > Unclassified | place... | reverse complement strand
CCAATAACTTAAAATGAAAAAAATGACATTTCTCAAGATACCATGTTGATTTACAAATATTATTTGTTGGCTTCACACTTTAAATTTATTATTTGATACATTCGGTTTCATATAATAATTATGTATCATTCCTTATAATTAATCCGGCCATGGTCAAGTTCATTATATTATTAACTACCAAACCTAGCAACCTAGCAATTAATCTGGTTATTTAGTTTGTATAGACTTATGCACATAATACAGATTCCACACCACCTAAGTCCTAAACAATGGATTCATTGCAGTAAGCCATCTCTTAATTTGATTTATCAAAAAAAAAATAGAAATCAAAGCCATTTATCATAAAAGACAACTTTCTAAAGTGTTTTATCCTTTGAATTTATGGCAAGCCTAAGACTATTAACATTCCAGCAGTGTAAGTTAACAAAACTAAGTTCATGCGTTTTCCATTTCCAATTTGAACTTGAAGAGAGAAAAAAGATTGCACCTTAGCTCTGCAGAGATAATTATTTGAGAAGTGAACGGATGGCCACAAAGCGAGGTTTGATGAGTCTTCTGGTTCTTTGCCAGGTTGCAGGGGGACTCCTTCTCTGTTTTGATCCCTGCAGACAAGAATTTACACTTAGGCATTGCCTTAACATATAGGCCATATATATCTTGACTCGTAAATAATAGCTTAATATAAACTGGATATTGCACTTTGATATCTCTGTCAAGACTTTCAAGTCGATCCACAAGAACAGAAATATTGCTCTATCTGAAGAATATGCTAGTTTCGACAGTCCTAAGAGCCATTTCTTTGAGCATCAAAGTCTTCCTAATGATGCAGCAATTAACGAGTTCTGGGGCTATTAGAAATGAAATACATCCTGCCAATCTACTTAATTTATTTTAATTAGTTGTGTGGGTGATAACACTGTCACAAGGCATGGAAACTGAGGTAGGTCTTGCACATGAATTTGATTGTCAACATTAAATCAAGCTGTAGAATTATCTTCCACAGAAAATGACAAATTAAAAATAGTCCACTAGCTTCATTGACATGGTTATGTGGGGTCTTAAAATCAAGAAAGGCAGGCTCTTACCTTGAGAACGAAGTTGTTGAAGATGACGTGAAAGCCTAGAAACCGATTGAGAGATGAGGATTATGTAATAGTTTGAGAGATGATTGAACGACCAAACCAGGGAGACAGCAGAATTAGTTGTTTGAACTTTGAAGTTTGAACTCCAATGGAAGGGGAGTTCGTGAAATTGAAAGACAATGTGCCGATTGTGATTGTTTTGGTTGGGAATTTGAGAGTTGAGTCTGCGAGGAGGAAGAGAAATTAGGGATTTGGTTTAGTTTGCTTTAGACTTCAGAGAAAAAAGAGCGTAGGTATACTGTGCACTGTGCAGTTAATGAAAATGAACCGGGTTTAATTTTGAGTCTTTGACTTTGACTCGGTGGCTTTAACCTAAAACGGAACACATGGAATTCGGCCGGAACATTCCGGCCGAAATTTGACCGGAATTTCCGGATCAGGCCGAGATTTTAAGCGAGGCAAAACTTGTTCCGTTTTGTTTTGTTTTTTTAACTGGTACGAGACGTTCCGGGCATTCCGGCCGAAACGGAACGGAATTAACAACTCTGGTTTTGGTTTATAAAAAAATAGAATTCTTAAAGTAAAAAAGACTGGTTGATGATACTCGAGTGCATGTGTATATATAACATTTGCCTTCAATTAAATAAATTAAAAATTATATGAGTAAATAAATATTATAAAGAGATATTAATATAAATAAAGACTAAATTAAAAAAGCTAAAAGATTAATGTAATTTAAAATATCTAATCTCATATTGCAATAATTATTAGAATCATAAAAGTGGATTTTAATAAAAAAACATTATTTTAATGATATAATGGATTTTTTTAAAATATAAGAATATCTAATTTCATATTGCAATAATTATTAGAATCATTGTAACGTACGTTTTAAAGTATGTTTCTTTTGCAATCATGCAATAATAATAAAAAAAGTTACGTAAAAAAATAACAGATAAAATCCAATGAAACAAAATAAAAAAGAATCACACAAGGTTTTCCAAAAAAACTGTTCTATAATTTTATATAAAAATGATATTTTGTCATAAAAAACAAGATATAATTATGTAGTCTGAGTTATTTTTTTAAAAGGAAAGATACATAATGGCAGGACAAACAATTGGGACTAGTGGCTCGGCATGCCTTCTCTGAGAGAGCGTTGGGAAACGTAATGGTTAATCCGTATTTTTAAAAAATTAATTTTTTATTAAAAAATAATATATTTTTATATTTTAGATTATTTTTTATGTGTTAATCTAAAAAATAATTTTTAAAAAATAAAAAAATATCATTTTAATATATTTAAAAATAAAAAATATTTTAAAAAACAACCATAATTACACTTGCAAATAAAAAGAAACATGAACGAATAAAATTGACGAAATTAGAAATTGGATTCTCAACCTACCTATTTGTATTCAAAAGACAAACCCGTGGTGGGAAAATGGGAGTTGCTTGAGTCCGCACATAAACACTGTATCATTTAACCAGTTTATTATAAATTATGATCAATATTGCATTAGGCTTATAAACCTATTTTATCATTATGATCCAAATTTAAATCGTGAATCATTACTCATTCTCAATGAACTCTTGAGGTCTCGTTGCCTGGCCCAGATCAACTCATAATATAATATAAAAATAATATTTTCTAATAAAAATCACAAATAAGTAATTTTAATATTATATATAAAAATTCATTCCTAAAATCAGGTAATAAATGATAAATAAATAAAATAAGGAAATTAATTTGTTTTATATATATATATTTTTTTAATATAATATAATCACTTATGGGATAACTTTGTTGGTAACTAATACACTATAAGATGTGAAAAATAAGGTGGAAGATATTTCCTAAGATACTCTTAACTTTAGAATCTAATTCCATGAAAACTAATTTTTATTTTTATGTTTATTTTTTAATAACCAATATTCTGTTGGAAAAAAAGAGTATAATCTCTCCTCTTTTTTTTTTTTGTATGAACAAATGTGACTATTTTGTTATATATCTTTCATTCAATAAAAATAAAAAAGCTATTGAAAAAATAAAATAAAATTCCGGATGGTTTCAAAAGGGGGCAAGAGACATTTCTCGAACCGGAACTCTTTTATCTCATAGACACTTTTTTTTTTGCTTGGCCTTTTTTTTTGCAATAATTATTGTTTTTTTAATGAAAATAACTAAATTCGATGTAAGTATATAAAAAATATAAGAACAATACATCGCTAATACGTTGTTGTAGACAACCTTTTAATATTGTCACCAAACCCAGCTCAACCGGTGAGCTAACTTGGAGACCTCTTGAACCTAACACTTGTCTAGCTTGAGTTTCAAATTGTACCGGGCAAGAACTAACTAGATGTAACCATGTTAAAATCCTGTTTGATTTCAATAAAAAAAATTAAGACACCATTATTTTAACCTTTTCTTTTTATGTACTAGGATGACTATATTTTTTATTGACTCTAGTTAACTCGAATCAATCTATCAAATCTATAATATAAATAATGATCTCAAATAGGTTTAATCAATAGTATATTTAACCAAACAATACTTGATAAAATTAAGTGATTGAATAAATTTTAAAAATCACTATGAAGGGTTATATAAAAGGACTACTTGTTTATAGAATACAAAAATGCCATGATCTCATAAAAAAATAAATAAAAATTCAATGGTATCTAAAAAAACCTTCATAATTAGATAGAAATATAAAATGTTTGAAAAAACTAAAAAAAAAAACACACCAGTGCTTAGGCATGCTTGACCCATAAAAAAAGGTCAGACCCACCTGCTAGACTATTTTTACCTTTATTTATAAAATAAAACAATGCAGAAGACATATCATCTACAGATCTAGAATTTAATAAATATCTCAATCAAGGCCACAAAACACCTCAAAAAAAACTCATTTTATATAATATAATCTATTGATACCGAGATTAATATTTTTTGTGGATGAAATTATTATTATTTTTAATGGATTATGAAAAATCCTTTTCTTTTATCTCGAATTTAGGAAGTTAAAAATAATAAAAATTAAATTTTAAATTAAAATTTAATTTTAAAAACTAAAGTGACTGAAAAATATATCAATTGAAAAACAAAACCCAAGTTAACTTTTCACGCTAATTTTAAAGTTGCCATCGAGTCTTCATATTTTTTTTACTTTGATTATTGTCTTTAAATCTTGTTATTTTTAAAAAAATTAAAAGTAATTAAATATCAATTTGGCCATAAAAAAATCAAATTAAAAAAAGTTGATGAACAAAATGAAAAATAGCACTGCTCTAATGTGGAGTGCACAAGTAAAATGATAGTTCTGTTTGTTTTTGTATTTCAAAAGTATTTTTAAAAAAATTTAATTTTTATTTAATTTTTTTCTATATTTTAAATTAATATTTTTTAGTATTTTAAGATCATTTTGATGCACTAATTTCAAAAATAACTTTTAAAAATTAAAAAAAATATTATTTTAATATATTTTTAAATAAAAAACATTTTAAAAATTAAACCAAAACACCCCCACCATGTAAGATAAATGTCCTGAGTTTTAATTTTTTTTGTTTTGTTAATTAATAATAATTAATAATTTAGAGATGAAGGAAAGCTATCAAGGACAGGGCAGCTAGCCACAATCTTCGTTGTGGTTGGATCCATCCATCTGCGACTGCAATCAAAAGCGATCGATCAGGTAATTATGATAATAACTAATCAACAATGTGTTAAATCCAATTCAATTCTTCCTTAATATTGCTTGTGATTACAGAGGAAATGAATTTTCTGCTGCGTCCTACCACTCAGCACGTGACTGTCAAAGAACAGGTTTCGGTTTCTGTTGATGTTGATGAATCTCCTGCTGCAGTTGCTACTCTGGAGGGTCTTATAGCCGAAGATGGTGATATGGCTGCTGCTATTGGTGGTGGAAATGCCTCTGTTGTTGCTACAAAGAATGAATCATCACTTGTCCTGGAGAACCACTCTGATGTTTCTGAAGAAGAAGGATGGATCATTATCCCTTACGGTACTACAACCACTGACTTCATTTTTAATTAATTAATTATGCATTTGGAACATGTGATGTTGATAGCCAATTACCCTCTTGTTGCTTGGGAAATTATAATAATAATCTGAGATTGTAGAGCATTTTGATTTATCAGTGGTTCTTGGTTTTGATAGCAGCAATGGTTATTTGGAATGCGTTTTCTTAGATCACCATGCACTCGATCATCGGCGAACTTCACTGTTATTGAAATAGAGTTTTTGGTCTAAAGATGAAATTTGGCTTTACCATGCTGCTAATTATTTAGCCAATGTTGCATCTCTGCCCATATTTAAAATTCAAGTGCATGGTGTGGGAAAATGGAGGCGATCTTCAGTAAATCGGTAAAAAATGTTATCATTTTTTTTTCATAACTTATTTCTTTTAGGTTTTGATGACTTGGTGCTTCTGATTCTTAAAAAATTGAATCATGGTACCTTAGTAGCCTCTTGTTCTCATCACCTGTTATAAGATATTTAGTATTTTCCTGTTTTGCCTGCTTCTAGTTCATATCGTTGGAACCTAATAATGTCCTAAGTGGCAATTCTAATTTGGAAAACCATTTGTTTCTGCTGTTCTGAAAAGCAGAAGTGCCCCCAAATGTCAATGTTCGTTCTTTAATAGTGTTCCCACCAAACTTTATTACTGGTTCTAATATCGAATAAACTGCAAACAGGGAGATTTGAGATCCAAGTTTTTTTCCATAAAGCAGAATTTGCATTAAAGTTCGCTGAATATACATTATACAGTGGTCCTTGTCTAAGGATATGGGTGATTAGTAATTCTATATGTTATTTAATGCTTTTAATTTCCATCAACAACCTCTAGCTAGTTTAGGGGTTTGGTTTCTTTAAAGTTGTGTTTAGTTCCTTTGTCCGGCCAATTTACTTGTTTTCTTAGCTAATCAAATCTGAATATGTGACATCCTAGCATACTTTAGGAAGTGAGAACTATATTGTCCGCTATTTTAAGTTTCAACTATTTTTTATTTTTCATTTTTATGTTTAGAGTTTCAATTAATACTTATTCAGGGGTTTGCTGATGATCTTGGAAGGGAATTCCTCAAACTATTATTAGATGGGCAAGATTTAAGGCATTTTTTCTTGGATGCACGGTTCTTTTTGCATGGGATGTTGTGCTACTAATTAAGAGCCAAACTTCTTGCTTTTTGTTAACGAGACTGAATTGGAAAATTTCAGAGGATATTCTTTTTTTCCACAGAATTTGTTTCATCAAGAAAAGTACTGTGCTAGATTGATTCTCATATCTATCGCATTTTCTAGGAATCTGTTAATTGCTCTTTTTATTTGCTTTATCATCTGACACGGCCATGTATCCGTGGCGTCAAGTCTAATAAAGTTGTGAAGCTTCATGCCCTAATATACTTGCACATCTTATTTCTTTTGTTTAATCTAAATAGGAAGGTAATGCCAGAATTATTCACCGAGTAAAAGAAAAAAAATTATAGATCCTTTATAAAAAATCAATACTGTAAGATATTTTTCGGCTGGTATCTAGTTGGAGTGTGATTTGGGTTGGCTTAGGTTGGAATCACCATCAGGAAGGTTATATCACTTAGCCCTCATCCAACCCACCCCTTGAGACTTCTTTTTACTTCCACTATTTATTTGATGTAAATTGTAATTACATGCATGTATGATAGAAGAAGAATGTATGAAGTCTCTCATCTGCAAGAGGAGATGAGCATGGCAAGTGTCGCATGTGGGCAAGAGGCGTCGGGGAGTTGTTGGGAGTCGTCACCTAGTTGTTTGGTTTAAGGTGCTAGGAAACCCGGGTATCCTGGTTTTATCAGAGATTCAAAGGATAAGGGACTGGTTGTGGCCAGAGAAGGTATTAACACCCTTAACGCACCCTATCTGAGGTAAACTGCTTTGTGTGGTTTGATGTGGTTTAAAGGATTTGATGATTTTATGATTGGTTGTCTATCTATAGCTTAGGATTGAGATTTATTCGTGTGAATAAATATGGTGTTAAGAATTTATTATGGGCTTGTATACCCAAATAAATTCTTATGAAAAAGGTTTTTCATAATTTGTATATTACGGTAAAAAATACTCTTAATTAAAATTAGTGAAAATTTAGAATAACTATGAGAATTTTCTGGTTAACTCATATTATCAGCCTCGCTTGGAGGTTCAACATTTATACTATAATGTTTGACCATTAATTTTCATGAATTAAAAAATTGGTGATTATTGGAATATTAGCCAAATTCTCATGGATTCAATAAATTGATTATTAAATCCCAAAATGCATGCAAATATGTATTTTTGAGTTTTCATATGGAAATACTAAACAATATGATTTTTTATATTTTTGAGAGATATGCAACACACAAAAGACTTTTTTTTTTGTATATTTGTAGGCTTTTTGGAATAAAAACTATCCAAAAAAATTAAAAGAGGTCTTCCTAAACATATCCTTAAACCCAAATAAAAAAAACATCCAAACAAAGCCTGAAGGCAAATCTGAATTTTTTCTTTGTCCCGGTCAAATGGACCCGACTGGGTTAACCCGACCGAGTTGACTCAAGAACAAACCCAATAGAAAAACCAAAACTAAAACATATCAAACTTCGTGAAAACATAAAAACTTAAGAAAATTTCAGCCAAAACATATCAAACATAAAAAACAAAAGAAAATGAATAACATTCATCGCCATTTCATAAATGCAAACCTCAATCTAGACCAGATCTCACACAAAAGAGGACATGGTTTTGTTCGCCATCATGCATAGAACAAGAATTAGGGGTTTGTTTGCTTCAATGGTCAACAAATCCACGTGATTTTGTTTAAATGAGTTTCGGTTCAAAATGGAAACCCTAGAATTAAAACCTGCTAAAACTTGTTATTGATGCATGAAATTCCTAGATTACTTACTAACAGTGGTGGACGAACCTGTGTGAATTGGGATTTGAACCAAACGAACTCTAAAACTAACACCTAAGGCAAGATTCAATGGATGAATCTGCCAAAACCCAGAAAACAAACCCAGAATGACAATTTTTAGCCTCTAAAACATGTTTTTCTTATTCCTACATACCATATTATTGATGATGAATATAATTAAGGCTAAAGAAACAACAAAACAATACTAAAACTCAAAAAATGCATTGATTTTCAATCCCAAAAGCTACCAACTCAAAAACATAAAACATCCTTGAACAAAATGAGCTTAAAAATCCAACCATTATCACTTCAAAGGCCAAACCAACCACCCAGAAGCAGGGGCTATCTTTCATTAATAGAAGGTGCTCGGGGCTTTTTGCTGCTACTTTTGGCATCCATTAAATCAAAATACCATGCAATATAATGGAAAAAGGCAATCAACAACATATCAAGACATTCAAAACTTCGCATTGAACACAAGAAATCGATCTGGCAGGTCTTATGGACTCCACTTTCAAGGTTTGAATGTATATACCTTCTTAGCTTAGAAATCCCCAAATCTGAATTGATTCTTGGTATTTCCTTCCTTCTTTCTTATTTTGAAGCCTCCTTAGACAAGGTTGAACCTTCCAAATCCTCTTGGATGGAATCCTTGCACCTTAACCAAAGTTTCTTTCTTCTTCTTTCTTTTACTCTTTTCCTTCCCCATTTTCTTGATGCCTTTGCTGCTCCTGGATCCCTTCCTTTTATAGGTGGATTCAGGTCTTCTAGATGGATTTGTTAGGGTTCTCACAGACTAAAACCTAGTTGGTTTTGCCATTGAACCAATGGTTTTGGGTTTAGGTGGTTTTTTAGGAAACTTGGAGACCAAGGTGGGGTGTTTTCTGCCTTTAGATCTAGAGAGAAAGATTTTATACCCTTGATCCACCTTCCAGGGGTTTCTAAGTGGGAGCACACGAAAAAGTTAGGTGGTTTTCTATAAATGGATGTCCTTGTCAAGGCTGACTGGGTTGATCACTTTCATAGCTTTGCTGGAGCAACTCCGACGTCAATGTTACCTGAGACCACCTGAACTTGGTAGAGGAGGTGCACACCTTTCGATCGGATCCATTCTTGCTTGATTTAAAAGTTTGTAGCTCGACATTCAAACACTTGAAAGTGCTCACTCAAACAAAGTGATGATTGAAACTGTAATGCTGGTTGACTAGGGATAAGATGTTGCGGAGATCAATGGAGAATATGGGATGTCAATGTTTGATTTTAAAGACATGGGGTTGTAGAGGGGGTGTTTCTCAGTTGAATGACGGTGGTTGTAGCTTTTGGGGTGGTCGGAAACGTCACTTTTATTCGTCTAAAAGTACCTACTCGATCAGACAAAAACTGAAGAAGAAGATGCATAGTGTCTTGAACGGCGCCGCTTTGACTAATTCCTATAGATTAGGGTTTTTTGATTTAGGATCTGGCAATTTTCAATTTGATCCCTATTCTTCCGATTTCGTTTGATTTTACCTGTAATTTCCCTCTAACTTCCTAATTTCATGCAATTGCGTTATTGCCAGATTCATTTGTCAGCCCCAATTTTGAGCGCCTTTTACAAGTTGATCCTTGGTCTTTGATTTGTTCAATTAGACCCCCAGATGACCACCAAACTTCTAATTTTCTTTGATTTGACCTCCGATTTCTCCTGATTTCAGTCCTTGAAGTCGCCCGTGTTTTGCAAGTTGGTCTTTGGTTCACAAATTGTTCAATTAAGTCCCTATTTACTTACCAGACTTTGAATTTTATGCAATTAAGCCCCTGATTTGACTGATTAAACTTTTCAAAATTCAATTTTGGTCCCTAAACCTCATTTGTTTCAATTGACATCAAAATTGACTCTTAAAAGTTGATTTCCCTTGCAATTAAACCCTTAATAAATTTAATTGAACCTTTAAAAATTCCAATTGAGTTTTTAAACACTTAAAGCATTTTTAGTGATGGGCCTCTTTGTCAATCAAAACCTTGGGTTGCTAATTTGGATATTTTGGTCTACCAACTTTCACTTAGTGTTCTTGTCTTCCATCATTAAACTTAGGCAGTTCTTTTTTAGGTTTGCTTCAGGTTTATTTCCTTGTATGTATTTTATTTATTTATTTATTATTATTATTATTGGTAATAAATGGGTAGCAACAGCAAGGAGAATGAATTGTCCTCCCACGGTATTGAAAAGAACAAAACAAAACATTGAGACGCTATTCTCTGGTCCCTTTGAACATGGTCAATTAAACACCTTGAAAGTGCCCTGATGCAAACCTCCATAAGGAGGTCAAATAATCTATTATGTCAATTTCCATAGCAGTTTCTCTGATCAAGCTTGATCCATGGAGATTCTCAATTTTCCATCTTATTAGCTGATGCAAACAATTTCAAACACCATAAATTTCTACAAAATTTTACAATCCTTCCCTCCCTCACCCAAAATCTGTTTAGCGCATTCATATCATTTCCTCAGCTTTGCTGTGTTGTCCAAGACGTAATCTGATAAAGAATTTGTGCCATACCTCCCATGCTACCAGGCAATTAGAATAAGTGATTTTGTGTTTCTCTACTACTATGTGGGCTTCTAACCTGCATCAGAACTTTGGCCTCAAACAAATCAATTTTGTCCCTCAAGTTTTACAAACTCTCAATCAAGTCTTTCCATTCATTTTTGGTCATGAATTCCTTCCAAATTGTACCTTTTTTGTAATAAATGATGTCGTTTTGTAGGGAACTTAATGTTTTCAGTTAAGGAATTCTAACAGAATGACCCATTTGATGAATCCAAATTATTTGTGAACAAATTTGATACAAAAAATTTGTTTGGGGGCAAAATTGATACTATCCCAATGGCTGGGGGTATATTTGAGGTTTGCCCTTTTTTGGTTCCAATTTTTTTCTTGATGTTTGTTTTTGATTCAATGACATGATTTCTCCATGTAGTTAAATAACTTTGTTGTGTTTTCTTCTATCATATTTAGCTTTTGATATGGTTTTGCAGGGGAACTTCCTGATGACTGGAAGAAGGCACCAGATATACACTCATTACATTCCCTGGATAGGTCATTTGTTTTTCCTGTTACTATATATTTCTTAATCTGCTGATTCTTCCATTTTTATCATGTGTTGGTTACTATCCATTTGGGACATTCTATGTCCGTTATACACACCTCAAATCCATGTCTATTTTAGGTGAACAAGTTCATATTCTTGCAAGTTTATCAGCATACAAGCAGGATATGGAAATTATCACTCCATTAAAAGTTGCTGCAGTGATGTCTAAATATGGAATAGGGCAAAGCCCTGAGAAACAAAATGGAGATTTGGAAGGCGGAAGTGATTTCGTAACTGCACAAGGGGAAGTAAGTTGTAACAGTCAAGTAATAGGCCTTAATGACAATGTTGCATCAAAACAGAAGACTGATCCACATAAGGATATTTCTGCTAGTGAATCCTTTCTCAGAATAGAGGATTACAAAAGACAAACTGAAGTGTTATTGGAAAGATTTAAGAACTCCCTCTTTTTTGTTAAGATCGCAGAGTTGGAGGAATCACTTTGGTAAAAAAGAAAAAACTGTGCTTGACCCAGAATACTCTGAGATGGATAGTCAGAACAAATCACAAAGAACCAATAAAACTGCAGATAACACATTCCATCTTAGTGCTCTTATTGATAGAGGAAATTTTGATACCAATGTCTCTGGTAGTGCCGCAAGAAATGGTGTTAGCTGTTGCTCTCTTTCTAATGGAGATATAGTGGTATGCAACCAAGAACCTCTAGGCTTATAATTTTTTTTCCCATCTGATTTCCTTTTGAAAATTAGTGCAGACTTTGACTTTTATGTTCTTATTTCCCTGCTGGGTGCTTATAATTAATGCCAACACTTTGCAAGTTGCTTTTGTATACAAACAACACGCCAATTTAGCAATAGAGTTGCATTATGTTTGAAAATTCTGCTTTGATATGCTGGATTTGCAGTACTGAATAATAAATGGTCTATTAGAAGTTTTGAACTAGATGATTTATAAATAGCATATCGAATCTGTAAACTCATTTCTGCAGTTTGAACTGATCAAATTTTGTTTTGTTTTCTATGAGCTAGATAGAAAATGATCACTCCGTGCATTCAGCAATGCAATTTATTTTTCCAAAAGTATTGCAGTGAACATATATTTCTCTAAATATCAGTATTCTAGTCTATTTCTGGTATTAGATGCGTAATTTTTCTGGAGTCCATAATTGTGAAAGATTTTGCATGTTTCCCTAGTAGTTTAAGTCATGGTTTTATATAAACTGAATGTCTGTGGGGTATTTCTGTAGAATTAACAAAATATTTTAAGTGGTGCAGTTTATTTGCTAATATATGGAAAAAGGTTATTAAAACAGTATTTGAAGCCTAATAATCACATTGCTTTTACTTATTTTGCATGCAATTTTTTTTGGTCAATGTTCATCTGAAAGCCAGCATTCAGCACCCATATAGTTGGTGGCTGGTAACTTCTTAATGGCACTTATGCATTGCAGTCTAATGATGTGGACATCTGTACTTGTTAGTCAGATCATGTGAAATGATATCTGTTGATAAGATGTTTGAGAGGTCAAATATGCTTGATCAATCAGCTTGTTTCCTATCTTTAAATACAGTATGCAATCATGATGCTGTAGCTCTTATGTGTACCATGCTTAGCAGTTGTTGAGGTATTGATCACATTCCATTTCTTTGTTTGGAAGGGTGCAGGTGCTTTTACAAGTTAATGTCGGTGTACATTTTTCCAGAGACCCGATCATTGAGATTCTTCAATTTGAGAAATATCAGGAGAGAAATTGGTTTCCTGAGAACCAGGAGAACTTAAATTACAGTAATTATGACCCATGTAGAGAACTATTAAAATTGTTGCTTCATGTGGATAACACCTTATCTTCTACTGTTCGCTCATTACCTCCTCCTCGGTTAAGTTCCAATTCTGGATTTGGCTGTGCATCACAGAAGTCTTCCTCTTCTGTTTCTCAGCTTTTCTCTCATTTTAGAAGTTACTCCATGTCATCACTGCCTCAAAATTCTGCTCCACCTCCGCAATCTGTTAAAGCCCAAAGCTCTAATTCCAACTTTGACCTTGAAGATTGGGATCGGTACTCATCTCAGAAGTTATGGAAAAGTCAAAAACATGAAGAGCACTTATCATTCCGGGGGGTGTCATTAGAGAGAGAGAGGTTTTCTGTTTGCTGTGGGTTGCAAGGCATCTACGTTCCAGGAAGGAGATGGTGGAGGAAACTTGAAATAATTCAACCTGTAGAAATCCATTCTTTTGCTGCTGACTGCAATACGGATGACCTTCTTTGTGTTCAGATAAAGGTGTGCATCAAGAATTTTACCATGCCAAATTTTGTAATGTGTTCATATATTTGGTGCCAAATCCCACCAATACTAATAAATTTAAAAGTTATTTTGCAGAACATTTCTCCAGAACATTACCGGATATTGTGGTATACATAGATACTATAACTATTGTTTTCGAGGAAGCCTCAAAGAATGGACTTCCTTCATCATTACCACTTGCATGCACAGAAGCTGGAAATGACCACAGTTTGCCAAATCTAGCCCTCAGGTGTTTGTTCATTCTAGGTATCGTTATGTACTCTTCTTTGTTGGTTCAACTGCATTTGCCAAGGTTAATCCAGTTTGCTAACACTTTTCGGGGGTGGTTTGTACATCTTTGATAATGTTCTTTAGTTGATTGGACAATCTGGCTTTACTTTGGGAAAAGTCCTTTTCTATATACAAGAAAGATAAATTTATTTCTCTTTTGCTTTCTCATCCAATTTACTTGTTCATTCTCACTCCTTTAGCTCAATCATCCTGGATTAGGCTGAAGCTTACTTCTATCTCTCGGTGGGTGCTTAGTGAGCGATTCAATGACAATTTATGGCTTAATTAATATTTGTTTTGAAATTGTTGGAGTGATGCGTGACAATGCTTCTGGTTCATGATTTTGACTTGAGCTAGTAGTCTCCCAGCAGCCTGAGAATCATCATCTACAAAAACTTCATAATGCCCTTTTCTGATATATATTGAGAAGGAAAAAACCATAAGATCATGCTATTAATTCTCAGTTTTATGTGGAAAAGAAGAGAAAACGAGCAAAGGCAGAAAAGAGATCGATTGCAATTGCATGCTGCTATTCATGTGTGTGATATATGGAATGATCAAGTAAAATTATGAATCAAAGTGATATACGGAATGATCAAGTAAAATTATGAATCAAACTTTTTCAGTACATTTCTTTGAATTTACAGAAGTTACCTATTTTTACTATTATTCTGGATCATAACCATAGAATTCTCAGTAAATTTTGAATTATAAGTGCATACACGGAACACTCAAAAGAGTGTTAACTATATTGACTGGTATCTTGTATAACTTCAATGGGGGAAACAATCTTGATTCATGAGTTTCATTCTTTACCATGAGCTTATTTAAGTTTTTCCCATGGCAGGAGAGGTGAGGAGCACTCATTCATTCTCAAACCAGCATCTTCTGAAAAGGATTCCAAGGTTCACAAAAAAAGGCTATCCCCATCATGCGGTCTTCATCTTGTACCAAATACTGTGGAAGGAAGAAGTGCGTTAAATGCTGATCAGCATGCAATCATGGTATCATGTCGCTGTAACTACACTGGTTTTCATTATTTTTGTGGTTTGCTTCACCATCTAAACTATTTGAAGTGCTTGTTTATTTACTTTCACCAACCTTTTGTTTCATGCTTTGTGTTGAATGTAGACTCAAGGCTGTTTTTTAAGCAGCCAACTAGTTGGCGACCAAATATCTCAAGGGATCTTTTGATCTCTGTTGCGTCTGAAATGTCGGGACAATCTTCTGGACCCAATGGGAAAGTCTCTCAGCTTCCTGTTCAGGTTGTTCTTCTTTTGCATTTTTTTCACTTTGTTGAAATTTTTTTTTTTTTCTCATCTTCTGAAGCTGTTGTCAAATTCCCAGGTTTTAGCACTACAGGCTTCTAATTTGACATCTGAAGATCTAACTCTGACGGCGCCTGCCTCATTTACTTCATCTCCATCAGTGGGATCCTTGACTTCTACCCCAACAACACCAATGAGCTCATTTGTTGGTTTGTCCGAGTCTGCAGGTATAATAACTGGTGAGAAATATGGCTCTGCAGTGCAGGCACTGTCCTCTGTGACTACCATGTCAGAGAATATGAAATGGAATAGTGATGGTGGAGTTCAGTCTGTTTCTTTTATCGAACAGTCTTCTCCCATATCTGATGTTATTTCGAGTACAGGCTTGGGTTGCACGCATCTGTGGCTGCAGAGTAGAGTTCCATTAGGGTAATGTATCTCACTCTTGAGCTCATTTCTTTATTGGACTCTGATCTGGACATATTTTTACAACGTAGGTGATTATACAGATGTGTTCCTGTTCAATCTACGACTACCATCAAGCTTGAGCTTCTTCCTTTGACTGATTGGATAATTTCCCTCGACACTTTACAGATAGATGTTAAGGAGAAAGGTATCTTCAACTTACATATATCGTGGATTTCATATATTTTTTGGATTGTATAAAATAGGTTTTCTTTTTTTCTTCTGCTGTCAAAAGCTGAACCCTTTCATTAATTATAATGAATTCTCATTTACTTGATTTTTTTTCCAGAAAAAACTTGACCAATTTTGACAAATACTGCCACCCTCTCCTTTAAAAGCTGAACCATTCAATTATTATACTGAATTCTCAATTTTTTTATAAAAAAATGTTGATCAATATTGATGCAAACTGCCATCCTCTTCCTTTATAATAGGCATAGAAAGATATCTCTTGCAAGAATGTCTTCTGATATTTTTCTGAGAAAGTAAAAAGTATTATATTTAAACTGCATGCTCCAAGTGGTCTTCTGCGTAATGTATGCCCTCTTGCTCTCAAATGCTGAATTTTCTTGTGTATAACTTGTCTGCTCTCACCATCTCTTCAAATAAAACATGAAAGCTAATGCCATCCTGTAATGGTATTGAATGTTTTGGGAATTGAAGATGATTCTCCAAGTTTGGGTCATTGACAAAATGCATAAGCATGCATATTTATCAGTGTTGATCCTGAAGGTCGCCGTATTTGACTGGCCTTGTTTGTTATTCACCTTACCTTGGCTTTCAGATATAAGAGCTGCTGGCATCATATTGGAGTAGAATTGTTATCATCTGTTGCTTATGTTCACTATTGGAGTTGACTGCGATAATGGCTCGTATTCAATCTGTGTACTGCTATAATCTACATGCTGGCAGGTTCTGCTTCTATCAAGATCTAAACTTCTTGTGGGCAACTACTTTTTTTTGTGCAGGTCTAACTTATATTGCTGAGCACGCCCTGAAGATAAATGCAACTTCCAGCATTTCCACAAGGATCATCTAGGATTGAAGATGTATTTGTTAATTTCCATTGCTTCCCAGAGTTTATCTTCAACCATGTGAAGAGATTTAGAGGGCTGTACTCTTTGTAGATAAATCGAATTGTGTATTATATTCTTTTAGAAACCTTGTTTACTATTAATACAAAAGGGGTGCACTGAAATTTTCCGGGGAAAGGTGGATTTGTGTGTTTATGGCTGGCATAAAAGCAGAGTTAGACTGATGTCGAAGAGACTTTTTTTTTTGGGGGGATCTGGTTCATAAAAGCAGGGTTCACTGTTGTCCAATTGTTCGTGATTTGCAATGTTTTTTTTTTTTCTTCGGTTTATGTGTGGTAATGGATGAAAAAATATTCTTTATTTGAAAATATATTAAAATATTTTTTTAATATTTTTTTAATTTTTAATATTAATACATCAAAATTAAAAAAAACAATTTAAAGTTTTTTCACATTTATAAATGAATGTTATTGTATTATTCGTTATTTTATCTTTTTTTCTTATCAAGAAAAAAATTTAAAAATGTTTTTTATTTTAAAATATATTGAAATATTTTTTTTTTAATTTTTAATATTAATACATCAAGATAAAAATATTTAAAAAATCAATTTAAAGCTTTTTCACATTTATAAATGAAAGTTATTGTATTATTCGTCTTTTAAGTTTTTTTTCTCATCAAGAAAAAAATTTAAAAATATTTTTTATTTTAAAATATATTAAAATAATTTTTAAAATTTTTAATATTAATACATCAAGATAAAAATATTTAAAAAATCAATTTAAAGCTTTTTCACATTTATAAATGAATGTTATTGTATTATTCGTCATTTTAGCTTTTTTCTCATTGAGAAAAAGGTAAAATTTGTAAGGAAAAATAAAAAATAAAATGGTAAATCATGATAGATGAGAGATACTAAGCGGGGGGACTTGAATGTCAAGCTTCATCGATATTTAACGTGTAAAAGTAAACGAAAGGATGTGATTCAGTAACAGAGTTTAATAAAAGGGGTCAAATTAAGAATATTAACTAATAAGGGACCTCGTTAAAAAAAGTGAAAAGACAAGGATGTTCGTGCTAGTTAACCATGGTTGTCAATATCATCCCATCCGATCCCATCCGATCCGGTATGTCCGAGTTTTATATTAGTTAAAAAAACAGAATAAATATTCATATATTTTATATTATATAAAATCTCATTTTATAACGTCTTCGAGTCGCTCTGCCAATCATTCCATTTCTTTCAACAGTTAAAGATAGACTTTTTCACCAAAATTCTTCATTACATCACTTATAATATTTATCAAATTTGATCTAACAAAATTATCTACAAATTTTATTGAATCTTATTGCTTGATGTTTGAGAAAATTAATCTACTGGTTGGAATAATATTATCCTCTTTCCTTTTAAATGATCATAGATACTTGTAAAGCAATTCAATCACGTGTCACTATCTTTTATTTATTCATTTATTGTAGAAAACATTAAAAGATATGTTTTTTTTTGCGGTAAATAGAGTTAGCGTGTTTGGAAGTGTGGTTGCGGTTGCTTTTCAAAGTGTTTTTTACTCAAAAATATATCAAAATAATATATTTTTTATTTTTTTAATTATTTTTTACATCAGCGCATTAAAATGATCTAAAAACACTAAAAAAATATTAATTTGAAGTAAATAAATTTTTTTTTTCAAAAACGCTTTTGAAACGCAGAAACAAACATTGAGTGATTTGATTATAATTTATTTATAATTTAATACACCCTGGATTTATTATTTATTTTTTAATAATTTATTTTGGTCTTTTAAATTTTATTTTGGGTGATTTGATTATAATTGAAAACCAATTGTATTTTTTATTTCTTAAACAAGAGTGAAATTGAAAGAAGAGGGATCAAAATAAAAACGACACCAAACATGGGTGTCATGCTAGGAATTTCATGAAAAATACACTTAAATTCTCAATCTTTAAATATAACTTAATTTATACAATTTAGATCCCTTTAAATTTCAAAAAATCACTAGATTTTTTTGGTTTCCACGCAATGAGATAGGTTTGATGGTGGTGTTCTAAAACCTTAATATTGCTTGAAAAAACCAAATTTAAATCAAGGGAGATAAATCTAATCTAGTTTTATTTTGGGTTCTTGTGTTTTTTGGTTTGATGGGTTGTTTGTAGGTGTTCAAAGGGTGCTAATTAAGTTTTTTAGCTTGAAATAATTTAAAAATAAGTTTTTAGAGCAAATGAAACATTGCTACTATAATTTAAATAGTTGTCTATAAGTCCAGATTCCATTCCAACCACCACTATGTTGGCTGAAAAAATAATAACAATGTTTTATTTGGGGAGAACTAGCATGTATAATTTAGCATATAATTTTTTTATCTACAAAAATACATTGGAAGAACTAGCATGTATAATTTATTTTTAGGAGAAAAAATATCTAATCCGCAGTAAAACGTGGAGCAAATAACTAGTTTTTTCTATAATATATAATGATGCAATAACATTACATTACATGTATATATTACTTAATTAACTAAGTTTTTTTATACGAACTGGAATAACAAATTCATCAATAATAATTATTTTTAATTATATAAAAATCATGCTATATATTATAATATTAACTTTGAAATAGAACAGTGAAATAAATCTATACTGAACCTTTTCGTATCAATTGAAAATCAAGAACCACCTCTGGAACTGCCTTGTAAAGAAGTAGTTCTAATTTTTTAAAATATTTTTTTATTTTTAAAAAATTATTTTTGATATTAATATATTAAAATGATTTGAAAATATTAAAAAAATATTAATTTAAAATCAAAAAAATAAAAAAAATATATATTTTTTTAAATATTTTTAAAACACAAAAATAATCAATAAAAATAGTAAAGTGGGCACATTATGAAAATATAAAGAGTAAAAGGACTAAATGTACAATTAATCCTCAGTGCTATTATCGAGAGAGCAGCGGACATTTCCTGGTCTTAACTGATTAGAAATATGAAAAATAGAAGACCAAACCATGTTGTTGTCTGTCTCAATGGTTTCCACAGTTTGATTATTTTTAAAAATCTTTAAAAAGGGGCTATCAATTTTTATGTACCTGACGTGATCTAGCCCTTCTTTTCTCTTTTTCAATTGGGTTTGTGGGTATTGAAGAGAAATTGCTAAATTTGAAACCTCTTTTTTTGGATGTGGCAAGTGGTGGGATTTGGGGTGTTGGTTTGATGAAAAGTGGGTTTTGGAATTTAGGGTTTTTGAAGAGGAAAGGAGAGGATGGGTTTAGGCAGTGAAGAAGGTAAAGTGAAGTCTTCTTGGGATGTGTGCAAATCAAAGGAGAGGAAGAAGAAAGATGGTACAAAGGCGGGGTGTTGGGTCAAGTTAAGGCTTGTTGGGGGCTGCATTTCGTCAAGATCCAAAGTTGATAGCTCTGTTAGTGGGACTAGTACCCATTTTGGTAATTCCGATTTCTCTTCACTTCAATTTTTTTTTGGGGGTTTGATCAATGTGGATTATTTGTTTTAGTTCAATCAGTTTGTCAGTTAAGATTGGCATGGTTTCCTTCCTGGGATGTTTGTTCAACCAAGAATGGTTTTGCAACCGAATGTTTAGTTTCTATGTGCGTGCGTGTGTGCATAACAGTGACTTTAAAAGGAACTAGCAACAGCTATTTTCACTGCTTGCACCATTTAAAAGCTGCATGAATACCGAAGCCTGACTTGGCTGTGAGATCCATTGACAGGGTGAAGGTTTTTCTATGAAAACTTGGAGTACTTAGATTTTGCAGAAACTACTTCAGGTCATGCTAGACATAAGTTGTTTTCTTTCCCGCAGTTTATCGCAAACATGCAGAATTACTATTTGGAGAGTCATCTCTAACAGTTTTTTGTTTATTTTATATCCGCTAGCTTGGGGAAGCCGTTATTTTTAGTTCAAGCGGAAAATAAAGGAAGGGAATTTTTCCGTATTGGTACTTGACTGAGTCATTCATTTACTTGATTGACTTGATGTTTTTGGTTAGATTTGGTTCTTTAATTTCTTTTTACCTTGGTGTTCTGGTCAGAGCTTTGCAATAAATGCTTGGTATCATGATTTCCTTGTTAGTTTTTTTATTATAACAATTATGTTCCTCGTTTCCAAAAGCAGGCTTGACTAAAGTCTTAACCTTTTAGTGATGTAGATAATCTGATTTAAGTTTATCGAACTTGCTTTTTTTTATTTCTTCTTAGAAATGATTTTTTTCTTATTTGTTGAAAACATTGCCTTAGTTCGAATCAGCTTCAATCCCATAGTAGTGTTGAAAAGATGTGTATAGTTCTTGGCTTTGGCAGAAAGTAGGACCAGCTGTTTCATCAGTTTATTTGAAACAAACTCCTTCAAATGATTGCAGCCATTTCCAGAATCTCAGGAAAATGGCAGTGAGTTTGGAATAATCATTAGTGTGCTGGTGATGGTAGCATGACTGATGAGTTGGTAGGTGTGTAATGGAAACATTCTAGTGGTGATAATAGTGGTAAAGATTGGGTTGCTGAGCTGCCCAATGGATTTAAGGAAAATTTTACCAGGTGAAGGACAGATACTTTGGTTTCAAAGGCACCTGCGATAGGGGCTGTGTGAGGTTGGAAGAGTGACTATCATGGTTAGTTTAAATAGCAGAATGTGGGAATCTATGATTTGTGTATGTGGAGAGTTCAAGTTAAAAGAAACCACGATTATCGTTACAAGGATATATGGTATTACCGTGTAGTTTCATTTTTGTTGAATTTACATGTACATGCTACACTGTAGTTTATGCTTCAATTTTTTTCTTATTTACCATTTTAATTATGATCTGGGTTGGGTGTCACATCTCTTTGTCAAACCTGCACACAGTGGCATGCAGTTTAGCATTTCATTGAAAAGCTGGTGTGCTTGTATCCAGAAGGGCTTGTAGCACACGGTGCTTTATTTGTCTATTTCATTGTTATGATTATCATCCCTTAAGATTTCATTTTACAGTAGTCTGTATTCTAATAGTGTAAGTTTGTGAATCAACAGAAAGTAAATCCATAAATGATACAAGCACAGACCAACCAGCTGTTCCTGTTGTCTCATCGTCAACCACAAGCAATACAGAAAGTAATTCATCCCTTTCCAAACTTGAAGAGGAGCTTAAAGTTGCTTCTCGACTGCGGAAGTTCACATTTAATGATCTCAAACTGGCAACTCGAAATTTTAGACCTGAGAGTCTTCTTGGTGAAGGTGGCTTTGGTTGTGTTTTCAAGGGATGGATTGAAGAAAATGGAACTGCTCCGGTGAAACCTGGTACTGGCCTTACCGTTGCTGTTAAAACCCTTAATCATGATGGGCTCCAGGGTCATAAAGAATGGCTGGTACCAGACTTTCCTAATCTATTTACTTCACATATAAAAGTTCACTATCATATTTTCTGTGCCTTTTCATTTTCAATAATTTTGTTTCCAAATCGTTTGGATTTCTTACTCCTAGGTTTGCTTTTAATTGTTGGATCTGTGTGGCAGGCTGAAGTAAATTACCTTGGTGATCTTGTTCATCCTAACCTGGTTAAACTGATTGGTTACTGCATTGAAGATGATCAAAGGCTGCTAGTTTACGAGTTCATGCCTCGAGGAAGCTTGGAGAACCACCTATTTCGACGTATGCAACCACCATTTGCTTTTCTTGTTGGCCCTTTTTTCTCTCCCTTGAAAAACAATTATGGTTTCTAGTATGAAAGTAATTTAAAATGTGCGGTGAAAAATTATTCTCTCTACCCTTTTTCTCTACAGTAATGGACTTTTCCAGAATAGAAATTACAAAAGCATTTACATAAAATAGCTGGGGACATCAGATAAGCAATGCTTGCACTGGAGATTGGTTGTGTGTATTTATGTGTATGCATGAACATATCTCTATTTATGTTCAGAAGTGAATCAAATACATGCTAGATCGTTGGTGATGAAGCTCAGGATGAGCTGTGAAAATTTTGAATTCTGTCACGTTTACCTAAGGCCACAAAGTTATTGAAAGTTCTAGCAAATCATCAAACTTGTATCAGATTTCCCCTAGATTTTTATCAAACAGCCAAGTTTAACAATGAAAAAGTAACACAATGAAACAGCTGAATTTTATAAAATGGAGCTGTTTTATTACCACCCTTTCATATATATGATTTTGATACGCAGATGCTTTTTCTTACATGGCTAGAGTTGTATTGACATTGCCAGGTTTTGCTGTGTTGCGCAATTTGCTTATTAAACATCATTCATTTTTTATGGAAATTTTATATGCAGGGTCCCTACCTCTTCCATGGTCTATAAGAATGAAAATCGCTCTCGGTGCTGCCAAAGGTCTTGCCTTTCTTCATGAAGAAGCTGAAAGGCCAGTGATTTATCGTGATTTCAAAACCTCCAATATATTATTAGATGCGGTACATAATATTACTATAGCAATATTTTTCCTCTTCCTCCTCTTCACTTAATTGGTGCATCCTACTAATCAAATTCTGTATCAGGATTACAATGCCAAGCTTTCTGATTTTGGACTTGCCAAAGATGCTCCCGAGGGAGATAAGACCCATGTATCAACCCGGGTGATGGGAACTTATGGTTATGCAGCCCCAGAGTATGTAATGACCGGTAAGCATGATTTTCTCTTAATCCCTCAGTCATTTTCTCATCCTAATTTGATGAAAGATTTATTCTTTTCCCTAAAAGCCTAGATAAGCATATCTAGCTTTCTTTTTAACCCTAATTGCCTGCGTTACAGGCATATTCCAGTTGGCTCTGGGAAAAACTTTAGCTTTTCTGCATGAATTAGGAGGATAGATTTTGTATCTGTTCTCTGCATGTACCAAAGTGTTTATATTAGGATTTTGTATCTGTTCAGTGCCAGAGTTGAATCAAACTCCATGCGAGGCTGACGAAATTGGCTGGGGGGGGATTTGGTGTAAGGGGAGGGAGGGAAGGGGAGGATTTTGAAAGGTGCATGCCCCTCATATAATAAGAACTATCAACCCTCAAATTGGGAGTCAAAAGCAGTAAAAAATCCAACTCAATCTCTCTATTCTTAAATAACAAAACACCCTTAATTTAAAATTAGAAAGGAACTGCATTCCCCTCATTAAAGATATCCTCTTCATCAGTTATCTCTGGTCCCCCTTCCCCTCTCCTAGACCGACACATTTGAACCAGAGAAGGGCATTTAATCCAACCGTTCCTTCTTTCTGTACCTTTACAAATCCTTCTGTCCTTGTTTAGGTATTTTTTTTTTTATTCTAGATAATAGGTAAAAATGACAGACAATATTGGATTTGCATGTATCTGTAGTAGGCATCCGATTGTATGCAGTCATGTGCCTCCAGGTAGTCAGTCCTGTTCATATTAGGTAGGAAAGGTTCGCAACACTCTTCTGCTGCTGCATGTGATCATCATTACATCAAGGCTAAACAGGCTAAAACACTTCTGTCAGGACATCTTACATCAAGGAGCGACGTCTACAGTTTTGGTGTGGTCTTGCTTGAAATGATAACCGGCAGGAGATCCATGGATAAGAACCGTCCTAATGGAGAGCATAATCTTGTTGAGTGGGCGAGGCCATATCTAGGAGAGAGAAGAAGATTCTACCGGCTGATAGACCCTCGACTTCAAGGTCACTTTTCAATAAAAGGAGCCCAGAAAGCTGCACAGCTGGCTGCTCATTGCCTTAGCAGGGATCCTAAAGCCAGGCCTCTAATGAGTGAAGTGGTCGACACATTGAAGCCTCTGCCCAACCTCAAGGACATGGCAAGCTCATCGTATTATTTCCAGACCATGCAAGGTGACCGGGTCGGGTCTAGCCCAAATGCAAAAAATGGTGTCCGCTCACAGGCTGGATTGTTATCTCGGAATGGGCACCAACAAAGGAGTTTTTCAATACCACAGGGTCCCCATGCTTCTCCTTTCCACCATCAATATCCCCACCAATCTCCAAAACCCAGTGGCAAACCATAGCACAGGATCAGTGAAGTATCTGCTTCTTTTAGCTGCCTCTTTTCATTCATTTCTTTTTTCACCCTTTTCTTACTATAGATGTTATTTTCTGTGAAAGCATTTGTTCTTGTACAACTGAGAAGGCAATGGAGGAACATGTCCCTATATGTTGTATTTAGAATGATGACCATCCTTCACACACGGGATAATGATGAGGCTTATGGCGCAAAATGTTAGTCGATTGCCCTCTACAGTCCAGAAAATGTTAAGGAATATTAGGTCCTGTCTGATTGAATTTTTTTCATAACTCGATCGGAAAAATCCGATTGGGATTGTTTCCATGTTCCATAATAACTCGACGTTATTCAGCCGGACAGGTATAAATTGCCTCTTTCAATCAACAAAAAATGGTGAGAAGGGTGGTTAAAAGATTATAGCATGTTAGAACAAACGTCCAATAATATAGGTATTGTGAATAAAGTTTATTCATGTACTGTGATTCATGATATATGTACTTATGTAAGGATCTCAGCCTTGAAGACCACTTCTTGAGTAACTTCTAGCGATCATTCTTTGTCGTCTAAATAGTGATTCATCTCACCCAGTTCGCCTTGTCAATTGCTCTTTGGATGTGCTCTCAAAAATCTTATCTGCATTTCCAACCTCAAACCCATCTCGCCTGTGAAACTCCTTGACCTGTTGAAGATGGTGATGGAAGTTACTACCTCGTAATTGAGCATTAAAGAAACAATTCATTTCTTGACAGTCAGATTAATGAGGATCTTGATGTCTATCAATCAGACTGCTCTGGTAACAATCCTCGATATGGCAGTGATCTCAATAGGCTTGGGAGAATCAAAGTGAAAGAAAATATCATTTCAAGGAGAACACAAGGGAATCCTTTACCTCTTCCTTGCGTAGATTTTTATATTGTGGCAACACAAGGCGTTCGGCAAACTCTATGTATGAGCAGGGAACTGATTCAGTGAAGCCATCAGAAAACTTGAAAGAGATTGAGTCGGCTACAGTTGAGCTTTGAAGCAGGAGACCATCAGGGCTCACTGGCAGTGGAGGAAAAGAAATCATTTAATTATTATCAAACCTCTCAGAGAAAGAGTATGCAATTCGAAACCAATTATAAATAACTAGTACAGTAACTAAAACAACATACTATACTTGATCTATGACAATAAGAGTATAGATGAAGTCACTCCACAATCTCTGAGAAAGACCATTATTTATGGTCCCTTGGCAGGCAGTGCTAAAACAAATTCAAAAGTAGCTGAGATGCATGGGAAGCAGGAAAAAAAAATTAAGTTGCTAAAATTTCTAGTATTGGATTGAGGTCATAGTTATAGAACCCAAACAAAACATCTCTTAATCCATTCAGGTGAAGTTTTATTTGAACAGGAAATCTAGGACAAAACATTTACCCATAATTATTATCAGCAGCACTAGACAAGATAATTTCCTACAATTTTAGCTTACAAGAAAACTAGCACGGGGACGCAAGATTAAAAAGAAAGAGTTACCAAACCTTTGAGAGCACCCCCTTCAGAATTCAGTTTGAATCCATTCTCTTGGAGGAACTGATTGAGGGCTCTGATATTTGTCAAGTGAGTTTTCAGGCGATGAGTGGAAATAGTGACATGGTTGAGTGCATAACCATTGACAAGTGTCCAGGCAGCATATTCACTCTCCCTAGGCATCAATAAAAATATATAACAGCACAGTTAAAACACAAATCTTGTATTGAGAAAAGAAAATTGAAGTACAAGTTAAAAGAGTAAATTACTACTTTGCCAATTGCTGAAAGTCAGAAAAGAAGGGCTTCTTCCATGTTAACGACCCCAGAGCACTAGCAAGAGTTGCATGCTTGTATCCACTGCCTGATGTTTCTATGTATTTTTCAATAATTTCCTAACACATGAAGTTAATTAAATCTTCAGTCTACACAGAAGAGGATGGATTAATATAATTAATGATACAATGAAGTACCAACCGTCACTACTATTAGCACTACTCACTTGAGCTTGTGGACTTAATTGATCAACGAGAAGCTCTGATATAAAAATTCTTGGCAAAGGGCCATTAACACCACTGCCAGTGGCAGCATCCTCATGCGGGAGGCCACTGGGAGGTGAAAACCACAGAGCTTTCAACTTTTTTGCTGGAAATCTCAGCTCCTCCTGTTGTTTATACCCATAATCCAGGAAGAAACTTGCCATGGACTCAATCCCATGACCCTTCACCTATAATGATAATAATAATAATACTAATAAATCAAATCAAATTAAAAAAAATCTATCAAAATCAATTAGTTTCTTTTCAAGTTTTATGTAATTAACAAAAAAAATAGATACCCCAAAGGTCCTGAAAGCAAGATGATCATAGCAGATATGGTCAGCATCATCAACCGACTTAACCAAGTCTAGTATAGCTTTTGCTGTTGGATTTCTCTTCAAATAAACCCTTTCCATGCTTCCTAATACACTCCTCATCAACAATAATGATTCTTCTTCATGTCCCTGTCATTTTTTTTTTGAATAAATAAATAAATTAATTAACTCTATCGATTTAATCAATCTGTCCAGCTTGATTATTAATCAATCAATCACCTGAGATCTGGAAATCTGATGATCAACTTTAGATCTTGAGGCATGAACGGTGGTGGTGAAGAGATTCCGACTTCCGGTCACGGGAAATGATTTTTTCTTCCATGAGATTATGGAAAAGTGAGGATTGATCGTTGATAAGTACAGTGAGGGCATCTTCTCCGTCATCGTTGTTGAGTACAGTGAGAGCATCTTCGTCGTCATCGTTGAATTTAGTTTCTCCGACGAGAATAGCTTTTCTTTTTCGGTCCGAAGATTTTTTTATTCCTGATAGGCTTTTCTTCTTTTGGTATAGACGAGAATGGCGATCTCACTCCAAAAAGCGCAAACGTGTCTAATGGCACAGTATTTTTAATTTTCGATTGTTATATTATTTTATTTTAAAATTTACCATAACATACCTTCTGCCTTATGGGCATAACACCCGGGTCAGACCGATAATATTTTGTTTTTCAAAAATGATATTATAGGTTATTTGGAATTTTTTAAATTGAATCTAATTAAAAAAATTAATGAGATTTCTTGTTTAAAATATTTTCTAGTATTAAAAATATAAATTTTTAAAATTGTTATAAAAGTAAATTAGAGACCAATTTCTCTTATTTACTATACTAAAAACAATTAATGTTAAAACTAGTTTTTTTAAAAATATTCATTTTTTTAGATATATTTAAAAAAATAAAATGAATTCATTTTTTTAATCAATTATAGTAAATAATTAATTACAAATAGCCAATAAAAAATAGATTAATTTGTATCAATCTATCAAGTTAATCTAAAAATAATTAAATAAAAATTAAGGTAAAAATAGATGAAATTTGAAATAACCAAACTCAATGTTCAAGATTATGTTCACATGTAATACAAAAGAAAAGATCTTGAAATATCAAACGGAGAAATGTGAGAAAAGATCCGTCAATCCTAATGTCGATTATTTGATTAATGCTTTCTTGTATGGTACTTAATTGTCAATTGTGGGGTCTTTAAGTTTTATTTGTTTTGTGAAATGAGTAGTTAATTGATTTTTGCAATTAAAATTATACATATACATAATATTCAATTTAAATATAAAATATGAAGAAATTATGTTAATATATGAAAATATATGAAAACACAACATTAGAGATGCTTTTTTTATATATCGAATTAGGTCTCTACACCCCGAACAAGATCTACACCCTGCGGCCCGCGGCCATTAATATTAGTGGATAAAAAAATCAAATTAAATATAATGCAATGAGTATACCTCTTAACTCTCATTCACTTTACCAACTTAGTCATCTAATGATAATTTACATTAAACATGTTGATATGTCCATAAAGACAAGAAAAAATGATAATTTTATCCAATCTGTTGGATATTTAATATTATTCAATCTAAAAAAAATTAAATTTTTATATGGCTTAATCTAAAATGAATAAAATCTCACTCAATTTGAGCGGGGCTGTATTTCACTCAGATTATTATTTCATCTGATTTTTTTTAACTTTTTTTACGTTATAATTTTATTTTTTAATATTATATATGGATTTTTAATCTTTTGACTTGTAGATTCTTATGGTTTTATGCACTTTGTTTTCTATGCTTCGGTTTTATTTTTGTAAAATCAAGTTTTTTTTAAAAGGATTGGGTTAGTTATGCTGTGACATCCATCAAGTATAAAGAAAGTTAATTTTGGAGGTAGCTTAACTGGTCAGGTCTTGAATTTAGTCTTCAATAATCACGAGTTTAAGTCCTCTCATGGTCAATAAAAACTTATATAATTATTAATTTTAGAGTTTATATGATTAGTTAACATAGATGTAAACTTTAAAAAAAAAATTACCTATATGATCCTCCGTCAGAAGGGGAAGGGAGGCGACGAGGTCATAGGTTAGCAAAATCATTGCCTTCCCAGATTAAAGAGGCAAACACTAAAAATCTGCCACGTAGCATTAAAATTAAGAGTTCAGCTTTAATAAAATCATTCCATATGTTCTCACATTAAGATGGAGACTTCTTTATCGACAATGATAACCATAATACATAGATAATGATACGTATGGATAAGGATATAGTTATCACAACTATAATCAATCTATATTATATAATTGTCACTCTACGGTGTGCATCGATGGATTCAAAGTTTCTTAAAATGTTTTAAAAATATCCAATGATTCCAAGAAGAAAAAAAAAATTAGAACCTCTGAAACCAACTAATATCATCCAATTAATTTTTTAAGTTCAAAAGTAATCTGAACAATTAGAAGAAACATAATTTAACTTAAAAAATTCCTAGATATTTTTTATTAAAAAAAATATTAAAATAAAAGCATATTGAATTGATTCAAGTCAACCTAAATTAACATGTATAATCTATAATTCAAGTCATGGATCATTATAACCTCATAGAAAATAAATAAAAAAACATTTTCAAACTCAATTCTCAATCAACATGATATTGAAAAGATAAAATAAAAAAAATCAATAAAAAAATAACCAAATCAACCCGAGTCAACTTGCTAAACTTAGATCATGCAACTGAGAACCTAATAGAAAAAAATTTAAAATAAATTATAAAGCACAATTCCCAATTAATCCAATATTAAATGACAAAAATAAAAAAAATCAATAAAAAAACAAAATTAAAAAAATAAAAAATAATTAGCTAAACTTATGACTCAAACCATAAGCATAAAACTGAAATAATCTCATAAAAATTAAATTAAAACAAATTATAAAGATCAATTCTCAATCTATCCAATATTAAAAGATAAAATTAAAAAAAAAATCAATTACAAAAAACAAGTCTACCAAGTTAATCCATCAAGACTTAAATCATAAGATTCAAACAACTCTATAGAAAACAAATCAAAAAAACTTATTCTCTAATAAATTTAATGTCGAAAAATAAAATTAAAAAATAAAATAAAATTAGTTTTTTCTTACAAAAAAAAATTGATACTAAAGATATCACAACTAAAATCAATATATATATATATATATATATATATATATATATATATGACAATAAATTTTCATAAATATTTATCATAAAACTATAAATCCTGCCTTATGTTAGATTAAATCCTGTTTGTTTTTGCGTTTCAAAAATATTTTTAAAAAAAATTAAAATTTTTTTATTTTTTTCTTTGCTTTAAATTTTAATTATTTTAATACGTTAATGTCAAACATAATTTTTAAAAAATAAAAAAATATTATTTTAATATTTCTAAATTAAAAATTCTAAATTAAAAATACTTTAAAAAGCAACTACAACCAAAAGACTCGGCGGTACTCAACAACCAGGAAAAGAAAAATAATTAATATGATCAAACCAAAAATATCCAAATGCAGCAACTCTGCTCCAGAACATGTATACCCTCTTATTGAGGGCGGATGCAAAATTTTGAAGAGTAAATTGGTGCCTGACACCAATTAGAATTATTTTCTATGAGACCATAACCGTCAAATATGTGAAACCCAAACACATCACAGAAACTGATGGAAAGTCTGTCATCCTTCAGTGTATTATTGCTCTCTGCAACGAACAAAACAACTGAGATACAGTCACACCACCAGAAGTTGCCTGGTCTAGGGCTTGAGAGCCAAGGCCAATCCAATCTTAGCGCTCTTTTCAATTGCCTTCGTATCAACCTCCCCCGAGATTGTGAAGAGAGACTTGGGGCGCCACTCATGCTGGATAAGGGCACTCGCTTTCCCATAGTTGTTCAACCGAGCCTTCACTGTAGTCAGGGGGTCGAGTGCATGCTGCGTGCCAATGGTCAATGTGTTTTCATTGCTTGAAAAACTACGGGTCAGCTCTGCACCAACGGCTGTACTGGTCAATGGTCTCACTGTGTGGTAGTAGGAAGCAGTAAGGGTGTCTCCCTTATCATTGCTGTGGTCATCATCAAAAACATTCCCATCAGCAAAGGGAGACTTCAAATAAAAAATATGCACAAACAGCAGAAATAACTCCACTTTAATGTTTTAACATCGAGCTAATTCCAAGTTCAGAGTAAAAATGGTTGTCCTAGATGATACAAGAGAGTAGACCTTCCACAAAAATCAGAGAAATTAGTTCAGTGAGCATCTTTAGCAATACTGCCAGTAAATAATTATTCACCAGCAAATGCCTTCAAAACTTGCATTTCTCTGCATTGAACTACAGCTCAAGCTCTTTAATGGGATAGTGCCAGCAAAAGAATTCTCACGCCAGTCTTTAAACCGGTAGAGCTCAATGCTCAGTGAACATAATCAATGAAAGCAACAGAAAGTAACAGCTATTAGAGTAATTAACTAAAATGTAACTTCTTTCACCGCGTTGAATTACTCACACTGTCAGAGAAGCAATCAGGTCAGCATTTGTATAACTCAACCCTGCATTGTATTTAGTGAAGTTCCCAGTAGCAGTATCAAATGAGAGATCCGTCCCAAGAGAAACAACATTACTCCCGATCACGCCTGAGAAGTTAACAATGGGATTTGCAGTCAACCCAAGGCTAGTGCTTATCCCAGCATACTCATGCTGGTACTGGAGTTCCACCTGTTAGCACAAGAAATTAAATCAGATCATAGAGTGGCAAAAAACAGCCTCATTAACACTGTGGCATGCCCATTAATGCAGTAAGAAGTTCCAAATAGACAAGACAACCATGACCTCAATGTTTAACGACAAATACAAAAAATCAGACCAGCAATCAATAACCATAACCGCAAAATAATGATGCTCCCAACAGCCAAGCAAAGCAGGAAGTAGAAACAACTGAAAATGACAAGATAAAAGTTAATTGACAAGGAAAGAACCCTTTTACCTTGCCAGATCTCTGATCAGGGACTTTGAAGCTAAAGATGGTCTTGAGCCCAGGAGCAGGTTCGTCAATAGTAATAGTTGTGAGAAGCTACAGATGAACACACAACTATCAATTGCACAATCAAAGCATCATATTACTAGTTATATAATTATCCAACGAATGTTCACTGCATGGAAAAAAGTTATTCTAATTAGCTGCGATGAATGCCAAAAGGAATTTCATCTTTTGAAAAGAATGCGAACAAACTGCTTTACAACCTTATATAGTAATATCATGCTTCGGTCCAACAATACAGGCATGGGGTATCGTCCTAAAGAACAATCTAACAAATAAGACAGCAATACATGTAATATAAAGCAACCCTGCAATGCTCTATCCTTCACATCTATAGTCAACTGAAGTAAACGCTGTATTTAGGGAAATTTGTTTCACGTAAAATATCTTACAAAAAATTTGATCTACATAAATATTTTATGGTCAACCCACAAACTTAGTTCGTTTATTGGAAAAAAATTTCAGCTCATGAAATTTTGTAAGATATTTTACAAACAGTAATAAACTTTAGCTATCACACAACCATTTCAACCACCTTCACCACCACCATCCCATCACCACCACTATCACCTCTACCACCCCACCACCACAACACATCATCATTGTTTCACTACCACTATAATTTCAATTCATTACTTACCAAAAATCATAAAATTTGTTCTATGTAAAATGTCTTACGGAAAATATTTCAAATGTAAATTATAATGCAAAAGATTTTTTCTAAAACAAATACTAGGGGTGAGCATTGGGGTATTCAAGGGGAATGCCATTTCCAATACTTATCCCAATTATCCAAAATATTTTTTTCCTTACCTAACCCTATTTCTTTTACCCGATCAAACAATTTGGGTAATTCAGATAACTCAAATTACCTGAATTTTTTACCTATTACCCCATTAATTTTTCTTCCCCAAAGTTTTGACTACATGAGAATTAGGTTTAAGGAACATTACAAGCCTATGAGTTTTAAAAATTTATGAATTATTATTGGATAACCTGATTTTTTTTTGTTTAACCCGAATTACCCATTTTCTGGAATTTTTAAAAGTTTATAATCCAAATTAGTAGTTTTTTTAAATGCTCACCGCTACCAACACCTCCTTAAATGAAAAGGAGTTATTGAATCATGGTGGTATACTGGTGAATTAATGCGATAATTCGCCATATCTGGGATAAGAGATCACATACAAATTGTTTGACCATATAATTGAGATGAATACAAAAGTCCCATCTTCAAACAATTTACACCGGTACTCAAGAAATGTAGAGCTTCATAGCTCACCAACCCAGAGCACAAAAGAGAAGAAAGTACCTCTGATAGTGACTTGAAGTCTAAACAGGATCATCAAACAAGGGCATAATATACAAATCACAAGCACAGATAATTATCATTTCTGATTTGTTAAAAGTGAAAGAACAAGAAGGAGAGCAGGCAAGCTTTAATGTCTTACATTGGAGTTTGTGTCCACTTTTATATCAGTTGTGATGTTCTTGTTCTTTAGCTGACCGCTGACATCTGCTAAAAACAGCTCACCTTTCTTGATCCCAGTTGAAGTGAGTGCCTGGAATGCGAAATAAATATAATGTCAGATGATAATATTATAGAAGGTTGTTTTCAAAAGAAACAAGAACATATGCTTCAATGCAATTAACTTGATAGAAGACATCGAAACTAAATATCCAATCTAAAGGATTTCACATCTGCACATCCAAAACAGATGGTCCATTCTCAGGTGTAATATTTAACGAGTTAAAGAGTCTCGCGCCAATTCGAAACCCATATGCCATATCACCGATACCATAATTGCGAAAGAATTAATCATGGTAAACTAAACAAATCAATGCAATTATAATCGCGGCAGTGTTTCCTTTTATTTTCAAGGCTACACACACATGGTTGTTGCTTAATTGTCCTTTACTGTTTGTGAATCGTACAAACAGCTCAATTAAATCAGCCACAACGACATGCTGAGCAAAAAATCCATAAATGCAAATAAAATTATCAAAATAATATAGAATCCAAATCCTGCTGCTAAGAGCCAGTTTGGTATTATGATAACGGTTGTTTTTCAAAATAATTTTCGCTTGGAAATGCATGAAAATATTTTTTTTTATTTTTGATATCAACATATCAAAACAATTTAAAAAAACACAGGAAAAACAATTTGAAGCAAAAAAATAAAATAAAAAAAAATTCAATTTTTTTCAAAAATGCATTTGAAACACAAAAACAGGCTCTAAGTGCAAAGAAATTAATCGTCCAGCACTTACCAATGGAGATTGACCAATTCATTTCTCATCAATAAAAAAATTATTCAACTTAACTGTTTTCCTAGGCCTAAGATTACAACTTCTACATGGAATATTAAGGGGGAAAAAAACATGAGGATTCATCTGGGCAGTCCGTTAATTAAAAAAGAACATCAATACCACAATTTTAAAAAAATATATAATTAATAAAAAAAATAAAAGGAAAAGGAGAGAAAATTACAACTCCAGTTGAGGTATAAGTAGTGACAGTGAACTTGTGGTCGCTCTGGTAATCTTTATAGAGAAGATCTGGAAATTTCGAGAAATTAAGAAAAAAAATATCAAAATAATCACAAAATGAAAATAAATTAAGGAGTGAGCAAAAAATGAAATCCCTGTTACCTCTAGCTTTCTTGCCAATATCGACGTAGAGACCTGGGCCTTTTCCCATGATTTTTTTTTTTTAATAAATGGTATGAAACAAAAATATATTGAGAGAGAGCTTTGAATTGCTCCAGCAGAGTATTCTATAAAGAAATATAAAGAAAAAAAAAAGAAAAAAGAAAATGAGAGAACCCTACCTACTCTTTCGCAACCGTTTGATATGGACCGTTGGATCTGATGGTGTGTTAGATGGCCTCGAGGATCCTTCCTATTCTTTTGTAACCGGTTGATATCGACCGTTGGATCTGAAGCTAAGGAGCTGGTGGTTGTATGGCCTCGATAGTCGGGACGGGAGGTACTTGGGCATATTCGCCTATGTTTTTTTTTGTTTTCTTAAGAGTTAAAGTTATACTGGGGCTTGTTTGCAGAAATTGATTTCTGTTAAATTATTTTTTAAATTTTTCTGTATTTGTTTGTTATTAAAAAAATTAATTAATAAAAAATACTTTTCAGTAAATAAAAAATATTTTTTAGTCAAAAAAAATTTAGTTTAGTTTTCAGGAAAGTGTTTTTCTTTTATTTTGGGTAGAAAACACTTTCTAAAAGTTATGAAAATTTTAGAAATATCATATTATTTACTGATTATATCAAATTTGGTCCTCAAAATTTTGATTGCTATATATACATATATATTTTGTTTTGAATATTTGTTTTTTAATTTTATCATTTAAAATTTAATTTTTATATTAACTTTGATCCTCATTTTTATTTTGCTTTTCCCTTATCATTTTTTAATTGAAATTTTTTATCTATTAAATTTGGTGCTCATTCTTTTGATTGTTACTTATTTTATTTGAAATAATTTATGAAATGTTAATTATTATTATTTTAATTTCTTCATCTTTTAATTTTTTTATTTTTTATTTGATCTCTATTATTTTAATTATTATTTATTTTATTTGAGATAATCTATGAAATTATATTTTTTTTCAATTTCATTCTCATTCAACTTTTTAATTTGTAAGATGTTTTCCTCATTATTTTAATAAATTTGAAAAAAATAAAACATTGATAAGTTATTTTCCAGCTCATTTTCCATGACATAACCAAATACTGGAAAATGTTTTCCAACTTATTTTTCATTATACTACCAAACATCGGAAAATACTTTTCCGGAATTTATTTTTTCCGGAATTCACTTTCCAAAAAAAACTACTTTCCAGCAAACAAACGGACCTGAGTAACTGAAATTATTTGATTGTAACAATTGAGTATTTAATCTTTAAATTCTTATCAATAGGTATCTATGCGTCTTTTATAATTTTTACCATAATTATAATTGTTTTATATAAGTGTTTTAATTATTTGAAAATAATTTTATTTTTTTTATTAATCAAACTCCATAATACCACTATGTATTTCAATTTAATAACTAATTGGATATTTAGCATTAAAAAACTTGTTTGATATTGTGATAACGATTGTATTTTAAATTGATTTTTGTTTGAAAATACATTGAAATAATATTGTTTTTCATTTTTTAAAATTTATTTTTGATGTCAGTACACCAAAACTATTTAAAAACACTAAAAAATAATTTAAAATAAACAAATAAAATAAAATAAAATATTTTACGTTACAAGTGATAAATTAGAGAATGGATTTCAGATTTTCTTAATTCAAATACCTTTCTTGGAAATAATCAAAATTCAATTAATCATGTTTATTAAGTACAATTTTTCTAAAATAAAAAACAATATCCTTATTTTACTTATATTTCAAATAATAGCAGAAATTAAGATAAAAAAAAATTTGATAAGCCAGACGAATCCCTTAATTTCATAGTGAATTTTACGGTGAAGAATTAAGAAAACAGCCTTTGTAGGTATCTCACTGAACTAGAAAAATAAAAAATGTGTTTTCTCAAGAAAACAACATTTAATTTTTAATTAATAAACATGTTTTCGAAAACTTTTCCACGATGTTTCTTCCAGGCTCCTTTCAATCTTCCAATCGAGGACTTGAGAAAAAAATCAGAATTACTATGTATTAAAAGTACTTAACCAATCCAATACTTATTTTAGTTCATCAATAAACCTACAAGGAAATACAAAACAAATATTTCTATGATAATTTTGAAATATATTTTAAAAATTATTGTGTTTCTTATGTTAATCAAATGCGACCCATAATGTTTGAAAAATAAGAGTTCATCAAATATGGTACATAACAACTTTTCTTCAGCTATTGTCTCGATATGAACAAGAAAAAACAGCGATGCAAATAATCAGTCCCTCTGAAATGTCAAAAGGGAATACAAGACTTGGATCCTTGTACAACCGAGTTGCGTTCATGTGAGCTAGTGTTAGCCATGCACTTGGTTCTTCACAACAAGAAGAGAGAACCTATCAGCAAAAACAGAAAGTGATAGATTAGACCAGTATTCTTGGCGGTCAAATTGGCTGCATTGTAATCCGAACCGTCTGTCTTGGAAGTCACATAACTTCCCTCAGGTGTGCTTGTGGTCAGAACAACAACGATCCAGTTACCATCAGAACCTATCCCAGCTCCTGTAAACTTAGTATCATTAAGGTTATCGGAGTATGGAGTCCGTGTGAAGTTAGTGAGCACAAGACTTGGATCCAGGTGGGGAACACAAGCAGGCATCACAGCTCCATCCCTTGTGTTGGAGACATTCAAATGGCATTTGGCTAGAAGGCTCGGGTAATTGGGGAACTGCGGCTCAGTGCCTGGTACTGTGTTGGAACCCGTGGTATTTGTACAAGGTTGGTTCTTAAATTGGTCAGCTATCTCCTCAGCAAGGCACTCTGCGTTATCATTTTTTGTGAGGGTAGTCAAATTGAAGGATGTCCTGTAGTTGTTAATCCCTTGAAGAAGGGCATCCTCCTGATCACCTGCAAATAAGTGGTGGAATGAGAAGCTTAGTGTTAAGATATCAGCCGGGAAGAAAATCTTAACTTGGGCAAATTAACATGGAGCAATAGACTCATGGGACGGTACTGAAAAGAAAGCCACAGACCACTTGGGACCTGGGATCATTTCCAACTTCGTGTGCATTCTAAACAAGCAGCAAAAACTAGTTTTTGATAGCAAGAGGACAACAAGTTTTAAAACCATTTTCTTGACCTGACGAACAAGTATCAGCAAATTGCATAAAAATGATTTTAACAGAAAAACAGATTAATGGGAGAAAAAAAATTAAGCAAAGACTTGACGAGCTTGCCGATGCAAATCATGAAAGCAAACTATAATACTAGTTGGATTGCAGCTATTTCTCAGTTAACTGGGTCATAACAAGCAATCTTGCAAAGGCAAATTCACTGCATAATGTAACAGCCCGTTTGGAGACATCAGATTTGAGTAGAAATGAAATCAATTCAAGACCATTTACCAATTCCAGCGTTTTGGAAAGTTGTAAGCAATACAGATGAATTAAAAGTATCCAGATTAATTGTAATGCACATATATATTATAGAATTGGATCTACAAGACTACAGCTAAAACGACAGATTCAAACAAACAAGAACACAGATATCTCTAGATCAAGAATCAGTAATCAGATCTCACATGATAAATTAGATAATGTAAAAAGAAAAAAAAGAAAGCAGATAATTACCAAGTAATCCCAAAAATAAAGAAAAGAAAAATGGTTACCGTCACAAATGACAGGGTGACTGATCAAGCAGAGAATAATGAAGAAAACAAAGAATGGGAAGAGAAGAGAAAATCTTGAAGAAGCCATTGCTGCTGCTGCTAATTGAAGCTACTGTTGTTTTTCAAAGGAGAAAGGCGTCGGTGATGAATGAATATAAGAGAAAGAGTCCAAGAGACTACTCCTAGTAAATGAGGAAGTGAGCAGCTTGGAAGATAGATTGTTCCTTTCTTGTTTGTTGGGTAACTAACGACAGCTACCGTGCATCTGCGACGTTCTTCCTTCCACTTTCTTTATTCATAAAAGCGTTGCCCAACCCACCCCCATCAGATTTATACGCTGCCGTTTTTAGTGGTCATTAATAACAACAACAACAATAATAATAATACTGCCGCGATTCTCGTACATGCTGTCTGCATGCCGCGCGTCTTCCTTTTCTTTCTAAAAACGACACCGCTTACCGCAAAACACGATTGCCCCCCCTTTTTTTTTTTGAAAATTCACGCATTTATTTTTAATGTTTTTTGGGAAAACTAGCGACAGTCAGTAATTAGAAAAAAAAAAAAAAAAAAAAGAGCACAGTTTGATGGAAGTCACACGAGAGAATTGTGACTTTTTAAAAATTCATAGTTAAGAAATGTGAAATTTTAAATAAATGATCAACATGTGCTGAAAATGATGTACACAGTATTCTCGGTAGTATTGATGAGATGAGTAAAAAAATCACTAATATAGCTGGAAGCTCATGTGCCCCACTGTGACCATGTATACAATATACTTTAGTTGCATATTAAAAAAAAACTAAAATGACTTAGGGCTTGTTTGGGATTGTGACGGTGGTGGCGGTTCAAAGTGTTTCTCTTAGAAATGCATCGAAATGAAGTTTTTTTATTTTTTAAAAATTATTTTTGACATCAGTACATCAAAACAATCTGAAAATATAAAAAAAATTCATTTTAAACAAAAAAAAATTAAAATTTTTGAGAACACAATCTCAAACACTCCTTTAATATTTCGCTATAGACCAAAACATATTATATTATGGATTGAAACAATATAATTATTATTTTGTCCTTATATGAGAAAATTATAAAACCAGCTATTAGATAGGTAAAAATTTATTTTCATAGTGCTCATTAGTCTTTTCACATTTTAAAGCATAATAAAAATACACAGTTTTCTTAAAAACAAAATTATTTAACTATTTTTAGGGTTTTTTTCTATATTCACTTTCTTAAAGCACAACAAAGCATGCGTTCTTCGAGATATGTGTGAGGCATCTTTTAATAGCCAAACATTATCTTCCGCTATGACATTTGAATTGTCCCGGTAGCATATCTATCCCTAGGCATCGTGTGTAGCCAATGAACATATGGTTTGGTGCCACAAATCCTTTTCTCTCTCTCTCTCCCCTTGATTTATGCACCTAACCCTCTAAATTTTCAAAGCAACCATTCAATGTTTTTTTCTTTCAGATTTGGTCCAAGTTCTTTTGATTGTATTTATTTTATTTAACATAATTTATAAAATTATAAATTCTTTTTTGTTTTCACCCTCCTTTAATTTTTTTATTTATTTATCAGATTTATTCATCATTCTATTAATTGCTATTTTATTTGAGAAAATTTTTAAAACTGATTTTTTATACGATTTCATCATTCTTCAGTTTATTTCCTAACATATTTGATTCTTGTTCTTTTGATTGTAATTTTTTTTTACTTTGACAAATTTTTAATTGATATTTTTTTCCTGATTTTATTCTTCAACATCAAATTGATTAGGAATTAAGCTTCTTAATTGTGTCCGTGTTTAGGATTTCACGGGTTATGACTTTGAGAGATTGACCTAAGTTTAGGAGGTTCACACATGTTTGCTTGTTTTTTTTTCTTTCTTTTATAAGTTCATGTTTTTTTCAGTTTAATCCTTCAATATTTATTTAATTGGAAATTAAGTTGTATTTTTATTTTTTTTCTTTCTATAGGATTTTTCAGTAATCTTGAAAATAACTTGGGTTATTTTGGATCTTTTTATTTTTTGTTCTTTGTTAAATTTAGTTTTTTTAAAGAAATTCTTCTTTTGAGTATGATATTAATAGCTCATTTTTTATAATTATGGTCAATTTATATTGTTTGTTTTATTTAATGTCGATGCTATTTTTAATAATATTATTAAATTGATCAAATTTATTGAATTCAATTAAATTAATGATCCGAGTCTTAAATTTATTTTTATTTTTTTAAAAATATCAACATTATCTAAATATTTTTTTTATGTAAGGAAATAATTGACATATGGCGTCATACAAGCCACATATCTAGTGATATTGTTAGAAAAAAAAAATCACATTTAGCTTTCATGCCAAGTGTCTTATTTCGTTTAAAAATTAAATGTAAGATAAAAATGTGCTAGCTTTATAAAAATATTATTTTTCACAACTAAAATTTAGAAAATGTTAAAAAAAATATAATATAGTAATCTAACTCATTGTTAATCCTTCTTTAAACTTACATATACAGTAAGCTTTTATATGCATATCTTATTTCGTTTAAAAATTAAATGTAAGATAAAAATGTGCTAGCTTTATAAAAATGTTATTTTCCACATGTAATTTTTTTTATAATATTATTTAGAAATTAAAAATCTAGAATTTAGAAAATGTAAAAAAAAATGTAATATAGTAATTGAACTCACTTTAAATCCTTCTTTAAACTTGCATATACAATAAGCTTTTATATTCACACTTAAAAATATTATTCACCCGAATAATATAAAAATTCTTTTCATCCAAAAAACTTAATACTACCAGCTTTCAAGGATATTAAAATCTTTTTACATGGTTTATTTGTCATTTTTAAATAGAGTAGAACAAATAAGTATTTTTTTATATTGATTGCACAGTCAAACAACCAGAATACTATTAGAAGTAAAAAATTTAAAAATTATATCAAAGAGTATTTTCGTGTTTTCAATATTGTTTTTTGATTATTAAAATTTAAGTTAGGGAACAATTTGATATTTTCCAAATAAAAAAAATAATAAATAATTAAAATGCAAAGTAAAACAATGAATTAAAGGGGAAAAAAAGTTTGAGATCAAGTGGTATTTTTGTTTTTTCACAATATTTTTTTTTGTAATTATAAATTTAATTCAGAGTTAATTTCATATTTGGCTAAATAAAAAAAAATAAAAAGTTGGGAGGTGCCCAGGCCCTTCTAAGCTCTAATGGCCCATGGCCCGTGCAGCGTCTTATGACATTTAAAAATATTCTTCTAGTATATAATTGGAAACACTTCTGCATCTTCTTTCTGTTGGTGCGGCGTGTGTCATTGATGATGGTTTGATTTGGTGACAATGGGCATTTGTTTTTCTTCTTTTTCTCTCTTTCATTCCCAAAAAATTACAATTTGGCTCTTCTAATTGTTGATATTTCACCTTCAATCCTTTTTCTTTTGATTTTTAATTTTTTTGTATTGGTCATTTTGTAGAAATTTTATTTGTTTTCAATTCCATCTCTCAATCTCAGTTTACTAAATATTATATTCTCCACTGTGGTCCTCATTCTTTGAATTTTTTTTTCCTTTAACATTTTGTAAAATTTTTAGTGATTTTCAATTTCATCCTTCAATTCAAATTGATGGTATTCTATTTTTCAATCTAGTTTTGATTTCTATTTTTTTTCTTGGCAATTTTGTAAAAGTTATTATTCTTTTCAATTTCACCGTTTAATTACAATATTGTTATTATTTTTTTATGTCAATCTTGATCCTTTTTTTTTTATTAAAAAAAAAATTCCTTTTAGTAAATTGATTTGCTTTTTTCAATTTCATCATTCAATTAAATATGAAATTTATTTTGTATTTTAACTTTGATCCTTATTCTTTTAATTGCTATTTTTTAAAATTATTTTGTATAATTAAAAATATTTTTTTCAATTTTATCCTTCAATATTTAATTGATTGAGAATCAGACTTCATGGTTTTTTCAGATTTGATGTTTTGAGTTTAATGACTCAGGTCACGAGTTTGAAAAATTAACATGTTTTTTTTTTAAAAAATAAAGCTTTATAATCTTTTTTTTTTATCATTTTATTTCAATCATATGATCTTGACTATGAGTTTGATAGGATATTCTGAGTTGACTTAGCTCTAATTAGTGCAATTAAAAATTTATTATGATCGATTTTTTATGTTTCCTCTTTACTATATTTCATGACCATGAACATCATTTACACAAAACAAATAGTAAGAAATGATGGTCATATGGTAAGAAATGATGATTTTTTTCTATATTTAAAGTTCTGTTTCATGCCTATATAAAAAATTTTAAATTTTCTAGAGAGATAAACATGGCCATATTAATATTCAAAAATAAAAATAAGATTTTAGAGTTTTTTTTTTTTTTTGTATTCTAATCCTATTTAAATCTATTTTCTACTTTTCTATGCTTGCTGTTGTGCTTCCACCTACATTGTTTGGGGTCAATTTTATTTAATTTTGAGAGGAAAATTCAAATAATCGATAAAAGAAAACCGTTAATCATTTCATGGTCTAGCTTTCACGTAGACCAAAAATCTTTAAAGCAGCAGAGACTATGGAATATCCCTCGGGTTCGTAATTATTGGTGGGTGCAATGGACATTCTAGGAATTACAAGAAAATCCTCCCAGATACAAGCACGGAAAAATTGGTGGATGCTATTGGTTTTGGATAACGTGGCATCAATCCTCCAATAGCAAGCAGTCCATGCAAGCAACTCCCCCTCTCAAGCCTCATACAAAAGAGAAGCCTCCACATTACTCAGGACCCTCGAAATGGCCTGCACTTGCAAGCATCACATGCAAGCTCTTGACTGATTTTGCATTCCAGTTTTCTCCTTGAGTTTCAGAGAAAATGACAGTCTCTGCCGATGTCCGGTTCTCCCTCTCAGCTGCAGCTGCTGGCCAGTTGCATGGCGCCAGAGGATTGGGAGTGAGGAGATATTGCTCGAGACTTGTGAAGTTTGGCAATGGAGAGTTGATGGGAAATAAGTTGAAGTTAAACCAACTTCATCAAGGAACTAGTACTCTTGCTGTTAGAATTCCTAAGCAACAAGTTTGCATGTCTCTTACTACTGATGTAGCAATGGAGTCCAGGGTTAGCTCATTAATTAAGCTACGCCTTTCTTAATTTAGCAAACACACACACACACACATATAAACTTGTTTTCCAATTAATAGTTAATGCATTTGGCTATCGCACTACGCAGTTGAGGGACCTAGAGATGGAAAAAAGGGATCCACGGACAGTCGTGGCTGTTATTCTTGGTGGAGGAGCCGGTACTCGTCTTTTCCCTCTGACAAAGCGCCGAGCCAAACCTGCTGTAAGCCTTTCTCTTTATCACATTTTTCATCGTCATCGACTTCATGTGTATTAAATTTGACATACACTTCGTGGGAGCCATCTCCTATTCGTTAAGTTTTGTGGGGCTATCAAATTTGAAAGAGCAGGCTTATAGTTGAAAATATATGGTTTGATACCATAGTTGGATATATACTGTTGATATCTGTAGGTCCCAATCGGAGGTTCATACAGACTGATAGATGTGCCAATGAGCAACTGCATCAACAGTGGAATCAACAAGGTATACATCCTCACTCAATACAACTCAGCATCACTAAATAGGCATCTTGCTCGTGCCTACAACCTCGGTAATGGAGTCAGTTTTGGAGATGGTTTTGTAGAGGTAACTACTTTGTTTTTTTTATTTTTCTCCTTTTACTTTATAGCAAGTGATTACTGTCTATAAACTCAACCATAGAAATGCTTTGCTTGCCAATGTTCTGATGAAATGGGAATAAAATTTATGTTATAAAAAGTCAGTCAAAGTTTGTTTCTCTGTCATCAGGCCCTGGCAGCTACTCAAACTCCTGGAGAGGCAGGTAAAAAGTGGTTCCAGGGCACCGCTGATGCTGTGCGGCAATTTCATTGGCTTTTTGAGGTAATCATTTATATATTAGATGTAATCTGCACGTGAAATCCTACTAGCTTGAAATCAACTCAAACCACAGGCAATGCAATTCTTCCCTGTTACAATATGAAAACGTACAGAAGAGGACTAGGAAGGTTAAAAAATAGAGGATACCTGGTGCTACAATAAATTTCTAATCTCTACCACGAGCACGTACCGGTTTAGTTGGAAACTTAAACAGCACAGATTGCCAGTAAGGCTTTCCATTCTCAGAATCCTTTAAGGGAATTAGGGTGATTCACTGAGTCGAGGACATATCCACATTTTCTTTTTCTCGCCTTTTTGTTGCATAAACTAGCCTGCATGCTGTTTATAAACGTTTGATTATTACATCAAAAGAAGATGAAGAGTATTTCATAAGGAATGCTGTATATAGAAACAACAGGTTAGTTTGTATTGCATCGAAGCAGAGGCAGAACAGAAGTAGCAAGAGATTACACAATAACCAGTTTTTGAGCCAGCGACTATCCTTCGTGCCTCCTTGTTTTTTGAGATTTCTTTTCTCCCTCGGATAATATGAATCCTTTAAGTTCCAATAGTGGAAGAAGCTGTAACTCCATTATATGAAACACTTCAACTGGAAGGTTTATGGCCATATCGTAACTCATGTTGCCTTGGAAGATAAAATTACAACTTGCCTCTTGTTTATCGACCATTGAGACTTTACCTAAATGAAAAATCGCTGCTAAGAAATTTATACTTTTGTCTCTGCTATCTTCCCGTATCCTGAATTTGGTGATTTTAGAACAAATCTAAAACTTTTCAGGATGTTACACATATGTTTTGACTATGTACTTTAACTTCAAAGGGCCCAAGAAGCAAGGAGATTGAGGATGTGCTAATTCTTTCTGGAGATCACTTGTATCGAATGGACTACATGGACTTTGTGCAGGTGAGAAGAAGTACATTTCACTTGACATGGTTTTTATTCACTAAAATTGAGTGTGGAAATCAAGTTCTACTTAATCTATAAGTATCAGACATTAATGTTAGTCTCTGGTTTCCAGAATCATCGGCAGGGTGGTGCAGATATTACTCTCTCTTGTCTACCGATGGATGATAGGTCTGCATAAGTTTAATCCAAGCTAAGCTCTTACAATAGCAATTTCTCATTTCAGGGGACTCAACTCTGATATTTACCCTGTTGTCACTTTGCTTATATCTACTAATGGCAAATTTAATATCTGAGTTCATGTTCAAAGTTGATGGATCGTTTTTTTGAGACTTTCCAATATTTACATGATAGCCGGGCCTCAGATTTTGGTCTCATGAAGATTGACAATAAGGGGAGAGTCCTTTCATTCAGTGAAAAACCGAAGGGGGTTGACCTGAAGGCAATGGTAAGTTTCAGATTTTGCATTGCTGAACAAACCTATAAATCTGAGTGGTTAAGCACTTATGCTTACGCTACATTTACTTACACTTCAGGAAGTCGATACGACAGTATTGGGGCTTTCGAAGGAAGAAGCTTTAAAGAAACCATACATTGCTTCAATGGGAGTGTATGTCTTCAAGAAGGAGATACTTTTGAACCTTTTAAGGTACTTCTAGCCATTTGCATTATCAGTGATCGTCAGATGTCGAGCATTTGTAGTTATTTTTATATTTTCGTGTGACTTTACCAGGATTTAATAACAAGAAAAGGAAAGAAAAGAAAAATCGATGCTCTTTCATGTAAACATGCACACAAACATACGCTATACCTATCATGAGTAAAGGACTACTGAGTGCTACAAATTGTTGTTGAGTCAGGTGGCGTTTTCCAACTGCAAATGACTTTGGATCAGAGATAATTCCAGCTTCGGCAAAAGAATTTTATATGAAGGTATGTACTGAATTCTTCTGGAGTTTGACTTGGATCAGTTTCAAAACCAATGTTAGAGCACCCCAAGGTATTCACCTCCAATGTCTCAAGAGAATATGCCTCTATATTTACATGTAATGAACACTCATGCACATTTAGGTTTTCGTTATTGTCTCAGGATCAAAGAGACGGAAATAGTAGGAATACCAGATAGTAGTGATAGATAGACATGTTTTACTATACTTTCAAAACAGAAATTCACTTTAAAATTATTTTAAAAATCATTTTATTTTAAGTTTCGTCTCTGTCTCTTTAATAAAATATTTTTCTATCTTTTTTATAACTATCTTTTCTATTCTAGACACTAACCAAACGCAACAAATCACTATTGTTTCTAAAAAAATGTTGACTCTGAGCAGGCGTATCTCTTCAATGATTATTGGGAAGACATAGGAACCATCAGATCCTTCTTTGCAGCAAATCTTGCCCTCACTGAGCATGTAAGTACCTGAACAAATCTCCACACTTTTCCTAATCTTTTTGGGCACAAATAGGCTACATTTGGACTGGGAGAAGTAAATTCAAGAAAATACTAATCATAACTTGACGATTCTATATATCAAAGCAGCAAAAACAAGAAATTTATCAAGGCTATGAGTGATAGTATCTTACAATACAATCTAGAAATAATGCAAACTGTGCTGCTTTGCTGCTGAATGCCTGTAGCATTACTGGTGATGTACTGATATTCATGACTGAGACATGATGATGCTGTCTTAATAACTTTTCAGCCTCCAAGGTTTAGTTTCTATGATGCAGCAAAGCCAATGTATACATCACGAAGAAACCTACCCCCATCCAAGATTGACAGTAGCAAGGTTAGTAGAAGGGCGTTCATGTTGCCTCTTAAAGCTCCCTAATCGACAAGTTACAGTTCAAGTGTTCTCCTGATGTTACTTGTGCTACGCTGCTATAAGGTAAAGTAAACGGATGCATTGTCATTTTATCCCAATTTTTTTTTTCATGCAGATAGTTGATTCAATCATATCTCATGGAAGTTTCTTAAACAACTGCTTCATCGAACACAGTGTAATTGGTATCCGATCTCGAATAAACTCAAATGCCCACTTACAGGTTTGCACACAATAATATTATTTCAATTATAGCATCTATGAGCTAGTTTCTGAAAACACAGTTATAAGACCAACTTGACTTCTGACCTGGCCCGAGACTTATGGCGTGTTTTCGGCAGCTCAACTCATGGGTCGGTAGATTTACTTGAGTTTTAAATATTAAAAAAAAAACATCAAAACAACGTTGTTTTGAATATTTTGATTAAAAAAATAAGTTCGGCATGAAACCGACCAAAGCTAGGCTTCGGGTTGGCATGTTATTGGATTGACCCTCCGAGCAAAGCCAAGTTTTAACATACTAGCATCGCAGTTCTGCTATTTCTGTTGTGTGCTAATATTGTTCTGAGCGGACACATGTTCCCATGTAAACTTATTTTCTGTGATGGCCAAATAAATGAAGGATACAGTAATGCTTGGTGCTGACTTTTATGAAACGGAAGCTGAAGTGGCATCAGTGGTTGCTGAAGGAAGTGTACCGGTTGGGATAGGAGAAAACACAAAAATCAAGTGAGAACAAGCTTATATGAAACCTTTCTTGTCTTCTGAACGCGCTAAATGGAACTGTTTCATGTTTCTTGTTGTCTCTTAGAGCATGAACGATTTTGTTTTGCAGAGAATGCATAATCGATAAAAATGCCAGAATTGGGAAGAATGTCGTTATTGCAAATTCAGAGGTATGTTTCAACAAAAAATGATTTTATCTTTCATTTAACTTGTGTTAATTCAATTAGATAGAATAAATAGATTGCTTTATCGTTAAGAATTTGATAGGAATAATCATCTTAATTCAAAAATTTTAATGTCGGAAAAACTTAAATCGTCAGTGATTCAATTGCTTACCCCCTGAGTTTTTTGGCAACTGTATCAAGAAATTGTCATTTATCAAACAGTTTTGGTCGAAAAGCTTGCTTACTAGTTGCCAGTTCTTGTTTGTGAACGGATTTTTCAGGGCATACAAGAGGCCGATAGATCCATGGAAGGCTTCTACATCCGATCTGGTGTTACGGTCATATCAAAGAACTCTGTTATTCAAGATGGAACTGTAATATAATTTTGATTGTCTTTTCTTCCATCCTGTTTTTGTCGATGAGGATAGTAGCGAAGATGGTATAAACGCAACATGACTAATGGCAACCACCACCTTGTTTATGGTGTGAATATGCAAAGCTGAGCTCTGCCTGCGTAAACTATAAAGAGTTTTAAAGCCCTAAATGTCAAAACCTTTTTGACCAACTTCAATTTTAAGGGATATTTTTTTTTTTAATTTTTTAGGTATAAACCAACTCCTAAAGAAAAACACCCTCTGTTTTTTTTATTAGAGATATGTAGTACTAGTTGCTTGTCTTAGGCATTCCGGTAGTTTTTGTGATTATATTTAAAAAGATATTTAAAAAAAAACAAAATAAGCTTTTTTGTAATTAAAATTTAAAAGAATTCTCAGTAAAAGTAGAACTCATACAAAATGAAAAATTATAATTATAATGTTCGTTGATTAAAAAAACATTTTCAAAACTATAATCAAAACAAAACTCAGTTTCGAGTAGTTTTTTTTATTTCAAATGATTCTAAATGCTTTAAGATTTTGGGGTTTTGTTTTTATTTTCTTGTTGATTTTTTATTTTTTTATTTTGGGTTCTTTCAAAAATTTAGCCTTTATATATATATATATATATATATATATATTTTAGGGTTCTTTTCTGGATAGGGAAACAAATAAGCAAGTAAAGTTTGCATCTTGAGTCTCAACAAATAATTAAAGTGACAAATAGCTACACGGCCACGAAATAAATAAAAAGAAGTTAAAAGGGAAAGAAAGAAGGCAAACAGGAGAAAATAAAATAAAAAGATAAGAAAACGCTGAGTAAAATATATATACACACAGCATTATAGATGACACTTCCGGTCCTAAATTATAAATGCCACATCTCTTTCTACATCTTGATAGGAGTTAGAATCCACGCCATCATATCAAAACCTTCAAACAAGCAAGCAGCATATCTGCATTTCATTTGCATATCCGTCACCCCCACAAACTTTATTGCACCGCCATCAACGGAGAAAACTCCATCCCACCTGGACATGCATGACAGACCGAAACTTGTTGATGGCCAGGAAAAAGGCTGCTTGCAGGTGGCACTAAAGACCCATCACTGGACATATAGCCCCGATACTAATCTTCAATAAAGAGATGCCTATGATCAAGCTTCTACAGCATTAAGCAATTGCATTCAGGAAAGCCAATAAGGCTTTTGAAGAGCAGGAGACTAAGTTAAAGAGGTGGAAAAGAAAGAAAGGCAACATGTAAACAACGCGCCCCCCCCCCACACACACACACACGCAGAAGAAAGGGTGTCATTCTTTTAGCAGCCCAGTTAAGGTGACTCTGGTTTAAAGGTCAATCATTTAAAAGTTTTGGCTAGTTCGACAATCCAATTCCAAGAGACCACCTATTACCTAGTAATAAAATATCCATGACATGAACAAAAGGACACATGCCTTTGTTGTTACTTTCAGGATTACATTTCATACTTGTGCAGCGGAGCAGGGTCCTTTTGCAGCTTATACTATGCTCCAATAAAATCATGGTTCTGGAAGGTTCAGATTTTCTTTTGCAATTCAATAAATTATAACAAAATCAGGGTCCAATAAGTGTC